>Ga0196963_10001250_pt1 | contig 18060 bp, 12 predicted proteins | sample S1_5metaG_FD_148600 | JGI IMG/M metagenome (GOLD analysis project Ga0196963, IMG submission 148600) | Soil microbial communities from Anza Borrego desert, Southern California, United States - S1_5 | ecosystem: Environmental > Terrestrial > Soil > Desert | place: USA: California | collected... | reverse complement strand
GGCCCGGCTCCCGGCCCGCGGACTTGATGCCGTGGCGGACCCCGGCCCAGTAGATTTCCTCGGCGCGCGGCGTCGCGAAGCGGGGATCGGCGGGTGTGCCCGGGGGCTCCGCGCCATTGTTCGGATTGAAGGGAGGGACGGGCTCATCGGTCGCCGCCCCGGATGCGGATGCGCGCTGCGCGTTCGGGCTTTGTTTCATCCCGAGCGTAGATCAGACCGAATCCAACATTGCAAGCCGATCTGGTTCCTGTTGCAAAGATTCGCGATCCGCAGGGAGGGATAGGGCGCTGGAGGGGGACAGTTACTTTCACGCGCGGCAGGGCGAGGTCCGGCACCGCCGCGGATGAAAGTAACTGTCCCCGCTCGACTGCGGCTTCAGGCCCTCTCGGGTTAGCCGAGCGCCTTCGCGACGACTTCGTCGTGGAGGCCGGACGGGTTGTCGATCGCGAAATGCGCCAGCTCCTCGCCGTCGGGAACCCCGACAGCGTAGGAGGTCGAAGTGCAGCCTTCGGTTCCGTCGGGCAAAGTGTAGCGAGCCTCGGCGACGACCACCGGCAGGACGGCGTCGCCGCCGACGTTCCGCGTGTCGAGCGTCACCGAGCGGGCGATGCTTTCGCCCGAGCCCGCCTCGATTTCGGCGAGTGCTTCCCCTTCGGGGCGCTCGATCAGGGCGCGCTCCATCTCGGTCCCCGAGCCGGCGGGGATCATCCAGGTCGAGACGCGGACGTCGCGGGCGACGGCCGAGCCGCGATTGGCGACGTTGAGCTCGAACTCGACCACGGCCTCGTCGCCGGTCACTCCGGCGCGGCGCGGGCGCAGATCGAGCTCCAGCTCGGGACGGCCCGCATCGACCGGCGCGGCTTCGTCCACCGGCACGGCCGCGACTGGGGCGACGTCTTGCGCGTGCGCGTAAGCGGGGTCACCCACGTCGTCATGGGCGGCGCTGCGGCGCCGGCGGAGCAGGAAGAAGCCGGCCAACGCGGCGAGGGCGAGGGCGCCGAGAACGATCCAGAGCAGGTTCGAGCCGCCGCTTTGCTGCTGCTCGGCCGGCGCGGTCGGAGCCGGCGGCAGCATCACCGGCGGCGGCGTCGCCTCGGCCGCGGCCGGCTGGACCTCGGCCGAAGCCGCGGGGGCGGGGGCGGGCGCCGGAGTGGCCGCCTGCGCGGGCGCCGCGCGGGCGGGCCCGGCGCTGCGCGCCGGAGTGCGGGTCGCGGTTCGTGTCGTTCGGCGCGGAGCGGCGGTCTCTGCCGCCGGTGCGGGACTTGCCGCGACGGGCTCGGGGGCAGTGGTGACGGGGGCGGGGGCGGCGGTCTGGGTCTGCACCGGCGGCACCGTCTCCACCGGCTGGGGTACCGGCGGTGGCGGGGCGAAGCTGCTGAGCGGGTCCGGCGTTTGGGTCTGGGTCTCCTGGGCGAGCGCGGGGGCGAGGGGAAGCGCGGCGGCGGTCAGCAACAAGGCGGCGGCGCGGCGGGGGATGAAGTGTCTGTGGGTCATGCCGAGAGAATGTCCCGGCGGCGTAACGGCCCCGATTTACAGTGTAAATGTGGGACGACCCGTTGCATACTGCCGACGAGCCGAGTTTTCGGCGATCGGCGGAACAGCCGGAGCCGCGATGCGCTTCGGCTCGATGCCGAGGCTCCCGCTTCCGTCCCCCTACGCGCCCGAGCGCACGATCCTGGAGCTCGGCGACGCCTTCTACGACCCGGTCGAGGCCGCCGATTTCCCGCAGACGATCCTTCGCTTCCGCAACCAGCGCTGGGCGGCCGCGGTGGGCTTGGAAGGGCTCTCCGACGACCAATGGCTCGCGCATTTCGGGCGCTTCCGGCCGCTTCCGGACGCGCTCGAGGGGGCGCTGGCGCTGCGCTATCATGGGCATCAGTTCCGCGTGTACAATCCGGAGATCGGGGACGGGCGCGGCTTTCTGTTCGCGCAGCTGAGGGACGGGGCGGGGCGGCTGCTCGATCTCGGGACGAAGGGCTCCGGGCAGACGCCGTACAGCCGCTTCGGCGACGGCCGGCTGACGCTGAAGGGCGGCGTGCGCGAAGTGCTCGCGACCGAGATGCTCGAAGCGCTCGGCATCGAGACGTCGAAGACCTTCTCGCTGATCGAGACCGGGGAAAATCTGGAGCGCAACGACGAGCCGTCGCCGACGCGCAGCGCCGTCCTGGTCCGGCTCCAGCACAGCCATATCCGGATCGGGACCTTCCAGCGCCTCGCTTATTTCGACCTTCCGAACGAGATGGCGGCGCTCACCGAATATTGCCTGCGCCATTACTACGGCGGCGGCGGCGGCGGCGGCGGCGCGGTAGAGCTGCTCGGGCACATGGTGCGCGAGGGGGCGCGGCTCGCGGCGGAATATATCGCGGCCGGGTTCGTCCACGGCGTGCTCAATTCGGACAATATCGCGATCACCGGCGAGAGCTTCGATTACGGCCCGTGGCGGTTCACGCCCTTCTGGGACGGCCATTTCACCGCGGCCTATTTCGACCATGCCGGCCTCTATTCGTTCGGGCGGCAGCCCGAGGCGATCCACTGGGACGTGCTGCAGCTTGCCCGCTCGCTGACGCTGATCGCGGATGTCGATACGCTGCGGCCGGTGCTCGACGGCTTTCCGGCGGCGTTCCAGCAAGCCCTGGTCGGGACGATGTGCGGCCGGCTCGGCATCGCGGCGATGGAGACCGAGCGCGACCTCGCTTTGGTCGCGGCGATCGAGACCGCCCTCGCCGCCGGGACGGTGGAGATCGACCGTTTCTTCTTCGACTGGCGCGGAGGCCGCCGCCGCCGTCCCTCGCCGGCGGACGAAGCCTATGCGGCCGAGCCCTTCGCAGCGCTGGCGGAGATGCTCGCCGAATATGTGCCGGCGCCGGCAGCGCTGGATCACGAATATTGGTCGGACGCCGGGCCCTCATCGATGCATATCGATGAGGTCGAGGCGATCTGGAGCGCGATCGACGCGGCCGACGACTGGCGGCCGTTCGAGGCGAAGATCGCGGCGGTGCGGCGGATGGGCGGGGCGATGCGGGGAGGCGCTTGACCGGTGCGGCCAAACATGGTGGTTCGCCGGCCATGGCAGCCTTGACTTCATTCGAGCCGGCGACCGGCGCCCCGCTGTGGCGCGGCGACGCCGGCGACGTCGATGCGGAGGTGGCGCGGGCGCGCGCGGCGTGGGCGCCGTGGGCGGCCAGGCCCCTGTCGGTGCGCATCGAGACCCTGCGCCGCTTCGCCAACGCGGCGCGGGCCAAGAAGGACGAGTTCGCCGATTTGATCGCGCGCGAGACCGGCAAGCCCTTGTGGGAGGCGGCGACCGAGGTCGATGCGGTGGTCGGCAAGGTCGACATCTCGGTCTCGGCTTATTCGGAGCGCACGTCGCAGCGGCGGCTCGAGGGCGCGCTCGGCGCGCGGGTGGCGGTGCGGCACAAGCCGCACGGCGTGCTCGCCGTGCTCGGCCCCTACAATTTCCCGGCGCACCTGCCGAACGGCCACATCGTCCCGGCCCTGATCGCGGGCAATGCGGTCCTGTTCAAGCCGAGCGAGAAGACGCCGGCGGTCGGCGAGTATCTGTGCTCGCTCTACCATGAGGCGGGGGTGCCGGAGGACGTCGTCCGCATCGTCCAGGGCGGCCCGGACACCGGCCGGGCGCTGGCGGCGCACCCGGGCCTCGACGGGCTGCTGTTCACCGGATCCGCCCGCGCCGGCCTCGCGCTCCACCGCGCCTTCGCCGAGGCTCCGCAGCGCATCCTCGCGCTCGAAATGGGCGGCAACAACCCGCTCGTGGTCTGGAACCCGCCCGACGTCGCGGCGGCGGCGACGCTCGTCGTCCAGTCGGCCTTCCTCTCGGCGGGCCAGCGCTGCACGGCGGCGCGCCGCCTGATCGTCGAGGAGGGGCGGCACGAGGAGCTGCTCGAGGCGGTGGCCAGGCTCGCCGGCCGGCTGATCGTCGACCATCCCCACGCCACCCCCGCGCCGTTCATGGGCCCGGTGATCGACAACGACGCCGCCGACGCGCTGCAGGAGGCGTTCCTCGAGCTGATGGGCCGCGGCGGCCGCGCCCTCCGGCGGCTCGACCGGCCCAAGGACGACAGGCCCTTCCTGACGCCCGCGATCATCGACGTGACCGAGGTCGCCCAGCGCACCGACGCGGAGCTGTTCGGCCCGATCCTGCAGGTGGTCCGCGTCGCCGATTTCGACGCCGCCATCGCCGAGGCCAATGCGACCCGCTACGGCCTCGCCGCCTCCCTGATCGGCGGCACGCCGGAAATGTACGACCGCTTCTGGGCGAACGTCCGCGCCGGCGTGATCAACTGGAACAAGCCGACCAACGGCGCGCCCTCCAACGCCCCGTTCGGCGGCATCGGCCTGTCGGGCAACCACCGCCCGAGCGCTTATTATGCGGCCGATTATTGCGCCTATCCGGTGACCAGCTCGGAAGCCGAGCAGGCGCGGGGGGTGATCGGCGTCGGCCTCAGGGACCCACAGCTGGCCAGCGAGATCGAAGGCTGAGTTTGGGGACAGTTACTTCAGGCGCTGTGCTCGACGGACGGACGCAGCGGCGTGAAAGTAACTGTCCCCTCGCGAAGGCCCAGCCGAAACAATCCCACCAGGCCGGTTATTTTTCGCTTGATAGCGTGACGCTGTCGGGCCAGTTTCTACCCACGCTGGGGCGAAGGCGCGCCGGGGGCGGGAAGCTTAAGGCCGGGCCGAACAGGCTGCGGCCTTTTTTTTCGTTTCAGGGCGTCAGCGCGGGTGACGGGGACAGTCTACCTGACTGTCCCCCTCCGCACCGGACAAGCGAAAAGCGGGGACAGTCAGATAGACTGTCCCCTCTGAATAATCGAAAAGCGGGGACAGTCGGATAGACTGTCCCTTTCGGGCCGTGCCGCTGGGCGCGGCCTTTTCTTTTGCCCGAAAGGAGAGAGAGATGAGCGGAAGCAAACCGAAGAGGACGAATGGCGGCAAGGGGGCTTGTGCCAGGGCGGCGCGGCGGCTGGACGGGCAGGCGATGGCGGCGTTCCTCGCGGCGCTCGAGCAGGGGGTGACGATATCGGCGGCGGCGCGGGCGGCAGGGTGCGGCCGCTCCACCGCCTAAAACAGGCGCGCCGGCGATCCCGCCTTCCGCGCGGCCTGGGACGAGGCGGCCGAGAAAGGCAGCCGCCCGCAGCTGATCGCGTCGCAGAACGGCCGCCGGCTCAGAAAATGGAAGCCGAAGACGAAATTCACGACCGCGCGCAAGGAGATCTATCTCGCGCATTTCGCGACCTGCGATTCCGACGAGGCCGCGCGGCTTGCGGGGGTTTGCGACACCACCGTCTACACGCACCGACCCCGAATTCGCGCTGGCCTGGTCCGAAGCGCTCGACCAGGACTTCGCCCGGCTCGAGGCCGAGCTGGCGCGCCAGCGGCTGGAGGCGCTGAAGCGCTTCGCGTCCGCGATCGACAAGGCCGAGACCGATCCCGAGCGCGCCGTCGAGTTCGAGCGCGCGCTGAAGCTCCTCAACTGCTACGAGACGCGCCGCGGCCGGCCCGAGCCGATCGTCCGCCCCCGCGGCGACGCGCAGCGCCCGAGCTTCGCCGAGGGGATCGCGCGGCTGGAGCAGAGGCTGAAGGCGCCGGGGTACGAGATCGACGAGGAGTCGGTGCCGCCACGGGCGGATGATCAGGAAGCGGCTTGACGCGTTTGGCGCGCGATTAGGGCGAATGCCAAGTTATTGACCATTGCGTACACAGGAGCGCGACAACAGGGGTCGCACCGTTACTCCGTCCGGTCGAGAATATCCCTCACGCGAGCGGCAAGGTCCGCATAGCTGAACGGTTTCGTGATCAAATCTACGCCGGGATCAAGCCGCCCATGATGCACGATCGCATTGCGAGCATAGCCGGTTGTGAACAGCGTCTTGATTCCGGGTTGCAGTTTCGCAGCTTCTTTCGCAAGCACGGCCCCCGACATTCCCCCGGGCAAGACGACGTCCGTGAAAAGAAGGTCCACATGCCCCTTGGCCTCCAGAATGGTAAGGGCGGCGGGGCCATCGGCCGCTTCTAGGACCTGGTATCCGAGCTCTCCCAATACCTCAGCCGAATAAGCGCGAACGTCTTCGTCATCTTCGCAAACCAATATCACTTCTTCGCCATGCGCCTCGATCGAGTCGAAACCGGGCTCCTCGAACTGCTCGTTCGACTTTCCGAGGAGGCGCGGAAGGTACATTTTTACGGTCGTGCCCTCGCCGGGCTCGGAGTAGATTTTGATGTGGCCGCCAGACTGTTTGACGAATCCATAGACCATCGACAGGCCGAGGCCTGTGCCTTTGCCCACCTCCTTGGTGGTGAAGAATGGTTCGATCGCCTTAGCGGCTGTCTCGCTGTCCATGCCGACGCCGGTGTCTGAGATGCAGATGACCGCATATTGACCAACCGACACTTCCGGATTTTGAGCCGCATATGAGTGGTCGAGATGCGTGTTTTGCGTCTCGATCGTGAGCTTGCCACCTTCCGCCATCGCGTCGCGCGCATTGATCGCGAGGTTGAGGATGGCGTTTTCGAGCTGATTGGGATCCGCTTCGACGGTCCACAGGCGCGGAGCGAGGACGGCTTCGATTTCGATCGTCTCGCCAAGCGTTCGGTGAAGCAGCTCCGACATGCCGGGGATCAGCCGATTGATGTCGACGGCTTTGGGCGCGAGAGGCTGCCGCCGCGAAAATGCAAGCAGGCGTTGGGTCAAGGTTGCTGCACGGTCGGCTCCGGTGAACGCACGGTCGGCGTACCGCTTGAGATGCGTCCAATCGGCAGGAAGCTTCTGCCGTAGCAAGCCGAGGTTCCCACTGACGATTTGAAGCAGATTGTTGAAGTCATGCGCGATGCCGCCCGTGAGCTGACCGATCGTTTCCATCTTCTGGGACTGGCGCAGCGCTTCATGGGCGGCCTCAAGTTCCTTCGTGCGCTCCTCCACCCGCTGTTCAAGCGTCTGGTTCGCACGTTGCGCGGCTTCGAAGAGCCGCGCATTGTCGATGGCGACAGCGGCCTGGCCAGCCAAACCGAGCATTAGCCGCTCGGAAGCTTCAGTGAACACGCCCGCCTCCGGGTGGCCGAAGAACAGCCCGCCGATGACCTCGCCAGAGCGCGACGCGACGGGCACCGCCAGATAGCTGCGCACTGGCAAGTGGCCCTTGGGCATTCCGTGGTTCGGTGCATTCCTCCCGTAGCGAGGATCAGCAGTGATATCGTCAGAGCGGACGACCCCCTCGCCTTTGAACGTAGGCGCAAATACGGGCGTCGCCCGCGGGTGGCCAAAGCGTTCGAATTCGGATCGGTCCGCACCTGAGAGCGTGTAGAGCATCAGGCTCTCACCCGCTTCATCGACAGTGTTGTAGAAGAAGGCCCCGAACCGCGCTCGGGTGAGCTTGACGCCGGCATCCGTGACCAGCTGGACGACGTTCGCCAAATCGAGTTCTGCCGCCACCTGCGCAGCAGTCTGGTTGAGAATCTCCAGGGCCTGGCTCTCGTCACGGAGCACCTCGCGCGCGCGCCGAACTTCGGAAATGTCCTCGACGACCTTGAGGAATCGGTCTGCGCTCGCTGCGCCACTGACTCGCGAGAGACTGCTTCGTACCCAAACGATATCGCCGCTTGGGCGGATATACCGCTTCTCAAAAGCCAGGCGTCCGGCCGCGCCTGAAGCCACGGCCCGCAGAGCGTCCTCGCCGGCGGACACGTCGTCGGGGTGGGTAAAGGCCAGGCAGTTCGCCCCTAGAAGCTCCTCCTCGGAACGGCCCGTGATGTTGCGATAGACCTCGTTCGATTTGAGGATATTCCAGGCGGCGTCGATCTCGATCATCCCGACAGCGGCATTTTCAAACACCTGTCGATATCGTTCTTCGGTCTCCCGGAGCGTGCTGATCTCGATATTGACGCCGAACCAGCGAACTGGAGCTCCGCCCGAGTCCCGGACCGGCTGAACGCGAGTGAGGAATGGTCTGAAGACACCGTCGGCCCCCCGCAAGGGGAAGGTCATTTCGAACGGTTCTCCGGTCCTGATCGAGTTCGTCCACCGCTCCATCACCGCGGGCAATTTCTCGGCGTCATGCACCGACTGCCAGCCCCAACCCTCCATCTCCGCGGGCGTGGTCCCGGTATATTCGTGCCAGTGCCTGTTATACCAAGCGATGTAGCCGTCACCGTTGGCGATCCAGCAGAGCGTAGGGATGTTGTCCGCGAGCAAGCGGAACTCGGCGTCGTCGATCGTGCCGGCTGCCAGAGGCGCGCGGTCGCCGCTCAGGCGAGGGACCGACCCCCAATGACCGTGCTGGTAGTTGCCGCCCTCCCCCATCCGTCGCTTCCCCACCACCAAAGTCACCGGGATGCGGGGTTCAACAATTCGAGTTGTCGCAGGTTCCTAGAGCTATTGTCGCGACGATAGTGGCCCGGACGCTTCGTTCCGCGCGCTGCCCGTGTTCGCCGATTGCGGAAATTCGGCGTGGTTGCACTCGACATAATCGGCTCCCCCCAAACTCCGCCCCAGGAGACCCCCCCCATGCCCCCCAATCATCACGCGCCGCCGGGCGCGGGCGATCCTTTACGCGCTGTCGCGCCTGCCCCCCGACGAGCGCGCGCGGGTGCTGTGCCGGCTGCCGGAGCCCGTCATTCGCGCGATCGAGGAGGAATGGTGGTGGCAGGCACATGGGGGGCAGATCGAGCCTCGGGCCTGCGATGCCGGCCCGAGGGCGTGGCGCGTCTGGCTGATCATGGCCGGGCGCGGGTTCGGCAAGACGCGGGCCGGGGCGGAATGGGTGTGGGCGCGGGTGCGGGAATGGGGGCGGCGGGGGAAACACAATCGGGGACAGTTACGAGTAACTGTCCCCGGCCCCTCGAGGAGGAATGGTGGTGGCAGGCACATGGGGGGCAGATCGAGCCTCGGGCCTGCGATGCCGGGACGGGGGCGTGGCGCGTCTGGCTGATCATGGCCGGGCGCGGGTTCGGCAAGACGCGGGCCGGGGCGGAATGGGTGTGGGCGCGGGTGCGGGAATGGGGGCGGGCGCGGGAAACACAATCGGGGACAGTTACTTGTAACTGTCCCCGGCCCCTCACAATCGGGGACAGTTACGAGTAACTGTCCCCGGCCCCTCGGCAACTGTCCCCGGCCCCTTCGCGTCGCCATTGTCGGCGGGTCGCTGGACGAGGTGGCGAAGGTGATGGTGGACGGGGAGAGCGGGCTGATCGCCTGCGCGCGGCCTTGCCCGGCTGGCGCTGACCGTCCGCACCGGCAAGGCCGCATCGGCGCTGCGCGATGGTCTGGGCGATGACCGAGCTCTCGCGGCCGGAGCGGGCGGTGCCGCGGATCACGAGGCTCTAGGCGAGGGGGGACAGTCACTTTCCGCGCGGTGGAGCGAGGGGGAGCATGGCAGCGCGTGAAAGTGACTGTCCCCGGCAGGCGCGTGAAAGTAACTGTCCCCTCGCGAAATGACGGCGGGCCGGAAACATGCTATCGGCCGGGCCGGAATGCTGCGACGGAGGCGCGCGTGACGGAGGTTCGCTGGACGCTGAAGGGGCGTGAGTTCGTCCACTGCAACTGCGCATACGGCTGCCCCTGCCAGTTCAACGCGCTGCCGACCCACGGCGACTGCCGCGCCGTGGCGGCGATCGACATCGACGAAGGCCATCACGGCGAGACGAGGCTCGACGGGCTCAGGATCGCGGTGATCCTCGCCTGGCCGGGGCCGATCCACGAGGGCCGCGGCGAGGCGCAGCCGATCGTCGACGAGCGCGCCTCGCCGGAGCAGCGCGAGGCGCTGCTGCGGATCATGAGCGGCGAGGATACGGTGCCGGGCGCGACCTTCTTCCAGGTGTTCGCGACCACCTACGAGACGGTCCACGAGCCGGTCTTCGCGCCGATCGACTTCGCGCTCGACGTCGACGGCCGCACCGCGCGGCTCAGCGTTCCCGGCTGGATCGAGGCGCGGGGCGAGCCGATCCGCAACCCGGTCAGCGGCGAGGCGCACCGCGCCCGGATCAACCTTCCGGACGGGTTCGAATACGACACCGCCGAGATCGGACGGGGATGGGCCGAGACGCAGGGCCCGCTCCGGGTGTCGCTCGCCGATTCGCACGCGCAGTTCGCGCCGCTCCACATCACCGAAAGCGGCGTGGTCCACCGGGCGGCGTGACGGGGGCGGCGCTGGAGGCATTGCTGCGGCGCGACCGGGCGGTCGTGCTGGCGGCGCTCGGCGTCATCGGGCTGCTGGCCTGGATCCACCTGATCGGCATGGCGGCGCCGGCGCCCGGCGCCCCAATGGGCGGGATGGAGATGGGCCCCGCGCCCTGGTCGGCGGCGGACTTCGCGACGATGCTGGCGATGTGGGCGGCGATGATGGTCGGGATGATGACCCCCTCGGTCGCGCCGATGCTGCTTCTCTACGCGCGGGTGGCGCGCTCGGCGGAGGAGCGGGGGCAGCCGTTCGCGGCGACCGGGTGGTTCGGTCTCGGCTACCTCCTCGCCTGGTCCGCCTTCGCGGTGCTCGCGACCGGGGCGCAATGGCTGATGGAGCAGGCGGCTTTGATGACGCCGGCGATCGCGATCGCCGACCGGCAGATCGGCGGAGCCTTGCTGGTGGCGGCGGGCGTCTATCAGTGGACGCCGGCCAAGAATGCCTGTCTCGGCCGCTGCCGCTCGCCGCTGCAGTTCATCCAGTCGCAGGGCGGCTTCCGGCGCGAGCGGCGCGCGTCGCTGCTCCTGGGGCTGAAGCACGGCGCTTATTGCATCGGCTGCTGCTGGGCGCTGATGCTGCTGCTGTTCCTCGGCGGCGTGATGAACCTGCTCTGGATCGCCGGACTTGCGGCGATCGTGCTGGCCGAGAAGGTGCTCCCCGGAGGCCAGAAGCTGGCTCGGGCGGTGGGAGCCGCGTTGATCGTCGCCGGCGCGGCGCTGCTCGTGGGCGCCGTCTAGCTTTCAGTCCACCAGGCGCTTGCTGGCGTAGGTATATTCGAGCGCGAGGCGGCGGGCGGTCTCCTGGAGGTTGGCGGCGGCGGAGTGGCCGCCCTGCATGTTCTCGTAATAATAATAAGGCTGGCCGAGCGCGCGCAGGCGCGCCGCCGCCTTGCGGCCGTGGCCGGGATGGACGCGGTCGTCGGCGGTGGAGGTGTGGATGAAGGGCGTCGGGTAAGTCACGCCCGGCCGCAGCATCTGGTAGGGCGAATAGCCCTGAATCCAGGCGCGCTCTTCGGGGATGCGCGGGTCGCCATATTCGCCGATCCACGATTCGCCCGCGCCCAGCAGATGGTAGCGCATCATGTCGAACAGAGGCACCTGGATGATCGCCGCGTTGAACAGCTCGGGCCGCTGGGTGATGGCGGTGCCGACCAGAAGCCCGCCCTGGCTGCCGCCGATCACGCCGAGCCGGCGCGGGCTGGTGATGCGGCGCCGGATCAGGTCCTCGGCGACGGCGATATAATCGTCCCAGGTGCGCTGCTTGTTCGCGCCCTGCGCCGTCTGGTGCCATTGGGGGCCGAACTCGCCGCCGCCGCGCAGGTTCGCGACCACCCAGGCATTGCCCTGCTCGAGCCACAGCCGGCCGGTCGTGCCGAGATAATTGGGCTTCAGCGAATTCTGGAAGCCGCCATAGCCGTAGAGCAAGGTCGGGGTGGAGCCGTCCATCGGCGCACCCCGCGGCCGCACCACGAAATAGGGGATCCGGGTGCCGTCGCGCGACGTGGCCTCGAGCTGCTCGACGACGTGGTTCGAAGCGTCGAAGCGCGGCGGCGTGGTCTTGATCCGCTCCGGCGCGGCGGCGCGGCCCGCATCGTAGAGATAGAGCGAGGTCGGCTCCAGGAAATCGCTGACGGTGAACATCGCCAGGTCGTTTTCGTCCGAGGTCGCGGCGATATCGAGGGTGGCATTTTGCGGCAGCGGGACCGGCGTCGCGCGCCAGGCGCCGCGCACATAATTGTAGGTGAAGGCGCGGCCGCGAACATTGTCGAGGGTGGTGATGAGCAGGGTGTTGCGGGTCGTGGCGAGGCCGGAGAGCGTCTGTCGCGGCCCGGGCGCCCAGACCAGGCTCGGCCGCGCGCCGACCGGGTCGCGCGTCCATTGGCGCAGATCGTAGGAGACCACGGAATCCGGCGCGAAGCGGAGTCCCGGCGCGGCCTCCCATTCCACGTCGAGCGAGACCAGCAGCCGCCCGTCGACGATCCCGACGGGCGCGGACCTGCGCGGGATCGGGAGCACGACGTTGCCGCGCGGGGTGAACAGGGTGTATTCGTTCTCGAAGGTCGTCACCGAACGGCCGGCGCCGGTCGCATGCACCCGGCCCCGCGCATCGCGGAACACCATCGGATAGACGCGCACGTCCTCCCGGGTGCCGCGGAACAGCTCCTGGGCCTCGGCCAGCGGCTGGCCGCGCCGAAGGCGGCGGACCGTGATCGGATAGCCCGAGCCCGACATCGTTCCCTCGCCGAAATCGCGGGAGACGAGGATCGTGTCGCGGTCCAGCCAGTCGACATTCTGCTTGCCTTCGGGGAGGCTGAAGCCGCCCTCGACGAAGCGGCGCTCGACGAGGTCGAACTCGCGGATGAAACTGGCGTCGCGCCCGCCGTCCGAGAGCGAGACGAGGCAGCGCCTTTCCTCCGGCGGGAGGCATTGCATGCCCTTGTAGACCCAGTTGGCATTCTCCGCGCGGGCGAGGGCGTCGATGTCGAGCACCGTCTCCCAGGCGGGATTGTCGGTGCGGTAGCCCGCGAGCGTCGTGCGGCGGATGATGCCGCGGACATGGTCCTGGTCCTGCCAGAAATTGTAGAGCCCCGTCGGCCGCATCGTCACCATCGGGATGCGGTCGCGCGCCTGCAGGATCTCGAGCGCGCGGTCGTAGAACATCTGATAGCGCGGATCGGACTGCAGCTCGCTCAGGGTGCGCTCATTCTCGGTCCGGGCCCAGGCCAGGGCCCGCTCGCCTTCGATCTCCTCGAGGAACTGGAACTCGTCCGGCGCGAGCGGATCCGCGGCCTGCGTCGCCTGTGCGGGAGCGGGAGCCGCGGCCGTCTGCGCGCGTCCGCCTGCGCTCATCGTCACCGCGGCCGCTCCGGCGAGCAGGATCGTCCTGAAAAGCATCTCATCCCTTCCACATAGGCGGCGTCCCGGCCGGACGTTAGGGGCGCGCCCAGGTCGAGGCAACTCGGTCGTAGCGGGTCAGGTTGAAAATGCCGGCCGGGCCGCGCCCCGACAGCAGAAGACGTAAGCGAGGTCGCGGCCTCGCCGGACCGGCACGCTCTCCCGGACGCATCGATTCCGAACGTCCGCATTGGTGGAAAGCGGACATCGCCAGGGAGGTGTGCCAATCCATAATTTCGAGATGGAAAGCACCTCAGTCCACCGGCCATGAACCCGGGGAAACCGGTCTCCCTACTTCAGCACCTTGCACAGCCAGGCGTTCACCGCGAAGCGGCAGTCCTTAAAGTCGCCGCTGGGACAGCTCACCTTCGTGACCTCATGCGATACCCAGGAGGGGAAGACGACCAGGCTGTTCTGTTCCGGTTCGATTTCGACGTAGTCGGCCGAATCATCCCGCGCGTCGAAGCCGTAGAGGCGAAGCGCTCCGCCTGAAAACCCCTTGGGCTCACGGTGATAATAATAAACAGCGCTGACCAACCTATCCTGGAGCCCGGTGTCGTCGCCGCCTAGGGGCTTGCGCCCCGGGCCAGTCGGCATGTCGGTATGTCTAGCGAAAAAGGCGCCGTCACCATGGGCCGCGATCTCGAGCTCGACATGCTCGACTTCGAACGGCCTGCCGCCGGTGCGGCTGAAGATGTCGGGCAACTTGTCCCGTACACGCTTCTCGACAACGCCATGGAGTGGCCCGAGATCGCACAGCTTTTCCGATATGCGGCGGCTGAGGTCGACTCCCTCGGTCACACCCGACTGCTTGAAGCGATGGCGGTTCGCCAGCGTCCACTCCAGCAGGGCAGCATGCGCCTGCGGCTCGAGGAACCCGGAATATTGGTGCCAAGGCGGCATCACCGCCGATGCCGCGCTCAAACCCATCAGCGCTCTCCTTTCAGCCATCCTTTGCGGAACCTACGCGGGGTCGGCAACCTCATCCAGCCCCTGGCCTCACGGGGCAGCCGCGGCTGCGCTCCGCGCGAACCTCGGTTCCGGTTCGTCGGCTCCCCGGCCCCCCGCACGCGGCGCGTTCGGCGAGCTCGCGGCGCCAGCGGTGCGTCATCCAGATATTGACGAGCCTCTCGATGTCGGCGCGTGCCTTGCTACCCTCCGGGAGCTCGGAATAGCGCCTGCGGCCGGTGTCGGGCGTGAACGCTTCGCCGGTGGCCGGCGCATAGGTTGTCCACCGACCGCCTTCCTCGACAAGGCCTATCAGGCTTGGCGCTGCGAAGTAGCCGAGGATCTGGAAAACCGCTCCACCCTCCGGTGGCGCCACGTCGGCGCCGGCCGCGTGCAGCAGCAACGGGCGCAGGTCATGTTGCCCGATGATCGCTGGGAGGTCGATCCGCCGGCTCAGCACTAAAGGCACCCTCGTCTGCATCGCATCGAGGGCGAAACCGTGGCCTGCATAATTGTGTTCGTAGAGCGCCTCCCCATGGTCGCCGATCACCGCGACAACGCTTCGCTCCCAGACTCCCGCGTCCCGCAGCCGCCGGACCACCTCGCCAACCAGCCAGTCCGCATAAGCCACCGAGTTCCAGTAGTTCCGCTGCACGAGATGACGGTTAGCGAGGCTCACCTCGCCCGGCGCGATCGCTCGCCCGGGAAGGAAGGAAGGCGTCTCCGGCGCGGCGTAAGGATGGTGGGGCGCCTGGAAATTGAGGTAAAGGAACGTCGGCCGCGACCAGCCGTTCGCTCCTCCAAGGCGCGCCATCTCCCTCAGCACCGCCCGACCGTCGACAACCGTGCGGCTTACGGGCCTTCTCCGCCCTTGGGCGGCCGTGATCGTCGTCGCGTCGACGAAGATGTCACTAGCCTCGCGCATCCCGCTGATCGAAGCGTTGTCGCCGAAATCCTCGGCCTGGGTCGAGAAGACCCCGATCCGGTAGCCTGCCAAGCGAAAATCGCGGAACAGCGACGGACCGCCGGGCGCCGGCAGTACCTCGCCGGAAAAGATCGTGCGAAGTGAGCGCCAGGTAAGGCCGTAGTTGCTGTAGGCCTCGCGCGCAGCGCTACCCGATGCGGCGAGTGCATTCAGATTGGGAGCGACTTCCCGCCCGCCCCACAGCTTTCCGAGAACATCTGCGCGCGTGCTCTCGAGCACGATCAGGACCACGTGGCGCCGCTCGCCGGCGAACCGCGGCGCCGGTGGTGGCGAGGGCGGCGGAACGTAGCGGAAGTCGCCGCCGAAGCCGTCCTCGTCGATCCCGTTCCCCGGCACGTCGAGCGCCATCGGATAGCGCGCTGGGTCGAGCGGGTGCGGGTCGGGAGGGCTCGAGAAGAGGCCCCAGCCATCGCGATCGACGTCTGTCGCGGCGCCGAGCACGGCGCCGAGCAATGCTGGCGCAGCGAACCGGCGGATCTGGAATTCCGCCTTCGGCCACGCCGCGGCCCACAGCAACCCGAGCAGGAGCGCGAGCACGCCGAGAGCTGGCAATGCAAGTTGCCAGCGCCCCTTGCTTTCATGGGCGTGCTGCGCGAATCTGAGCCGCCGCCGCGGCAATAGCCACGCCAGGACCAGCGGCAGAAGCGCCGCCAGCAGCACCAGCTCGTGAGCCGCGTAACGGACTGCCTCCGCGAGGCTGCCGCCGCCAAGCTCGCGCACCATCGCGAGGTCGAGCCGCTCACCAAGGAAGCCCGCGAGCCGGTACTTTACCGCAATCACCGCCAGCGACAGTATCGCGACCGCCCACGCGAAATCCCACGCCGCCCGTGCCGGTCGGGTGCGCGAGAACAATCGCACCGTCGCCCAAAGCAAACCGAGCACGACGGCTTGTGCCAACACCAGCGCCGTGAGGAATGCACCGATCTCGCCGCCACCGGAGAGGCTGGAATGCGTCGCCTCCGAGGTGGTGAACACCGGCCCCCGGCGAATCTCCACCGCATATTCCCCGAGCAGGGTCGAGACGAGTGCACCCGAGAAGACGAGGCTCGCAACCGAGACACGTCGGCGCCCAATTCCGACCGCGCTGTTCGTCACCTCAAGTCTTCTAGATCGTGCTAGCGGTCCGCGAAAGAGGCGCGATGGCCAAGCGCCTTACCGTGACATCGAATGTCCGCAATGGGTCGAAAGCGGAGATTCCGCTTTGATCGGATTTGCAGCCGACCCACCACCGCGGTGGGCCTCGCCATCGTTCGCGCGACTATCTTTTCCGATAGCGGCGCGGCACGGCGCTTCGCCGGCCGCGCCGAGGCCCAGGGCGGTCTCGGCCGACGCCTAGAGGAAGAAGTCGGACGCCGTCAGCGACTGGAGCGGATCGACCGTCACCACCAGCACGAAGTCGGCGACGCCGTTACCGTCGGTGTCGCCGTGAACCTCCCACAAATTGGTCGACGGATTGCTCTGGAACGCCCTCAGCTGCCCCGCTGAAAGCGGCCCCGCCGCGGAGAAGGTCGCGGCGCCGATGAAGACGAACGAGTCGTTGCCGGCATAGGGGGTCTTCGCGTCGATCACGCTGAGGTCGATCTTGTCGACACCGTGGGTGAAGCCGAGGAGGCTGTCGTAATTGCCGGTCCCGGCCGTCGATTCCGCCGTCGCCTGGTAGCGGAACGTGTCGGCGCCGCCATTGCCCTTGAGCTGATCGGCGCCGAGACCGCCATAAATCAGGTCGTTGCCGCCGCCGCCGCTGAGCGTGTCCGCCGCAGCGCCGCCGAAGAGGCGGAAATGACCGCCGCCTTCGCCGCCGCCGTTGAAGACCATCGTCTCGTTGACGGCGAGCCCGCTGCCGTTGACGGTGATCGTCGCGCCGTCAGCCAGCATCGCGTCGTCCCAGACGATCGCATAATCGAATTCGCCGTCGCCGCCGGCGGTGAACTGGCTGTCCGTCGCCCATCCGAGCGTGATGCTCTCGATCCCCGAGAAGGTGCCGGGCACCACGGTGAAATCGAGGCTGTAGTCGCCGCGGAAATAGATCGAATCGTAGCCGATGCCTCCGCTCACCACGTCGCTCGAGCCGAAGCGGCCGTCATGGCCGAAGACGAAGATGTCGTTGCCGTTGCCCCCCGTGAGATTGTCCACCCCCTGGCCGGCGAGCAGGATGAACTTTCCGTTCAGCTCGGCCGAGCCGTCGAAGGTGAAATTCTCCGTCGCGGAAAGATAGTGGCCATTGATCTTCAGGACCGCGCCCGCCGGGACGTTCGAATCGAGCGTCGTGACGTCGTAGCTGTGGGAACCGGCCGCGCTTCCGTCATAATCGGTGAAAACGGCCGGCACGAGCGAGATCGTCTCGACGCCGGCGATATTGCTGGCGGTGCCGGTCCCCAGGAGGAGATCGGCGTAATTGCCGTCGAGGATGATCGAATCGGTGCCGTCGCCGCCGTTGACCGTGTCGAGCGCCGTGAAGGCCGCGCCGAAATAGAGGGTGTCGTTGCCGATGCCCGCCAGGGCCGTGTCGGCACCGCCCGCCTGCAGCCTGAGGAGATCGTTCCCGGCTCCGGCATCGAGAATATTGTCGACGCTGTTTCCGACCAAAGTGTCGTTGCCCGAACCGCTGGTGGCGTTCTCGATGACCGCGCCGTTGGCGATGGTGAAGCCGCCGTAGATGCCGGTGGCGTAGGACATCCATCCGGCGCCGCCATATTCATATTGGAGCGTCGCCGGGCGCAGATCGATCGTGGTGTTCCTGGCGCCGCTATAGGTGATCTGATCGATCCCTCCGGCATCCCAGATCGACGAATAATAGGTGCTCTGGCCGACATAATAGCCGTCGCGGCTCGTCGTCTGGTTGGTGGCGTCGTGCACGGCCGGCTGCCCGGTCGCGGCATCGATATAGACGCCCCATTCGTTCACGTCCTTCAGGACATAGGTGTCATTGTCGGTGGCCCAGTCCTCGTTGACGCCGTATTTGTCCTGGATGACGGCGATGTCGAGCGCCATCAGGCTGCCGAGCCAGCCATAGCCCTCGTTGTTGGTCTCGGCCTGGCCG
>Ga0196963_10001249_pt1 | contig 18061 bp, 17 predicted proteins | sample S1_5metaG_FD_148600 | JGI IMG/M metagenome (GOLD analysis project Ga0196963, IMG submission 148600) | Soil microbial communities from Anza Borrego desert, Southern California, United States - S1_5 | ecosystem: Environmental > Terrestrial > Soil > Desert | place: USA: California | collected... | reverse complement strand
CGGTCATGTGAACCGCGCAAATAGGCCGAACACATGGCTGCACCGACCAACGCTGCAAACGTGAAGAAAGCCCTTGCTAACCGGGAGCCGTCCACACATGGCACGAAGCGAACGTGACGTGCGATCGGCTAGGAGCTTTCGGCGTCCGCTTCCGCCTTGAGCGGACATTCTCGCCCAACGCATGTGCTGAATTTACTACGCGACGTGCGCCCGTATGATATCCATGAATTCGCGGATGGTACTGTAGCCGAGAGATGAGCGCCTCACGACGCATCCGGTGTTGAATGTCCAGAATGAGCGTTTCGACTCGATCTGCCGAAGCCCGTACTCCGCAGCCACATCGGCCAGGGGCGCAGGCAAACAAATCCAGCAGCCATTGTCAGCGGCAAGTGCGAGCGCGGTCCGCATTGAGCTCGCAGTGAAGCGGATCGTCGGCTCGATGCCAAAGGTGCGGACCCAGTAAAGCCGAAGCCTTTCGTTTGTTCGCGTAGCTTCCGAATAGTTGACCCAAGGTTGCCTCACGATAAGCGCAGCATTTGCCGCGCTGATGCCGCCCCGGACTGCCTGAGGACCGAAGGCGCGGGTACCGACCTTGTCGATGGTCAGGCAGTCCAAGTTCTCGGTGATGGCGTCGGGTTCGACATAGCCAAGAAAGGCGTCAAGCTCGCCCTTCAACAGCCTTGTCAGAGCGGCGGCGCTTCCAGATGACGTGATCTCAAAGGACATCTCGGGGTAGCGCCGCGCAATTTCTTTGATCGGATATCTGAGCCAATCAAGCAGATAGATGGGACCGGCTGCGATACGTAAGCTGGTCGGCAGGCTTGGCTTCAGGGCCGCGATCTCCTCGCGGGCATGCTGCAGTTCCAATGCGGCACGCTCCGTCCGACGCAGAAGCACATTGCCTGCGGTGCTCAGCCGAACACCACGCGGATGCCGCTCGAAGAGGGGCACTCCGAAGTCAGCCTCCAATCGCCGTAGCAGCTTTGACAGCGCCGATTGTGTCATCGCGAGAGATGCAGCGGCGCGTGACACGCTGCCCAACTCTGCTGTTACGCGAAAGGCCGCAAGCCTTCGATCCATACGATATTCCAAAAATGACTTGATAGTAGAAACATCATTCATTTGACACATACCGTGGGCGGCTTCAACCCTTGGCGCAGGAGGCCGCCGGTGAAAGTCGTATTCGTGCTGTTTGATTCGCTAAACCGGGGCGCGCTTGGCGCCTACGGTGGGCAGGCCATTTGCACGCCAAATTTCGACCGTTTCGCCCGAAGGGCTCTGGTTTTCGACAACCATTTTGTCGGTAGCCTGCCCTGCATGCCTGCGCGTCGCGACATGCACAGCGGGCGCCTCAACTACATGCATCGATCATGGGGACCGCTGGAGCCCTTCGACAACTCGTTTCCCCGGCTTCTCAGCGCGGCCGGCATCTACAGCCATATCGTCAGCGACCACTTCCATTACTTCGAGGATGGAGGGGCCGGGTACACGAACGCCTTTGACACATGGGAGTTCATCCGGGGGCAGGAGAACGACCCGTGGATCGCCCTGGTCGAGCCACCTGTTGAGAGGTTCAAAAAGGCGTTCAGCGAACGGCATTACAACTTCGATCTCGACCCCAGCCATGCGACCCGCGAACGCATGCCACGACAGACGTGGAAGAAGCTAAGGCATGCCCTTAACCGGGAGCGGATCGTCAAGGATGACGACTTCCCCACAGTGAAGTGCTTCGACCGCGGCCTCGATTTCCTACGCGCGAACCGCCACGCGAAAGAATGGTTTCTGCAGCTTGAGGCATTCGATCCCCACGAGCCATTCCACGCGCCCCAGCGCTTCAAGGATCTGTACTCGACGGGCTGGAGTGGGGGGATTCTCGACTGGCCGAAATACGAACGCGTGGTGGAGAGCCCGGAAGAGATCCACGAGATCAAGGCCAACTACGCCGCCCTCGTTACCATGTGCGACGAGCAGTTTGGGCGCCTGCTCGATCTCTTCGATGAGCTCGGCCTGTGGCAGGACACTTGCGTGATCCTGACCACGGACCACGGGTTCCTCCTCGCCGAACACGAGTGGTGGGGCAAGAACCGTATGCCCTATTACACGGAGATCTCCCGCATCCCGTTGATGATCGCCCACCCCGCCTTCAGGGAGGACGGTGGGAGACGGATTTCTGCTCTGACGCAGACCACCGATCTGATGCCGAGCGTCCTAGCCTGCTGGAACCTCCGGCCCCCCGCCGAGGTCACGGGAGTTTCGCTCTGGCCGCTGCTGGAGGGACAGGCTCCGCGGGACAGCATTCGCACCTTTGGCATGTTCGGCGGGCCGATCGGGGCTACGGACGGCCGATACCTGTACTACCGCTATCCCGCAAATTTCGATTGCGCCGGACTCTATGAGTACACGCTTGCACCTAACCACATGAACGGACCGTTCCCGGTGCGGGAGCTGAAGAACATGGAGCTGGGCGGCCCCTTTGATTTCACCAAGGAGCTCCGGGTGATGAAGATCGCCGCCGCGAAGGATGTGGTGAGGCCGCCCGGCCCCGACGCCGATGTCGCCGCCGGACGGCTGTTCGAGCTTTACGACATCACCTCGGATCCGGCGCAGGAGCGGCCGCTCAACGACCCGGCGCTCTGCCGCCGCATGGACCGCGGAATTACCGAGGATCTCCGACGTCATGATGCGCCGCCGGAGGCCTATCGCCACTACCGTCTCTCATAGCGCTCGCCGACGGATAAAGTGACCGGGAGGAAAACGATGCACCGCACCCTAGCGACACTATTTGGCACCATGATTGTGCTCGCCGCCGCTGTAAGCCCCGCACTGGCCGTCTATCCAGAGCGCTCAATCCGCTTCGTCGTGCCCTGGCCCGCCGGGGGTTCGTCGGACAGCGCGGCGCGCGTGGTGGCCCAGCAGCTCACGGAGCGGCTCGGCCAGCCGGTCGTCGTCGACAACAAGCCGGGCGCTTCGGGTAATCTGGGGACCGCTGAAGTCGCGCGGGCCAAACCGGATGGCTACACATTGCTGCTGTCCTCTGGCCCGTTCTCAATCAATCCCAGTCTCTATCGCAACCTGCCGTTTGATACCCTGCGCGACTTTGCGCCGGTGACGCAGATCGCCGCCACGCCCAGCGTGCTTGTCGTCCATCCTTCGTTTCCCGCACAGACGCTCCAAGAGTTCATCGCTTCCGCCAAGGATAAATCGAAGTCTCTGGACTTCGCCTCGCCCGGCAACGGCACGGCGCAGCATCTCTCGATGGAGCTACTGAAGAAGAAAGCCGACCTATCGCTCACCCATATCGCCTACCGCGGCGGGGCCCCCGCCCTTAACGACCTGCTCGGCGGCCACGTCAAGGTGATGCTGTCGGGCATTCCCGAGGTGATGCCGCACATTCAGGCCGGCACGCTGCGGCCGCTAGCGATCAGTACGGCCAAGCGTTCCGAACAATTACCGAACGTGCCGACGCTGATAGAGGCTGGACTAGCGGAGGAGGAACTGGCGGGCTGGAACGGCCTGCACGTACCGGCGGGGACGTCAGCCGAAATCATCGACCGCCTGGGTAATGAGACGCGCGAGGCGCTGAAGAAGCCCGATGTGCTGCAGCGGCTGAAGGCGCTCGGCTTCGAGATCCGCGGGACGTCGACACGCGAATTCGCCGCCTTCGTCACCAGCCAGATTGAGCGCTTCCGCGAAGCCGTGGAAATCTCGGGCGCCAAGGTCGACTGATGGGGGGCGCCCGGGGCGCGGTGAACAAGATCGTCCTGGCGGACGGAGAGGGGAATTCCGCCGCCATCGCGCCGCGCCTGGGCGGCTGGCTGCTGCAATACGTTCGGCAGACGGAAGGCCACGGACCGGTCGAGGTGCTTCATTATTCGCCCGACTGCCTCCATCGCTATCCGGCCATGCCGGCCGGAGCCCACCTGATGTTCCCCGTGGCTGGATATGCGACCAGCCGGGGTAAGGCCGATATCTATTGCTGGAACGGCGAAGAACGGCCAATGCCGGTTCACGGCTTCGCCCGGCGCATGCCGTGGGAGGTTGATACTGCCAGCGATCTGTCGCTGAGCCTCATCCTGGATGCGGATGACGCGACGCGAAAACTCTATCCGTTCGAATTCCGATTGACGCTACGTTATGAACTCGTGAACGGAACCCTCCGTTCAATCATTGAAGTGGAGAACCGCGACCCTCGTGCTATGCCTTTCAGCATTGGCTTTCATCCATACCTCAGGACGCCGCTGGCTCCCGAGGGGCAGCGCGACCAGTGCGCCATCCGCCTTCCCGCGTCTCGAGAGTATCGGATGACGCAAACCGGCATCAGATCAGAGGGCAGAAGAGAACCCCACATGTTGCCTGCCACGGCAACAGCAGTACCTGCACGGCACTTCGGTGACCTAGCAGCGTTCAAGGCGGAATTGATCGATAAGATCAGTGGGCTTAGCGCCACTGTCGAGGCCATGTTCGCTTCACCCTTCCGTTGTATCAGCGTGTGGTCACCCGAGATGGAGGCGCCATTCTATTGCATCGAGCCGCGCACGGCCGTGGCCGATGCCTTCACCCTCAAGGGAAACCAGCTGATCATCCTGGAGCCCGGGCACAGATTTTGCGGAACGATGATCCTGGATCTCGTCGAATGTCAGATAGAGGCGGCTCAAGCACCGAGAGCAGGTCGTTAAACGCAAGTCCCGCTCCTGACACAGAGCGGATATTCGCGTTGGCCCGCGGCAGAATCCGTCAGTTATCGCCAAGCTCGTTTGCACGCACCTTGATCGCCTCGATCAAAGCGCGCATGGCCGGTGTGATCCCGGCTGACGAGCGATATAGGATGCCCGCGGATCGGGTCATCGTCAGGCCCGGGACAGGAAGCGGCGTCACGCCTTCCATTTCGCGGCGTAAGATCTGTGACGTGGCGAATGACAGCATGTCGCTGGTGCGCAGCGCAGCAGCGATGAAAGAAATCGAATCCGACTCGATTCTGGCTGCTGGCGGCTCCAGCCCGGCCACGCGGAATAGCGCTTCCAGCCGTTGACGAAGAAGTACATCACGGCCGGGAAGGGCCCATGGATAGGCCAACGTATTGGTTGGCTGAAGCCGGCGCTTGGTGCGCAGCGGATGATTCCGCCGCGCAACTACCGTAATTGTATCTGTCGTAAGCGGGATCGACTGCAAACCCGAGAGGCTGCGATCCGGCAAGGCGGAAACCACCAGATCCAGATCGCCGCTCTCCAGCGCCTCGACGAGGCCTCGATCGAAGCCGCCCGACAACCGAAAGCTCAGACCCGGGTACTGTCTGCTCATCTCGGCAACTATTCCAGGCAGTGCGCGGCTCAGCCACGACGGCCCGGCGCCAATCTTGAGAGAACCGGCGGCGCCACGCGCCAGCGCACGCACTTCCTCCCGTGCATCTTTCAGCTGAACCTCGATCACATTGGCATGCCGCAGCAGCGCCTCGCCTTCCGCGGTGAGCGCGACGCCGCGCGGCAGCCGAACGAAGAGCGTCCGCTCCAGCGACGCCTCCAGCCGCCGCACCGCTTTCGTCAGCCCCGGCTGGGTGATGCGCAGCGCCCTCGCGGCTGCACCGAAGCTGCCATGACGCGCGACCGCGCTGAAATAGCGGAGATGATCGAGGTCCATGTCCCATTCCCAAGAGTTATGTCAGAGGCATCCTGCGTGATCTTGTCGTTTACCCGATCCGCTGGCAACGTCGACGCCTGTCTTCGACGGAGCCCTTATGGTGCAGACGAGCAATCTTCTCTTCATACTGTCCGATGAGCATCGACGGGACACCGCTGGGTGTTATGGCGACCCGATCGCCCGCACACCGAACATCGACTCCATTGCCGCTCGCGGCAGTCGGTTTCTCAGTGCCTACACACCTTCACCCATATGTGTTCCTGCCCGAGCCGCCTTGGCGACCGGCCGATGGGTGCACCAGACAGGGGCGTGGGACAATGCTGCCCCCTATGCCGGCAAGCCGATCAGCTGGCATCGCCGGCTGAGGGACAACGGACACCGAGCTGTGTCCATAGGCAAGTTGCATTTCCGCGCGACGGAAGACGACAACGGTTTCAGCGAAGAGATCCTGCCGTTGCACGTGCTCGAGGGAAAAGGCGACCTCATCGGCATGCTTCGCGAGCCGCCGGCCCCTCGGGGCAGCCTGCCCGCGCTGGCGGCGAGTGCTGGCCCGGGTGAATCCCATTACAACGACTACGACCGCGCGATCACCGCCGCCGCCTGCCGGTGGATCGCGACAGAAGGCCGTCGCGCCGGTGATAAGCCCTGGGCGTTGTTCGTTTCCCTCGTGCGGCCGCATTTTCCGCTGACAGCGCCGCCCGAGTTCTATGCGCTGTATCCGCCTGAGCGGATGCCTATCCCGCGGCTCTACAGCAAGGACGCCCGGCCCAAACATCCGGCGGTGGCCGCCCTCGCCTCCGTGATGAACTATGACGATTTCTTCGACGATGAGCCTGCGGTAAGGCGAGCTGTGGCCTCCTACTACGCCCTCGTGAGTTTCCTCGACGACAACGTTGGCAAGATTCTCACCGCGCTCGAGACAGCAGGCCTAACGGCATCAACACGGGTGATCTACACGTCCGACCACGGCGACAACCTCGGATGCCGGGGATTGTGGGGCAAGTCCGTGATGTACGAAGAGTCGGCGGCGATCCCGTTGCTCATGGCAGGCGCCGACATTCCTGCCGGTTGGACCATCCGCACCCCGGTCTCGCTGGTCGATTGCTATCGAACCATTCTCGACGCGGTTGGCTGCCCGCTGTCGGAAGCCGACGAAGGTCTCCCTTCACGATCACTGCTGGAGACTATCGCGGGGAAGTCATCTCGCGACGTGCTTTCGGAGTATCACGCGGCCGGCTCCATCACGGGCAGCTTCATGATCCGTCGCGGGCGATGGAAGTACATTCATCACGTGGGATTTCGACCCGAGCTCTACGACCTCGACGCCGATCCCGGTGAGACAACCGATCTTGCCGCGCGCCCCGACAAGGAGCCTGTCCTCGCCGAGTGCCGCGCCGCGCTACAGCGGATTTGCGACCCGGACGCGGTGAATGCCGAAGCCTTCGCCGATCAGCGCCGCCGCATTGCACTGCACGGCGGTCGCGATGCCGTCATGCGCTTCGGAGACTTCAGCTACACACCAGCGCCCGGTGAAAACCCGGTGCGCGTTGCAGGATAGGCGCGCCAACGGCATCGCAGGGAAGCCATGGAACGGAACAGCCTCGCCCGAAACGCCGAGATCGCCTATGTCGTCCTGATCCTGGCCACTGCCGGTGTGATTTGGGGCGAGGCAAGCGCCTTGCCCCCGGCACTGTACGATGCGCTGGGCCCGAAGGCCTTCCCCCTTGGCGTGAGCGGTGCGATGGCGCTCCTCGGCGGCATCATGCTGCTGCGGATTTTCACGGGGCGCTCCCTCGGCCAGTCCGGCCAGATGATGATGCCCGGCCTGGACGAACCGACCAGTGGGCATGCGTGGCGCCCCTGGATTGCGGTCACCGTGCTGGTCCTCGCATTCTGCTACGCGATTGCCTTGACGTCCCGCAGCATCGGCTTTCTGGCAGCGACGGCTGCCTATCTGTTTTCTGCCGGGATCGTTCTGGGACGACCAGGCCAGCGGCGGTTGGTTGCTACGGCTGTGTTCGCGGTCGCGGCGGCCGTGGTCCTGGACACTCTATTCAAAAGATTCTTCAGCCTCGATCTTCCCTAACACGCATCCAGCCCCCATGACCTTGGCAGACGCCTTCATCCATCTCATGACGCCGCAGTCTTTCGCTATTGTGGCCGCCGGCGTTGCGCTCGGAGTGTCGGTCGGCGTCTTGCCCGGCATCACAGCCGGCATGCTGATGGCTCTGACATTGCCGTTCACCTATCACATGTCCAGCATCGAGGCGGTGTCGCTGCTGATCTCCATGTTTGTGGGGGGCGTATCGGGCGGGCTTATCACAGCGACATTGATGCGCATTCCGGGTGAGCCCAATTCGATCATGACCTGCCTTGACGGATACCAGCTTGCGCGGCGCGGGCAACCCGGGCGTGCGCTCGGCCTGGGCAATTCTTCGTCCCTTGTCGGTGGAACGGTGTCGTGGGGAGCGTTGGTGCTGCTGGCACCCCCGTTGGCCGGCATCGCCGTTGCCTTCGGGCCGTTCGAGAATTTTGCCGTCATCCTGCTGGCACTGATACTGATCTCGTCACTGTCCGAGGGCTCCTTCCTCAAGGGCCTGTCGGCTGGACTGCTCGGCATGCTGGTCTCCTATCCTGGCATCGATGAGAGCTCGGGCATCATGCGGCTCACCTTCGGCATTGCCGAACTGGAGGGCGGGTTCAACAGCCTGCCGGTGATCCTGGGAATGTTCGCGGTCAGCCAGGTCGTTGCCGACGCCCTCAACATCGAGACCAACGAAAACCCGATCCAGGCCACTCTGCGCGGGATATTCATCTCGGTGAGCGACTACCTGAAGCACGGCTGGAACATGCTGCGCTCATCCCTGATCGGTGTCTGGATTGGCATTCTCCCCGGAGTCGGGGCCACGGTCGCCTCCATAGTTGCCTACACCACAGCCAAGAATTTCTCACGCAGCCCCGAGGCCTTCGGTGGCGGCAGCGAGGAAGCCATTGTTGCGGCCGAAAGCGCCAACAACGCCACGACCGGCGGTACCCTTGTCCCAATCCTGACTCTGGGCATCTCTGGCGGGCTTACCGATTCAATACTTCTTGGGGCCTTGGTCATTCACAACCTTCAGCCCGGCCCCCTGCTTTTCAAGAACAATCCCGAGATTGTGAACACCATCTTCGCCACGCATCTCGTGGCGCATCTGGTGATGTTCGCGTTCATGACATTCGGGATTGGGCTCTTTGCGCGCCTCATGGGGGTGCCGCGCGCCTATATCCTGCCAATGATCATCGTCTTTTCGGTGCTTGGCGCCTTCGGGCTCAACAATCGCGCCTTCGACATCTGGGTGATGCTGAGCTTTGGCCTGCTGGGCGTTCTTCTGGAGTTTGCCAGAGTGCCGCTCGCCCCATTCGTGGTTGGCCTTGTGCTCGCACCCGTGGCGGAGTCCGAGCTGCGTGCCGGTCTCATGGCGTCGGGTGGAAGCTTCATGCCTCTGATCGAGCGTCCCGTTTCCGCCATCATGCTCGCCTTGTCAGCCTGTCTTTTCGCCTGGCCATTTGTGCGTGCGTGGCGTGAAGCGCCCGCCAGCCTGGTCGCGTCCAAGGAATGAAGTCGAAAAAAGGGAGGTCTGCAATGACGATACTAAACCGGCGACAGATGCTGACACTTACAATGGCGGCGGGCGCCGTCTCTCTCGATCGTGGCCACGCCTGGGGAGCGGCCTATCCGGAGAAGCCCGTGCGCATGATCATCCCGATCGCGGCGGGCGGTCAGACCGATGTCGTGGCACGGTTGCTGCAGAACACGATCGACAAGAAGAAGCTACTGCCACAGCCGATCGCCATCATCAATAACGCAGCCGCGGGCGGCAGCACCGGCACCCGACAAGTCAGGGATTCAGAGCCGGACGGCTATACGGTGGGCATGTTTCACATGGGCTTGCTGACCGCGCCCGCCATGGGCGTCGTCGACTACGATCACAGTGCGTTTGAGTTGATCGGTCAGGTCGGTCGAACGCAGGTTGGGATGGGCGCTCTGGCCGACGGCCGCTTCAAGACCATCCAGGATGTGCTCTCCGAGGCCAGGGCGAAGCCAGATACGGTAACGGTCGCCATGAACATCGGCCTGCTGCCTCACTTTGTCCCCTTGATGTTCCAGCAGGATGCCGGTGTTCGGTTCCGTTATGTCCAGGCTGGCGGCGGCGCTGTACGACTCAAATCCCTGCTGGGCAAACATACCGAGATCTCGCTCTTCTCGGGACCCGAGCTGCTTCTCTATGAACCCCAGGGCATCAAGCCCCTCGTTATCTTCTCTGAAGAGCGAGCACCGGAACTGCCCCACGTGCCAACCGCGCGGGAGGTAGGGGCCAACACGGTGTTCGAGGAGCGGATCATCGCTTTCGCTCCCAAAGGGATGCCAAAGGATCGCATCGACATCATCGCTGCTGCGCTGCGCGCAGCGATGGAGGATCCGGAGCTTGTGGAGCGATACAAAGGCCTCGGTATCGACCGGGTGTTCATCGACGGGGCGAAGCTCAAGGGCATCCTCGACGGCCTAAAGGGACCCATAAACAGGGTCAGCGAAGTCGTCCGCAATGCCAAAGCAGAGCAGGAAAGTCGTAAGTAGGTGACAAGGGCTACTGTCGCGCCGAAGAACAGCGGCCGCTGACGCTAGTGGATCGAGAGAACGCAGTACCGGCGTTTCAGCCACCGGGCGGCTGAGTAGGGAGGGCGGACGCTGCGCGTGTCGCGGGCTCTACCACGCTTGAAAGGGCGCAGACGCCCGGATCACGATGTGAAGAATTGGTCGTGAGTAAAAGGATTCGAACCTTCGACCCCTAGCTCCGAATACAGCCGCAGTTGGGATATATCCACGCCAGATCAAGGCGCTAACGCTTGCACGCTCCACCTCAACTGCTGGCCATATGCGCTGGGTCTGTCGTCTGTGTGTGGTCGAGATCGCCGCGCTGTAGGCGATCGAGCTCGGCTTCAGGCTTCAGGCCTAGAGCTTTTCGATAGCCAGCCGTTCTATCGAATGAGGAGCTCTCACTTCGCGGCAAATGTGTGGGTGGAGCAGCGGGAGCGGGTAGGCTATCTATATTCCGAGACCAGGGGATGTTGGGTTTGATGTCCGCTTCTGACCCGAAGCGGACCTATCTACTCGGAAAGCGAATGGCCATTTGGCTCGGAATTGCCGAGTGCTTTGTCGAGGGCGATTGCAAGCGCATCGGCTGTGAACGGTTTTTCGAGGAGCGGTCTGTCAGCCCAAAATGGTGGCATGCCCCGACGGTCGTAGCCAGTTGCGAAAACGATCGGAATGCCGAGCTCGTCAAGCTGTATGGCGACAGGGTAGGCGAGCTCTCCGTTTAAGTTTACGTCAAGGATCGCTGCATCGGGTTGGCGCTGTTCCAAGAGCGCCCGCGCCGTCTCCACGTTCCTGGCTCGCCATACAGACGCACAACCGAGCTGCTTCAGGGAATCTTCGAACAGATAATAGACGATGCTCTCGTCTTCGACGACGAGAACCGAAAGCCCTGCCAGTCGGTTGAAAACGATGTCGCTCATCGAGTTAGGCGGCGTACGTGGTGAGTGAGACCGTTGGTGCTAATGTCTATGACTTGTTTACTTTCGAATCAATACGCAGGTGGTCCAGCATGCATAATCCATATAGACCTTGAACCAGTTACGCCGTGCCACAAGGACGAATTGCCCGAAAGAGGTAGTACAAAAGAAGATTTTGTCGCCTTCTCTGAAATGTCCGCTTAGGAGATGCTGCAAACTGCCATATACCGCCTTCAGTCATTTGGACGGGACTCGCTGTGCCTGATCAACTGGAAGAACTTCTGGATCGGGCCGGGATTGGCACCGCCCAGATCGATCCGAACGGCCGTTTTCTGCGAGCCAGTCGTCGCTATTGCGAGATGCTTGGGTCCAGTCCGGATGACGTGCTGCAGTCTGAATTGCAGAATTTTGTGCATCCTGACGATTTGCCGGAGACGCTCGACGGCTTTATCCGTGCCTTCGAAACGGGGAATACAAAAGTAGTGGATCATCGTGTCTTACGCCGGAATGGCCCCGCATTCTGGATGAGCAACACGATTTCACCGGTTGGTACCCCGCAAGGTGCTTTTCAGTACGTCGTGGTTCTTGCCCAGGACGTGACGGATCTTAAGGAGGCTGAACGTGCTCTGGCGCGCAGCCGGGCCGATTTGCGGGCGATCATCGACTCCGCGGCGGAGGGTATCTACTGCATCGACCGCAGAGGAACGATCACTCTGTGCAACGCGGCTTTCCTCCGCATGCTGAATTTCGAAAGAGAGCACGATGTGGTCGGAAAGGCTGTTCACCACGTCATCCATCAGTCCCGCACCGATGGCGTGCCCTACGCCGAAGCGGACTTGCCTGTCTACAAGACAGCCCAGTCCGGCATCCACATCCACCTCCTGGATGAAATCTATTTAAGACGGGACGGCGCGCGCATCCCCATCGAGTGCTGGGTACGGCCGATCGTGCGTCACGGTGAGATCGAGGGTGCGATTTGCACCTTCGTGGACATCACGGAACGCAAACAAGCCGAGGCGCGTCAGCAACTGCTGACACAGGAGATGGCTCACCGGGTTAAAAACACTCTGGCCATGGTGCAGGCCATAGTCGGACAAAGTCTCCGTAACTCTCCGGCGACAAACAACGTCGTTCAAACCATCAGCCATCGCCTCGTGGCGCTGGGCAACGCGCACACCATCTTAACCCGCACGCGTTGGGGCAATGCGTCGATCGTGGAGGTTGTCGAGAGTGCGATTAACATCCACCGCTCCGATTCCGCGCGGATAAAGACCATCGGGCCCAAATTCGACCTTGGTGCCAGGGCTTCTCTGGCGCTGACCATGGCACTTCACGAGTTGTGCACGAATGCTGCGAAATATGGCGCTCTCTCAAATGAAAGCGGCACCGTGGCGATTGAATGGTCAGTGCTCGGTGGTGCAGCAGATGCCCGCTTTCAACTGTCCTGGAAGGAACGGGGGGGGCCGCCGGTGGCACCGCCAACCCGGCAAGGGTTTGGCTCTCGTCTCATCGCCGAGAGCGTCGGACCTGACCTTGGGGGTGAGGCTGCCCTGACGTTCGATCCGTCAGGCGTCGTCTGGACCCTGAGCGCTCCGCTGTCGGCCGTCAAAGAATAGCTGCCGCGACCGCTATATCACGCGTTACGCAGTTCAAGCTGCAGCCAATCGTACCAATCCGGCAGGCCTTCGCCTGTGCGGGCGGAAACACGCATGACACTGACGTCGGGGTTGAGTGATCGGGCATTCGCGATCGCCCGCACCGCGTCGAACTCGACGTAAGGCAGAAGGTCGATCTTGTTTAACAAAACAAGGTCGGCGGCGCGAAACATGTGCGGGTACTTGAGTGGTTTGTCATCGCCTTCGGTCGCGGAAAGGACTACGACCCGACGCCGTTCGCCAAGGTCGAACAAGGCCGGGCAGACCAGGTTGCCAACATTCTCGATGACCATGATGCTACGCCTGGTCGGGTGCAGCTCCTTCATGCTGCGCGCGAGCATGTCGGCGTCCAGATGGCAACCGGTTCCAGTATTTACCTGAATGACGGGCGCGCCGGCGGCGCGAATGCGCTCGCCATCATTGAGCGTCGCTTGATCACCTTCAAGGACGAATAACGACATCTGTGCGCCAATGTCGCGGATGGTGCGCTCGAGAAGTGCGGTCTTTCCGGCACCCGGTGCCCCCATGAGATTGATGGCTAGCACCTGCTGTTCCGCGAGCCATGCCCTATTGTCGGCCGCCAGAGCGTCGTTCTTGGCGAGGATGCGTGTTTCGATGTCGACAAGCCCTGACGGCGCGGCGTGATGATGTGGACCGTGGTGAGCATGCACATGCCGCGTGCCATCGCTGTGGACATGCTCATGAAGATGACCATGGCCTGTCGCCAGAGCCCGGCGATGCTGCATCTGATGGGAGTGGCTATCAAGCGAGATTGGTTTTCCGGTCTGAAGATTCATGGCGGTGGGCACGGCATCGTCGTCGCAGCCGCAAATGTCACACATCACGCCACCTCATCCAGTTCCATCGATTTGACGTTCAACTCTTCGCCAGCGATGTGGGCCAACCGACGCGATCCGCACTCACAGGCGGTCAAGAACGACGCTATCTCAAACTCAGCCTGACAAGTGAGGCACCGCGCGCGGCCCTTGATCTCCCGTATCTCGAGTGTTGCGCCGGCCAGCGAAGTACCTTGAGCGACCGCGTCGAAACAAAAGAGGATCGCATCGGGCATGATCCCGGACAACGTGCCGATCTCAAGCGTAACGCGGCGCACACGCCGGCCTTTGGCAGCTTCGCCTACGATGGCGACGATATTGCGGCTGATGCCAAGCTCGTGCATGGAGGTCTTCAGCAGATACGGGGAAGCTGATCGCCGACAAGCATGTCAACGATGCGGCGGCCGCCCAGAATAGTCCGCATGACCACTCGGCCGTGCTCGCTGTCAGTGACTCGGGCGATGATCGCCGCATGCTCGCCAAACGGATGTGCCCGCAACGCCGCGAGAGCGGCATCCGCTTGCTCCGCAGGTACAACGGCGACAAGCTTTCCCTCATTGGCCAGATAGAGAGGATCGAGCCCGAGGATTTCGCAAAACCCCCTGACCTCCTCGCGGACCGGAACGCCGGCCTCTTCCACCTCAAGGCCGACCCGGGAACCCTCAGCGATCTCGTTGAGCACAGTGGCAACCCCACCTCGCGTCGCATCGCGCAGACAGCGCATGCCGGGCGCCGCAGCCAGCAGCACGGAAACCAGATCGTGCAGGGGTGCACAGTCGCTTGCGATCGGTGACCGCAATGCGAGCTCGCCGCGTGCCTCCAGAATCGCCGCCCCATGATCGCCAAGGAAGCCGTTCACGAGTACCACGTCGCTAGGCCGTGCGCGGTTCACGCCAAGGTCGATATGGGGTCTGATCACCCCGACGCCGGAGGTGGTGATGAATAGCTTGTCGCAGGCGCCTCTATTCACGACTTTGGTGTCGCCCGTGACGATGCTAACACCGGCGCTGCGCGCGGTATCTGCCATGGATCGAGCGACCCGCCGCAGTGTTTCGACAGCGATGCCTTCCTCAACGATGACGGCACATGAGAGGTAAAGAGGCAGGGCCCCCCCTACGGCCAAGTCGTTGATGGTGCCGCAGACGGCGAGCGTGCCGATGTCGCCTCCGGGGAAAAATAGCGGATCGACGACAAACGCATCGGTCGTAAAGGCAAGTCGATCCCCATGGCGTGCCAGATCGTTCAGGGAGAACCGCGCTTGATCTTCCAGCGGACCACCCGAGGCATCAAAGGCCGTAATAAACACGTCATCGATCAGATCCTTCATCGCCCGCCCGCCGGCGCCATGCGCCAACGTCACGGCCGGGACTTGGACCTTTCCGAGCTTCCGCCGCCGGCGAACGTGCATCTCGTTCATGCGGATCCCGCTCGCCTGATGCCGCCATATTGGAAATACGCGGCGCAGGCACCCTCTGAGGAGACCATCAGCGCTCCGATCGGAGTTTCGGGTGTGCAGGCCGTCCCAAAAACTTTGCATTGATGAGGCTTGATCACGCCTTTGAGCACCTCCCCGCACTGGCAGGCCTTGGGGTCCGGAATGCTGAGGTTCGGTATCGCAAACTTCCGTTCGGCGTCAAAGCGAGCGTAGGCATCGCGCATCTTCACGCCGGAATGATCGATGGAACCCATGCCGCGCCATTCGAAGAATGGGCGTATCTCATAGACCTTGGTGACCGCCTGCAGCGCGGCCGCGTTGCCGCCGTCGACGACCACACGGGCATATTGGTTTTCGATCTCGGAGCGGCCTTCCTTGATCTGCTTCAGCACCATCCAGATCGATTGGAGGATATCGAGTGGCTCAAAGCCGGCAACCACCAGCGGCTTGCGATAGTGATGCCCGATGAACTCGTAAGGGGCGGTGCCGATGACCATCGAGACATGGCCTGGGCCGAGGAAGCCATCGATCTGCATATCCGGACTGTCGAGGATCGCCTTGATCGTCGGCACGATCGTAATGTGGTTGCAGAACACCGAAAAGTTGGTAACGCTTTCAGCTTCCGCCTGCAGCACCGTGAGCGCGGTCGACGGCATGGTGGTCTCGAAGCCCAGTCCGAAGAATACGACTTCCCGGTCGGGATGCCGCCGCGCCAGATTCAAGGCGTCAGTCGGCGAATAGACCATCCGGATGTCGGCGCCATCTGCTTTCGCCTGAAGCAAACTCATCCGGGAGCCGGGCACTCGCATCGCATCGCCGAATGTGGTGAAGATCACCCGCGGTTGCTCGGCGATGGCAATACAATCATCAATCCGCCCCATCGGCAGCACGCAGACTGGACAGCCGGGGCCATGGATCAGCTCGATCTGGCGAGGTAGTAGACCTTCGATCCCATAGCGGAAGATCGAATGTGTATGGCCGCCGCAGACTTCCATGATGCGAATCGGACCTTCCGTCGCCGAGCCAATCGTCTGGCTCAGTTCCTCGATGGCGCCAATCAAGCCTGCCGTTCGGCGGCCGTCGCGGAACTCGTCGACGTATTTCATGCGTCGGGCCCTACGGCGCCTGCTGAACCGCGCTCGTCGGCCATGATCGTGTGCACGAGATCCCAAAGGATGTGATAGGCCGCGACGTGGCACTCCTGGATACGGTGAATCGACGTCGACGGGACAACCAGGCAGTGCTCGACTAGGCCGGAACTCTTCATCCGCCCGCCATCGCCTCCGGAAAAACCAATGGTCGTGATGCCCAGCTCCTTCGCCTTCTCGAAGGCAGATAGCAGATTGGCCGAATTGCCGCTCGTGGAAATGCCGATCAATGCGTCGCCCTTGCGCCCTTGCGCCGTCAACTGACGTACAAAGACGTGCTCAAACCCAAGATCGTTGCCGACCGCGGACATCATTGCGACATCGGCGGCCAGATTGATTGCGGTCAGCGCTGGCCGTCCGGCGGTGACTGGATGCAGGAACTCCACGGCGATGTGGGCGGCATCGCAGCTCGACCCGCCATTACCCATGGTAAACAGGCGGCCTCCCCGCCTGAAGACGTCTGCCAGGGGCTTTGCCGCACCAATCAGGAGCGATCCCTGATCGGCAAAAAATTGATCGTTAGCAGCCCGCGATTCCTGTGCCTTTTGAGCAACCGAACCGGCCAGCGCGGCCTCTAGTTCTCCTGGCTTACGCGGCGCTCGATGGAGGAACGGATATAGGTTCTGGAGGCCTTTTTCGACGGACATGTGCGTTCCTACCCGGCGGCCGATTGGCGCATCGCGTCAAGCTGGGCCTGTGCGTCACCAAGCTCTTGCAGGAGCCTTAGCGTCTCGCGCGCTTCCCGCTCGTTGATTCGCGCCATGGCGAAGCCGACATGCACGAGCACCCATTCGCCAATACAGGATTGGAGAGGGTGCTTGTCGTCCACGATGCAGGCAAGATTGATCTGCCTCTGCACGCCGCCGACATCGACGGTGGCCAACTTCCGCGTCTCGTCGTCGATGCTGACTATTCGGCCTGGGATCCCGAGACACATGGCTTCTACTCCTTGCCGCGCGCGAGGAGACGCGCAGCGCCGACAGCAACCTGACCCAGGGACAAGCCGCCATCGTTAGCAGGAATGTTGCGATGGGTCAGGACCTTGAATCCGATTGCACTCAACCGGCTGATGGTTTCGCGGAGGAGTATTTCGTTCTGGAAGCAACCGCCCGACAAGGCGATGGTCTCGTATTTCCGCGTCGCAGCGTCCCCGCCGGCCAGCTTCATCGCCATGGCAGAAATCGCCCGGGCCAATCCCTTGTGAAATCGTGCCGCCATGATCGGGGCTGGCGTTTGCAGGATCAGGTCACCGAGTAGAGCCCGCCACATCGCCAAGGGCTCGATATAGGGTATATCGCTGCCACGAAGATTCGGGATCGTGAAGGGATAAGCGAGCTCGTCGCCTTCGTGCTCCATGACCTTCTCATCGACAATGGCTTCCAGCTCCGACGCCGCTTGGCCTTCGTAGCCCTGCCGTTCGCGGCAAATACCTATGGCGGCTGCGACCGCATCGAAAAGGCGCCCACAGGAGGTGGCTGTAGGCGCGTTGATAGCCTTGGTCAGCATTGCATCGAGCACCGCCCGCGGCTTTGCCCGGAGATAGTGGAAGACCTCCAGCTCGGCGAAATTCATGGCGAATTCCGTCCAACCCATCTCCGCCATCAGATGCGCATAAAGATTGCGCCACGGCTCACGCATGGCTTGGGCGCCTCCAAGCAGCGCCACCGGTTTGAACGTTCCCAGACGTTGGGTCCGCACGTAGTCTGCGCCCAGGAACTCGCCGCCCCAGATCGTCCCATCCTCGCCCCACCCGAGGCCGTCGAGCACGATGCCGAGCACGGGTGGCGCGGACAGGGGTCGGTC
>Ga0196963_10001246_pt1 | contig 18078 bp, 1 predicted proteins | sample S1_5metaG_FD_148600 | JGI IMG/M metagenome (GOLD analysis project Ga0196963, IMG submission 148600) | Soil microbial communities from Anza Borrego desert, Southern California, United States - S1_5 | ecosystem: Environmental > Terrestrial > Soil > Desert | place: USA: California | collected... | reverse complement strand
GCCGCGCTCGCGCTCAGCAGCTCGGCGAACTGAAGCTGATCGCGCTCGCCGGGAAGCTGATCGGGGCCCGGCGCGCGGGCGACGACGCCGCGGCGGCGGTCGCTCTCGCCGCCGTGCGCGAGCTGCCGATCGACCACAGCTGGAAGCGCGGCGCGTGGCTGGTGCGCGACGTCCTGATGCCGTTCCTGGTCTCGCCGGAGGCGCCAGCGACGCCGGCGCTGCGCGCCGGATTCGCCGATCTCGCGCGCGCCGGCGCGAGGCGCAACGCCGGCGCGCCGGCGTTCGCCGCGCGCTACCTGCTCGGCGAGATCGACGATGACGCCTTCCTGGCGCAGCCGACGCGCGCGTGGACACGCTCGTGGCTGGGGTTCCTGCGCGGCGTGAAGGGCGAGGTGGACGGCGATGCCGGCGCGGCGCGCCGCGCGTACGGCGACTGGCTCGCGCTGCCCGCCTGGCGGCGTTCGATGCACTACCGCGGCCGGTCGGCGTGCGTCGAGCTGTTCGCGCGCTGGCGGGTCGCGGCGCTCGCGGGCGACGCCGGCGCTCGATCGCGACCGCCGTGACCGCCGCTCCGGACGATGGCGCGCCTTCCGCACCGCCGTCCGTGCGCCTGCTCAGCCCGTCGCGCTGATCGCCATCGCCATGCCGGGGTGGAGCGCGAGCCGTGTCAGCGCCGGCGGCCGCGATTGGAGCACGCCGGCGACGTGGACGTCCAACGCACGCCGGTCGCCGGCGACACGGTGTCGATCGGCGCGCACGCCATCACCCTGGCCCGGGCCGCGTGGACGTTCGACCCTGGGCAGGTCCGATGTCGCCTATTTGGCCACGCCGTGCGGCGTCGCGCCACGTGGCCCGCACCAGGCGGAACGATAGCCCGGCTCGCAACGCGCCGACGGCCGTCGAGCAGCGCGGGCAAGGACACCGATGTACACTTGGTGGAGTCACCAAGTCACGCATGGCGCAGGACATCCATCATCGCGGCAGGCTTCGGCGCGGTCGTCGGCGCCCGCTGGCGCTGCTCGCGCTGCTGGTCATCGCCGTCCCCGGTTGGGGCGCGAGCTATGTCAGCGCCGGCAGCGGCAATTGGAACACGACGACGACCTGGACGCCGAACGGTACTCCCGGCTCCGGCGACACCGTGTCGATCGGCGCGCACACCATCACCCTGGTCCAGGGCCAGGCGATCGACGGCATCACCTTCACCGCCGCCGGCACGATCACCGGGGCGTTCACCCTGACGCTCGGCGGCAGCGCGACCGTGTCCGTCGCGAGCGGCGTGACCGGCACGATCGCGAGCGTCGTCGACGGGACCGCCGGGCTGACCAAGACGGCGACGGGGCAGCTGACGTTGTCGGCCGTGAACACCTACAGCGGCACGACCACCGTCGACGCCGGCACCTTGGACCTCAACACGCTCGGCGGCACCATCGCCCAGTCGGCGAGCATCCTCGTCAAGGAGAACGCCACGCTGCAGGTGCTGCGCCAGTCGTCCGGCACGCACGTCTCGCCCGATTTCTTCAAGAACGACTGCGTCATCACCATGCACGCGGGCACGCTGTCGTACGGCGGCTCCTTTGCGGGCAACCGCAGCGAGACCGTCGGGTCGATCGTGCTCGAGCGCGGGCACAACCGGGTCTACGTGCGCAACAACGGCTGGAACACGACGCTGACCGCGGCCTCGGGCCTGACGCGCACGAACAACGCGACCATGACCTTCGAGCACGAGGACACCCCGTCGACCGGCAACACCAATCAGCTCATCCTCACCGGCCTGACCGCGATCGTGCGGCCGTGGATCATCCGGCGCACGCCGGGCAGCACGATGTATCCGACCATCTACGACCTGACCAGCGGCGTGGTGATCGAGAGCGGCACGCTCCACATCAGCAACCAGACCCGCAACTGGGGCCACGCCAACGCATGGACGTCGAGCGCGACTCCCGCCAGCACCGACAGCGTCCAGATCAGCAGCCACACCATGACGCTCAATGGCGATCGCACGCTCAAGAGCGCGCACTTCACCGGCGCCGGCGGGATCGACGGCGCGAACCGGCTGACGATCACCAATTTCCTCGGCGGCTATGGCACGGGCTCGGTCACCTGCACCAACCTCGACTTCGGCGCCTCGGGCGTCAGCGAGGGCGTCGTCATCCGCGATGGCACCGGCACGATGACCATCAGCTCGGTGATCAATGCCACCGGCTTCACCTCGTCGAACCGTCAGAGCGGCATCCTCGCGCTCAGCGGCACCAACGTCTGGACGGGGACGACGACGATCACCTCCGGCACGCTGCAGGTCGCTGGCAGTTCCATCCCCAACACCAGCCCGGTCGTGCTGCACGACGTCGCCACGGCGATCCTCAGCCTCAACAACAGCAGCGAGACCGTCGGCTCGATCGCCGGCGGCGGCGCGCTCGGCGGCAACATCGCGCTGGGCACGGGCACGCTGACCTGCGGCGGCGACAACACCACGACGACCTTCGACGGCGTGATCAGCGGCGGCGGCGGGCTGACCAAGAACGGCAGCGGGTCGTTGACGCTGTCGCGCTCGTCGTCGTACACCGGCACCACCACGGTCTTCGCCGGCACGCTCGAGGTCACCGCGGCCAACGGCTCGAGCGCCGTGCTGCTCAACGGCACGGGCACCCTCGGTGGCACCGGCACGGTCGGCGCGATCAGCAGCGCGGGCAGCACGGCCGCCGTCATCCGCCCCGGGTCGACCGGGTCGCGCGGCACCCTGAAGGCCGGGGCCACCAACCTGTCGGCCGGCGCTGCGACCGTGCAGATCCGCGTCGCCGGCTTCGCCACCGCGGGGACCTCGTACGACCGGCTCGACCTCGCCACCGCCGGGGGCGCGCTGACCCTCGGCGGATCCTCGACGTTGTCGCTCGATCTCAGCGGCGTGAGCCGGACCGGCACCGCCACCGGCGTGATCACCTGCGCGGGCACGCCCAGCGGCACGTTCACCACGGTCAACGTCAGCAACAACCCCACCGGCTACTCGGTGACGGTGCGCTACAACACCGGATCGGTGGACATCGTCATCGGCGCGGCGCCGCGCTACTGGGACGGCGGCGGCGCGGACAACAACTGGAGCACGGCGCTCAACTGGTCGGGCGACGCGGTGCCGAACACCGAGACCATCGCCACCTTCAGCGCCGCCTACAGCAACAAGGCCTGCACGGTCGACGCCGCGGCCAGCACCTACGTGTCGGGCATCGCGATCATCGGCGCCTACACCGGCACCATCACCCAGGGCGTGCCGATGCACGTGATCGGCCCCGACGGCTTCGTCATGAGCGCGGCGTCGGCGACCTACACCTGCACCGACGTGCTCTACACGCGCTCCTTCGCGCAGACCGCCGGCACGTATTCGACCAGCGGCACGCTGTGCCTGATCGCCGGCGGCAGCGGCAACACGCTGCGCGCGACGTCGACCATCAACCACCTCGAGATCGAAGGCCTCGACAGCGGGCTGGTCGGCTACTGGAAGCTCGACGAGGCGTCGGGCACCACCAGCTACGACTGGTCCGGCAACGCGCGCCACGGCACGTACAACGGCCCGACCGTCACCGCGACGCACGCCTCCACCACGTTCACGAACGTCGCTGGCCGCGCGTTCACGCAGGCCTCCGGCCACCACGTCGCGGTGCCGCACGACACGGTCCTCAACCTCTCGAGCGCCTATACCATCTCGATGTGGCACCGGCCGACGACGGGCGCCTCGCAGCAGTTCCTGGTCTACAAGGTCGAGCCCGGGGACGCGGGCGGCTACAAGCTGCTGCTCGCCAGACCGCTCTGGGGCGCGTATTTCGGCGGTCAGCTCGTGCCTGGCAACGCCGAGGTCTACGGCCCCGGCTCCATGACCCAGGACGGCACCGCCTGGCACCACGTCGCCCTCCAGTGGGACGGGTCGTACGTGCGCCTGTTCGTCAACGGCGTCCAGAGCGATGCGCTGGCGACGAGCGCCGCCATCGCCAGCCCCTCGGCGCCGCTGTGGTTCGGCACCCCCGGTGTCAACGGCATCAACGGCCTCCTGGACGAGGTCCGCTTCCATTCGCGCGCGCTGAGCGCGCCGGAGATCGCGTCGCTCGCCAGCGGGACGGAGTCTGCCACCGCGAGCGCCGGGACCATCACCCTGGCCGCCAACCTGAACGTCGCGGGCGACGTCGAGATCCATTCGGGCACGCTCGCGCTCGCCGGCTTCACGCTCGACGTCAAGGGATCGTGGACCTGCTACGGCGCCCTCGACACCACCGGCACGGTGGCGCTCACGGGCACGGGCGCCGGCAAGACCATCCGCTCGGGCGAAGCGCGCTTCAACCACCTGCAGATCGCGAGCAGCGACGGCACCGGCGTGTGGACGTTGCAGGATGCCCTCGACGTCGCCGGCACGCTGACCATCGCCACCGGCCAGCTCGACGTCTCGGCGTCGAGCCACACGATCCGCTGCGGCTCGCTGAACCAGACCGGAGCGTCGAGCACGCTGAACGCGCGCTCCGGCACGATCGTGATGGAGTCGGCGACCGGCGGCACGATCCGCGCCACCACGACGCTCAACGCGCTGCGCATCGAGGATGCGACCGAGACCGACCTGCGCGCGTACTGGAAGTTCGACGAGGCGAGCGGCCTGATCGAGCGCGACCACGCCGGCAACGGCAACCACGGGACGTTGCTCGGCTCCGCGATGCATAGCGTCGACAAGCCGGCGACGACGCTCTTCGCCAACGACGGCTCGACGAACTGCGACGGCACGCACGGGTGCGTACGGGTGGCCGACCATGCGACCCTGCGCGTCGGCGGCGCCCTGACCCTCGCCACGTGGGTCAATCCGGACGTCATCGCGGCGCTCGACATGCCGGTGGTCCAGAAGCGCTCCCTCACCACGGGGACCGCCGACTACAACTACGGCCTCTGGATCACCACAACGGGCAGGGCGTTCTTCCAGTACAGCGACGGGTCCTACCGCGGTTTCGAGGACGACACCGGCGTCATCGCGACCGGGACGTGGACGCATCTCGCCGTCGTCGCGGACGAGACCGCCGACACGGTCACGTTCTACCGCAACGGCGTCGCGACCAAGACCCTGGCGAACACGTGGACGATGCCGGACGCCGGCACCGCGCCGCTCGAGATCGGCCGCTACTCGTTGGGCGCGTGGGCCTTCGACGGCAAGATCGACGACGTCCGCATCTACGGCCGCGCGCTGACCGCCGCAGAGATCGGCAACCTCGCCAACGGGCGCTACGCCAACGGGGCCAGCGGCACGGCGACGGTGACGCTGGCCGCGAACCTGGCGACGGCGTCGCTGGGCATCGATGCCGGCCTCTTCGACGCCAACGGCTTCACCACGACCGTCACCAACGCCTTCACCCTGCGGCAGGGCCAGGGCACCTACACCGCCGGTTCGGGGACGCAGACCTTCAACGGCGGCCTGACCATCTCCGGCTCGACCTTCACCGGCGGCGCCGGCACCATCGACATCAACGGCTCGTTCACCCAGGCGGCGACGGTCGACGCCAACGGCGGACTGGCGCAGTCGGGCGGAACATTCACCGCGTCGTCGGGGACGATGTCGCTGACCGGCAGCTTCACGCGTTCGTCCAGCGCCGGCACGTTCGCGCACAACAGCGGGACGCTGGTGCTCGATGGAACCGCCGGCGGACAGGGCATCACCAGCGGCGGCGCCTCGTTCGACGACGTCCAGGTCACCGGCGCCGGCGGCTGGACGATCAACGACGCGTTCCGCGCCGAGGGCGCGATGACCGTGAGCAACGGTGTCCTGGCCCAGGCCGCCGGCGCGACGATCACCATCGGCGGAGCGTGGGCGCAGAGCGCGGGCACGTTCACCGGCAGCACCACCGGCACGACCTCCGAGATGATGCGCATCGGCGGCGCGTTCGCGCTCAGCGGCACCGGCGCGTTCACCAGCACGCGCGCCTCGCTGGTGGTCGGCGGCGACCTCGCCGTCAGCGCGGGCACCTTCACGCACAACTCCGGCACGGTGCTCATGAAGTCGGCGACCAGCCGGACGCTGACCTGCGCCCAGGCGTTCAACCACCTCGCGTTCAGCGACGGGCTGGTCGCGCAGTGGCGCTTCGAGGAGGCCGCCACGGCCGCGGTCGACGCGTCCGGCTACGGCCACACCGCGACCTGGTTCAACGGGCCGACGCCGTCGACGACGGTCAAGCCGACGGTCGTCGCCGACAACGCGCGCGCGCTGGCCTTCGACGGCAGCGACGACTACCTCAACGTCGCCGATGGGCCCGAGTTCAAGCCGACGAACAAGCTGACGGTCTGCACCTGGTGGCGCAAACCGACGGCCGGCGCGTCGTTCGTCGACGAGGGCGGCATCTTCGGCCGCGCCAGCGGCGACGGCACGCGCGGCTGGTCGCTGCAGGAGCTGACCGCCGAGGGCGAGCTCTTCTTCCGCATCAACCACTCGCTGAACTACCACTTCAACGTGCCCTTCGGCGGATTCGCGCGCGATCGGTGGCACCATGTCGCGGTGACCTTCGACTCGACCACGCTGATCGGCTACCGCGACGGCGTCCAGATCTACGCGAACGCCATCGGAGCCGGGACGATCGCCAACCCGACCAATGCCGTGATCTGGATCGGTCGGCAGACCACGCATGGCGCCGGCTACTCGCCGAAGTTCGGCGGCGCGCTCGACGACCTGCGCTTCTACGACCGCGACCTGTCCGCCGCCGACGTCCGGCGCCTGGCCGCCGGACGCGAGGCGGCGAGCAGCGTCGCCACCTTCACGCTCGCGACGAACGTCACCGCCGCCGGCAACCTGACCATCGGCAGCGGCACGCTCGATCTGAACAGCCGGACGGTCGGCGTGGGCGGAAGCTGGAGCTGCGGCGGCGTGCTCTCCGCGGGGACCTCCACGGTCACCTTCAACGGCACCGGCCACACCGGCACGATCCTGAGCGGCGAGCAGCGCTTCGCCAACGTCGTCGTCGCCGGCAGCGGCAGCGACTGGACCTGCGTCGACGATTTCCGCGCGACCGGCGCGTTCACCCAGTCGGCGAGCATCTTCCGCGGCAACACCTACCGCGTGCGCATCGACGGCGACGTCGCGCTCAACGGCGGCACGTTCCAAGCGACGAGCGACACGCTCACCTTCGGCGGCGCGGTCAGCGACGCCGGCGGCGGGACCTTCGCCGCCAATGGCGGCACGGCGAAGCTGACCTCCGCGATCGCCACGACCGTGACCATGGCCGACGCGTTCAACGACCTCGTCGTCCAGGGCGGCGGCGACGCCGCGGCGGGCGGGTTGGTCGCGCACCTGCGCCTGGACGAGCCGAACGGCGCGATCGCCTACGACGCGTCGGGCAACGCTCGACATGCGACGTACACCAACACCCCGACGCCGACCACCACCGTGCCGACGCTGCGCGGGACGAACCCGCGCGCGCTGAGCCTCTCCGGAGGAACCGGGACCAACGAGGACTACGTCACGCTGGCGGGGACGGACACCATCCACACCGGCAGCTATACGCTGAGCGCGTGGTTCTACCCGACCGCGGTCGGAGGGACCCACCAGTCGATCCTGACCAAGGCCGGCTGGAACATCGGCCTGATGTACTCCAATGTCGGCTACTTCGTGAACGAGCTGTGGCTCGCCAACGGCCAGGGCAATCCCGGAGCCGGTCCCTACGGCGGCGCCTGGTCGGCGATCACCTACGCGCCGGGCTCGTGGTACCACGTCGCCGGGGTCGTGGATCTGACCGCCGGTACCAACGTCATCTACGTCAACGGCGTCGCGGCCGGATCGACGAACAACGGCGGCGTCGCCGGCCACGCGTGGTTCAACGGTCAATCCTGGCGCGTCGGCCAGGCCGCCGGCGGCTACCTCGCGACCGGCAACGTCGACGACGTGCGGATCTACGACCGCGCCCTGGGCGCCGACGAGGTCCTCGGCCTCGCGCGCGGCTTCGACGGCGGCTCGACCTCGAGCGCGGCGCACACCCTGGGCGCCGCCCTCGATGTCGACGGCGACATCGCGCTGGTGTCGGGCGGGTTGGCGCTGGGCGCGTTCGACGCCGCGGTCGCGGACAACTGGCTGAACTTCGGCGCGTCGTTCAGCGGCGCGGGCCGCACCGTGACCTTCGACGGCACCGCCGGCGGCCCGCACACCATCCGCTCCGGCGAGGAGTCGTTCGGAAACGTTGCCGTCACCGGTTCGCGCACCTGGCAGCTCGGCGACCGCTTCACGGCGAGCGGGAGCCTGACCATCGCCAACGGCACGGTCGACGTGACCAGCGACGACCACGCGGTGCGCGTGGGGACCATGGACCAGACCGCTCCCGGCGCGTTCGTCGCGCAGCAGGGCACCGTCATCCTCGACAGCGCGAGCGACCGCACCCTGCGCGTCGCCACCAGCAGCCTGTGGCGGCTCGGCGTCGCGGACGTCCCCGCCGAAACCAGCGGCGTCGCGCATTGGACCTTCGACCTGCCGACCGGCGTGATCGAGCCCGACCTCGGCGGCAGCGGCACGAGCAACCCGGCGACGCTGACCGGATCGCGCAGCACCGACATCCCGACGGACGTGCTCGCCAACGCCACGTCCCTGTACTGCGCCGGCGCCGGCACCGGCGCGCGCATCGCCGACCCCGGCGCGGCCAGCGAGCTCGATTTCACCGCCGGCGACTCGATCACCATCGCCGCGTGGATCAAACCGGTGAGCAGCGCCGCGAACGCGGTCATCGCCACCAAGGGCGACCGGCACCCGGCCTTCTACGTCGGCAACGGCGCCGTCGACGACGGCAGGCTGAGCTTCTTCTACCGGGGCGTCGGCGCCGACCCCGGCTTCCAGACGCCGACCAGCACCATCACCTACGGCGCGTGGCAGCACGTCGCCGTCGTCTGCACCCCGGGCACCGCCTCGTCGGCGAAGTTCTACGTCGATGGCGCGGAGATCGCCGGCGGCACCTGGACCGGCGGCACCGGCAACGAGGCGATGCTCGGCGACAACGGCGCGGAGTGGCGCATCGGCACGTACGACCTCACCGCCACCCGCGCCTTCAACGGCCGGATCGACGACGTGCGCATCTACCGGCGCATCCTCGGCGCCGCCGAGATCGCCGCGATCGCCGAGGACGGGCCGTCCACCGGCGCCAGCGCGGCGAACGCCACGTCGCTGGTCTCCTACCTCGCGCTCGATGATGGAGCGGGCGCGACGACCAGCGATCGCGCCAGCGCCTACGCGGCGAAGACCGGCACGCGCGTCAACACGACGTGGTCGATCGACGTCCCGGCCACGCGCTTCGCCAACGCGGCCTCGCTCGCCTTCGATGGCGCCGGCGACTACCTGGTGGTTCCCGATCCTGGCGTGGGCAGCGAGCTCGATTTCGCCAATGGCGAGCAGATCACGATCGCCGCGTGGGTGAAGGCCGCCGACCTCTCCGGCAACCGCACGATCGCCGTCAAGGGTCGTTATCTCGGCGCCACCGATACCAACTTCGCGATCCGCACGACCAACGGCTTCCTCGAGTTCTACTACTACTCGGCCTGGGGATGGGAGGAGTACGTCGCCTCGACCAATGCGCTGTCGACGGGCGCATGGACGCACGTAGCGGCGACCTGCACGCTCGGCACCGGCGCCTCGGCACGCCTCTACGTCGGCGGCACGCTGGTGACGACCGCCGCATGGGAGTGGGGCTCGAGCGGGAACATGCCGCCGACGGTCATGAACGACCCGCTGGTGCTCGGCTCCATCACCGGCAGCGAGGAATGGAACGGCCTGATCGACGACGTGCGCATCTACCGCGGGACGCTGACCGCCGCCGAGATCGCCGCGCTCGCCGGCGGCGCCTGGGACGGCCAGAGCGTCGGCGCGGCGACCTGGACGATGCTCGCGCCGCTCGACGTCGACGAGGACCTGCGCCTGCACGGCGGCCGCCTCGCCGCCGGCAGCCACGCGATCACGGTCGGCGGCGACTGGCGCAACCGCGCCGGCGCCGACGCGCTGCTGCCGGGCACGGGGCTGGTGACGCTGAACGGCACCGATCAGCGGCTGTACGGCAGCACGGTGTTCAACGCCTTCACCAAGAGCACGGCGGGCGCGACCCTGACCTTCCCGGCCGGCGAGCCGCAGTGGTTCCTCGGCGGCATGACCATCGCCGGCTCGTCCGGCAGCCTGCTGACCCTCGCCTCGTCGACCCCAGGAACGCAGGGCATCGTCGTCCCCTACGGCGCGCGCGCATGCACCTGGCTGCGCGTGCAGGACTCATGGAACCAGATAATGCCGGTTATCGGCCCGACGTTCTCGAGCAGCGGCGACAACCACACCAACTGGTTCGGACCGCGCACACGTCGCGGCGGTCCGGTCGCGGTCGGCTACCCGCCGCTGCACTGAGCGGCATCCCGTCGGCGTGCGGCATCGGCGCAGCGGCCCGGCGTGCCGCGCGGGCGCCGCTGCTGCGCGTGGTGTAGGCTATCCTGGCGCACGTCGCGCCATCCTGCCCATGCCACTACCAACACGTCACTTGGGTCGCCACCGCGCGACCGGGCAGAGCCTGCGGCGGCTCGTGCGCGTGCTGGTCGGTGTGCTGGTCGTGGCCACGGCGACGGCGGCGGTGCCGACCAGCGGCCTGGTCGCGCACTGGAAGCTCGACGAGACCAGCGGCGCGAGCGTCGCCGACAGCGCCGGCAGCAACACCGGGACGCGCAGCGGCGGAGCGTGGACGACGGCGGGTCACGTCGCGGGCGGATTCGACGCGCAGGCCGCCGGGCAGATCTCGCTCGGCACCAGCGCGACGTTGGCGCCGGCGGCGCTGACCGCGTCGTACTGGATGAAGCGCACCGGCACCTTCAGCAGCACCAAGAAGTTCGTCCCGCTGTGGGCCAAGGCGTCGACCTGGAACAGCAACGGCTGGTTCCTCGAGATCCACGATCTCGACACCGACACCGACGATGCCATCGCCCTGCTCGTCGACGGCGGGCTCGGCTGCACGGTCCAGATCGATCCGGACACCTTCTATCCGGCCAACCAGTGGGTGCACGTCGCGGTGACCTTCAACGCGGGAACCTGCGCGATCTACCGCAACGGCGTCGCGCAGACGCTGGCCTACTTCGGGACCCCGGCGACGATCACCGCGTCGACCAGCACCAAGTACCTCGGCTACTATCCCGACGTGGCGTCGACCGGTCTGCCGGCGGCGATGGACGAGGTGCGCATCTACGACCGCGCGCTGAGCGCGGCCGAGGTCGGCGAGCTGGCGCGCGAGCGCACGGCGATCTGGACGGGCGGCGGCGGCAACGCCAACTGGACGACCACCGCCAACTGGCAGAACAGCGTCGTCCCCGTCGCCGGCGACACCGTGGTGTTCGACGGCGCGGTCAACCTGTCGCCGGTCAACGACTACGCCGCCGGCACGGCGTTCCGCGCGATCGACTTCCGCGCCGGCGGATTCAACGTCACCGGCAGCTCCGTCACCCTGACCACCGGCGTCCACGCCAGCGCGGGTTCGTCCACGCTGGCGTGCCCGATCACGCTCGCCGGCGATCAGGTGTGGACCTCGGCGTCGTCGGCGACCTCGCTGACCATCGCCACCACCGTCGCCACCGCCGGCGCGACGCTGACCCTCGACGGCTCCGGCAGCGGTGCCGTGTCGAACGTGATCAGCGGCACGGGCGCGTTGCGCAAGACCGGTACGGGCGTCTGGACGCTGTCCGGGACGAACACCTATACCGGCGACACCACCATCCTGTGCGGCGGCCTGCGGCCCACGGTCGCCGTCGCCGCATCGACCGACGGCGCCTTCGGCAACAGCGCCAATCCGGTGTATCTCGATGGCGGCCTGATCTCGGTCGACACCGCGACCTTCTCGCGCGCGATCAGCGCGCTGTCGGGGGGCGGCGGCCTCACCGCCTACGGCAGCGCGCGCACGGTGTCGGCGGACATCGCGCTGTCCTCGTCGGCCGACACCCCGCGCGGCCTGGTGGCGAGCTTCTTCCTCAACACCGGCCTCGCCCTGCGCGGCAGCACGCAGGAGGATTGGCGCCTCACCCAGACCGTGGTCGGCACGCGCATCGACGCGAACGTGCTCCAGGCGAGCACCGCCTTCGGCACCGCGGCCGAGCGCGCCGCCTACGGGATCAGCGGCAGCGACGCCGACTGGGACACCTTCGCGGTGCAATGGGACGGCTGGATCCGCATCCCCAACGACGGCGTCGACCTGTTCGCCCGCTCGGACGACGGCTCGCGCGTGTGGCTCGACCGCGATGGCGACAGCGTGGTCGACGCGGCCGAGCTGAGCGCCCTCGGTTGGGGATTGGCCCAGGGCAACCCGGCCACGCTGATGCACGAGAACGTGGCGGCGGGCACCTACCGCATCCGCATCCAGGTCGAGGATGGCACCGGCCCGGGCAACATCGGCCTGTTCTGGAGCGCCGCGGCGAAGGGCGACGCCTACGACCAGATGTGCGCGGTCCCCGCCGGCGCCTTCCGCGGCTTCGCGGTGGGCAGCGACTTCGCCTCGGGCGCCGACGGCCAGCAGCTGACCCTGACCGGCACGATCAGCGGCGCGGGGGCGCTGACCAAGACCGGGACCTCGACGGCGCTCCTGGGTGGAACCGGCGCCGGCACCGGCGCGACCTACGTCGATGGCGCCGGCACGCTGCAGCTCGCCGCGGCAGACCAGCTGCCGAGCGCGGCCGTGCTGGTCGAATCAGGCGCCACGCTCGCCTGCGCCGGCTTCGCCGACACCGTCGGCGCGGTCGCCGGCCACGGCGCGATCACCCTGGGCGGCTCGTCGCTGACCCTCGGCGCCGATAATGGCACGGCGACCTTCGCCGGCGTGATCAGCGGCGCCGGGACGATCACCAAGTCGGGCAGCGGGACGCAGACCTTCAGCGGCGCCAACACCTATTCCGGCGCGACCACGGTGTCGGTCGGCACGCTCAGCGCCGCCAACGCGGCCGCGCTCGGCACCACCGCCGCGGGCACCACGGTCACCAGCGGCGCGTGCCTGAGCATCGCCGGCGTCGCGGTCGGCGCCGAGACCGTGTCGCTCGCCGGCACCGGCGTCGCGAGCGGCGGCGCGCTGGGCGGCACCGGCACGGCCTCGTTGAGCGGCGCGATCACCATGACCGCCGACAGCTCGGTCGCCTCGAGCGGGACCCTGACGCTCACCGGCGCCGTCGGCGGCGCGTTCGCGCTGACCAAGGTCGGCAGCGGCGTGGTCGCGCTGTCGGCGGCGAACGGCTATTCCGGCGCGACCACGGTGTCGGCGGGCACGCTGCGCCTGACCGGCGACACCGGCACCATCGTGTCGTCGAGCGGCGTGACGATCGGCAGCGGTGCGACGCTGGACATCAGCAACAGCGGCACGCTGAACCCGGATCGTATCGGCGCCGTGACGGTGACCATGAACGGCGGCAACCTGACGATGACCGCGCCCACCAACACCAACCGCACCGAATCGGTCGGCTCGTTGGCGTTCGCCAGCGGCCACAACATCATCACCATGGTCCCGGCCGGCAGCGGCAGCTGCCAGTTCACCGCCGCGACCATGACGCGCACCAGCCCGGCGACGCTGCGCTTCGTGCGCACGCCGCCCAGCACCGGCACCGGCAACCTGTTCCTCAGCAACCAGGTCGACAACACGGTGCTGGCGTGGACGACGGTGACCAACACCTACACGCAGACCGGCAGGTACACCACCGCGAGCGGGCTCATCGAAAACCTGTCGAGCATCACCGTCAGCAAGACCGGCGGCGGCAACTGGAGCACCAACGGCACCTGGACCAACGGCGAGCCGACCACCAGCAAGCACGCCGTCATCCTGACCGGGCACACGGTGACCATGAACCTGGCTTCGCAGACCTGCGGCTCGCTCGAAGTGCAGGGGGGGACCATCAATGGCTCCAACCCCGTCGCCGTCAGCCTCGGCACGGTCACGGCGACGGCGTCCTCGACCATCAGCGCCCCGGTCACCACCAGCGCCGCCGACCTCCAGTTCACGATCTTGAGCGGGGCGACCCTGACGGTCAGCGGCGTGGTCAGCGGCACGGCGACGCTGACCAAGACCGGACCGGGCACACTGGCGCTGAGCGCCGCCAACACCTACACCGGCGCGACCACCGTCGTCGCCGGCGCGCTTGTCGCCTCCAACGCGACGTCGCTCGGCACCACCGCCGGCGGCGTCACCGTGGCCGATGGCGGCCAGCTCGAACTCAGCGCCGTGACGATCGGCGCCGAAGCGCTGTCGCTCAGCGGCGCCGGCGGCGGCACCGGGGCGCTGCTCGCCACCGGCACCTGCAGCTGTTCCGGCACCGTGGCGCTGGCCGGCGGGACGACCATCGGCGGCACCGGCACCCTGACCCTCAGCGGCGTCGTCAGCGGCGCGCAGGCGCTGACCAAGCTCGGCAGCGGGCACCTCATCCTGACCGGCAACAACACCTACAGCGGCGCGACCACCATCAGCGTCGGCCGGATCCGCGCCGGCCACGCCAACGCGCTCGGCGCGACCTCCGCCGGCACCACCATCGCCAGCGGCGCGGTGCTCGACATCACCGGCGTGACGCTCGCCGCCGAACCCGTGGCGCTGACCGGCACCGGCGCCGGCTTCGGCGGCTTGACCGGCAGCGGGACCGCGGCCCTGCCCGGCGCGGTGACGCTGACCTCGTCCTGCGGCATCGGCGGCTCGGGCGCCTTCACCATCAGCGGCGTGATCAGCGGCAGCGGCTCGCTGACCAAGCAGGACGCCGGCACGCTGATCCTCACCGCCCTGAACACCTACACCGGCACGACCACGATCGCCGGCGGCATCGCCCGCGCCGGCCAGGATGTCGTCGCGAGCAGCGACGGCGCCTTCGGCAATGCGGCGAGCGCGATCCAGCTCACCGGTGGCGTGCTCGAGTCGGCGACGGCGACCTTCTCGCGCGCGATCGAGACCGGGGCCGCCGGTGGACGTCTCGATGGCTACGGCGCGACGCGCACGATCGCGTCGACCGTGAGCGTCGCCGCGACCAGCGCGCCGAACCAGGGCCTGACCGGCAGCTACGTCGCGGCGGCGCTGCGCCTGGTGACCGAGGACGACTGGCGCGCCACCCGCACCGTCGCCGCCACGCGCGTCGATGCGACGGTCCTGACCGGGTCGAACGCCTGGGGCACCGCCGCGGAGCGCGCGGCCTTCGGCATCGGTGGAAGTGACACGGATTGGGATACCTTCTCGGTGCAGTGGGACGGCTACATCCAGGTCGTCACCACCTGCGCGATCGCGACGCAATCCGACGACAATTCGCGCGTCTGGCTCGACCTCGACGCCGACGACGTCGTCGATGCGGGCGAATGGGGCAGCAACAACTGGGGCGGCGCCGCCGGCCAGAGCCCGACCACGGTCACCACCCATGCCTCGGTCGCGCCGGGCGTCTACCGCATCCGCGTCCAGTACGACGAGGGCGCCGGTGCCAACAGCATGTACCTGTTGTGGAGCGACGCGGCGAATTCGGCCGGCGTGGTCGACAGCCGGTACGTGATCCCCGCCGCCCGGCTCTCACCCACCGGCTTCGCCATGCAGGTCGGCGGCGTCACCGCCGCGAGCGCCGCCGGCCAGCAGCTGACCCTGTCCGGCGCGATCAGCGGCGCCGGCGGCATCGAGAAGATCGGCACCAGCACGGTGGTGGTCACGGGCGCCGGCACGTACACCGGCACGACCACCGTCACCGCCGGCACCCTGGCGCTCGGCGCCGCCGACCGCCTGCCGGCGACGGCGCTGACCATGGCCAGCGGAGCGACCTTCGACCTCGCCGGCTTCAACGAGACCGTGGGCTCGCTCAGCGGCGCCGGCACGGTCACGCTCGGCATCGCGACGCTGACCACCGGCGACGCGAGCTCGACGACCTTCGCCGGCGCGATCGGCGGCAGCGGCGGACTGACCAAGCAGGGCGCCGGCACCTTCACCCTGTCCGGCGCCAACGGCTTCACCGGAGCGACCACGATCAATGCCGGCACGCTGCTGCTCGCGGGCGGCGCGGCGCTGGCCGACGCCGGCGCCGTGGTGCTGGCCGACGTCGCCGGCGCGACGCTGCAGCTGAGCGCCGCCGACGAGACCATCGGCTCGCTCGCCGGCGGCGGCGCCAGCGGCGGCAACGTCGTCCTCGGCGCCCGCCTGCTGACCATCGGCGGCAGCACGACCACGACCTACGACGGGGTGATCAGCGGCACCGGCGCCGTCACCCGCAGCGGCACCGGCGTGCAGACCCTGACGCGCGCGTGCACCTTCACCGGGGCGACGACGGTGTCCGCTGGGACGCTCAACGTCAACGCCGCCAGCGCCTCGGCCACCGGCTCGCTCACCGGCACCGGCACGATCGGCGGCACGGGCACGGTCGGCCCGATCACCAGCACGGCCGCGAGCAGCGCGACGGTCATCCGCCCCGGCACCGCCGCGTCGCGCGGGACCTTCGCCGCCGGCGCGACCAACCTGTCGGCCGGCACCAATCCGACGGTGCAGGTGCGCGTCGCCGGCTACACGACGGCGGGCACCTCCTACGATCGGCTCGATCTGGCCACCGCGGCCGGTGCGCTGACGCTCGGCGGATCGTCGATCCTGTCGATCGACCTGAGCGGCGTGACGACGATAGGAACCGCCACCGGCGTGATCACCTGCGCCGGCACGCCGAGCGGGACCTTCACCACGGTCTCGGTCATCAACAACCCGTCCGGTTTCGCGGTGACCGTGCAGTACAACGCCGGATCGGTGAACGTCGTCGTCGCCGCCGGCACGCGCTACTGGGACGGCGGTGGCGCGGACAACAACTGGAGCACCGCGGCGAACTGGGCGGGCGACACCGTCCCCGACACCGGCGTCGTCGCCACCTTCCACGCGACCCACAGCAACAAGAACTGCACGGTGGATGCCGCGGCCAACACCTACGTCGCCGGCATCGCGGTCATCGGCGCCTACACCGGGACGATCAGCCAGGGCGTGCCGATGCACGCCATCGGCGCCGAGGGGTTCGTGATGAGCTCGGCCTCGGCGACGTACACCTGCACCGACGTGCTCTACACGCGCTCGTTCTCGCAGACCGCCGGCACCTATTCGACCAGCGGCACGCTGTGCCTGATCGCCGCCGGCGGCGCCAACACCCTGCGCGCGACCTCGACGCTGAACCATCTCGAGATCGAGGGGCTCGATACGGGCCTGGTCGGCTACTGGAAGCTGGACGAGGCGGCCGGCGGCATCGGCTACGACTGGTCGGGCAACGGGCACCACGGCACCTACACGAACTTCGGCGGCTCGGGCGCGCCGAGCACGAGCACCGGCACGCTCGCCACGACCGTGTTCCGCAACGCGGCGAGCCGCCTCTATTCGCAGGCCAACCGCCAGCTGCTGACCATCCCGGACGCCGACGCGCTCGACCTGACCGGCACCTACACCACCGCGCTGTGGATGCGCATCCCGACGATCCCCGCCAACACCGAGCATCTCTTCAGCAAGCTGTCCGGCAGCCTCGATGGCTACGCCACCTTCCTGAGCACGACGCCGAACGGGCACTTCTACCAGAACCACCGCTACGGGACGGCGCAGCTGCAGACGACATCGACGGGCACGACCACCGTCAACACCTGGCTGCACGGCGCGGCCGCCTGGGATGGGGCGACGGTGAAGACCTGGCGTACCGGTCAGGCCCAGCAGTCGTCGGCGATGACCGCCGCGGTCACCGCGTCGACCGGCGCCCTCGGCATCGGCGGCAATCCCGGCGGCGACAACAGCGTCGACGGCTACCTCGATGACGCGCGGCTCTACAGCCGCGCCCTGAGCGAGGCCGAGATCCACAACCTGCGCGCCGGCCTCGGCGGCGACGCCACCCAGTCCGGCACCGTCACCCTCGCCGCCAACCTGAACGTCGCCGGCGACGTGAAGATCCACGCCGGCACGCTCGCGCTCGCCGGCCTGACGCTCGACGTCAAGGGCTCGTGGACGTGCTACGGCGCGCTGGACACCACCGGCACCGTGGCCTTCACCGGCACCGGCGCGGGCAAGACCATCCGCTGCGGCGAAGCGCGCTTCAACGACGTCCAGATCGCCAGCAGCGACGGCACCGGGGTGTGGACGC
>Ga0196963_10001245_pt1 | contig 18094 bp, 18 predicted proteins | sample S1_5metaG_FD_148600 | JGI IMG/M metagenome (GOLD analysis project Ga0196963, IMG submission 148600) | Soil microbial communities from Anza Borrego desert, Southern California, United States - S1_5 | ecosystem: Environmental > Terrestrial > Soil > Desert | place: USA: California | collected... | reverse complement strand
CCCCTATGGGGCGCGGACGCGGAGGGCCGAAGATCTTTACGTTCGCCTGTACTTCGTGTGACGCGGTAAAAACCTGCACTATCGGCGCAGACGGCGCCGTTTCAGAAAGCTGGAACCTGCGGTTCATCGGCCGGAAGACGGCCTGACTAATGAGGGCGGCCCCTAGGGCCGCCCTTTTATTTCAGCCAACTCTCCTTCCCCTTCAGATACCTCGCGACGCGATCCAAACCCTCCTGTATTTTGTCGACATCGAGCGCGTATGAGAGACGAATACGGTTCGGCGCGCCGAACCACGCACCGTCGTACACGATGACTTTGTGGTCATAAAAAAGATCGGTCACGACCTTTCCGGAATTGCGTATCTTGGGAAGCACGTAGAAAGCGCCCTCCGGCTTCCACAGCGAGAACCCGAGTTCCTTGAGGCCGTTGTACATAAAGTCTCGTCGCCCCTTCCAAACCTTGGTCTGATCAGCGACGAATGAGGCGGGCACATCCATGGCACGAAGCGCCATTTCTTGTGCGAGCGTGTTCGTGTTCATCGAGGTGTGCACCTTGATGTCGATGACCCCCTGGACGATCTTTGGGTCCCGCGCCCACAAGTAACCGATGCGGAGCCCACACATTGAGTACGTTTTCGAAAAGGAGTTAACCGTAATGACATTCTTTCCCTTGATGAGGTAGTTACTGCGCTCGTAGATAAGATCTTTGTATACCTCGTCTGATATCACGTAAATATTTTTCTTTGCACTAATGGCTTCGATCTCCTTGAGCGTCGAGAGCTCCTCGACGCGGCCTGTCGGGTTTGAAGGAGAGTTTATGAGAATTGCCTTTACTCCTTTTACTTTCTTTCTAAAGTCGGCGATATCGATCTTCCCCTCTTTGAGGTCTGTGTAGACAACCTTCAGCCCGGCGAGCTCGATGACCGGAGGGTATGAGTAATAAAACGGGCGACAGACAAGGACTTTGACGGAGCCGTGCATCTCGTAGAGCGCGCGGAAAACGAGGTCGAGCGCCTCGGATGCCCCGTTGGTTATGACGAACTCCTCCGGACGCGCCTTCGGATATTCCTTTGAGAGAGCGGCGCGCAGCGGTGCCTCGCCCTGGATCGCGCCGTAGCGAAAGAGGCGCTGCTTAGAGACTCCGTCAAAGATGCGGGAAGGCGGCGCAAGATCCGGCTGCCCCGACCCAAAGGAGATGTAGCCATTTCCCTGCATTCCGATGAACGCGGAGGGCGACGTTATGGCGCGCTTCATCGAACGAGTATAGCCTAGCGAAACGAGTGACGCGAGAACGGCACGTTGGCGCGTCCGAGTGAGCGACGGCTAAAGGAGCCGGGCGACTATAGCGTAGCGCTTCCCAGGGCGCGAGAGAGGCAAGCGTGCGCTATCTGACATTGAAAACGCGCACTTCGCCGTAGCACGACCCACTGCCCCCTTCCCCGGCTACTGAAAGCGTGTACGTGTGGGAATTGGTTACATCGTTCACCGTCCGTGTACCACTCGTCGGGACCTCGCCAAAGCCGCTCAGGGTCGCACGGGAGGCGTAGTGAGACGACCACGTGATGGTTGCAGATCCGCCGCTCGGTACATTGGCTGGCTGCACGGATATCCAGCATGAGGGCTGCGGATACAAGGGGCGTGCGGGTACTGGGGGCGCTACTACGGGCCGGGGCGCGAACGGCGGCGGAATCAGCGGTTGAAAAAAAGTGCCAAAGCCCGGGAAGCTTCGCGAGTACCAGGGCTCCGTATATACGGGAGCATAATATTCTTCTTCTATTTCGTATATCTCACCGTAACCTCCTTCATACGGATCAATGTACATGTCATGCGTAGGATACGCCTCGTAGTACACAGCGGGACCGAACACGATGTCCGGGGGGTATACATCGTCGGGCAGAAGCGGATAGAGATTCGGGTCTTCGAGGTATTGGATGTACGGGTCAGTGCTGTACGACGAGTACGGATCATAGGTATCCTCTGAGACGCTCCAACAATACTCGTAGCCCCAGCATGCATTCGCTGTTTGCGCTTGATCCGAACTGACGAAATCGCGGATCCCGAACGTTATTGCGAGACCGCTTCCGACCACGATAAAGACGCCGAGCAGAACCCGTGCAAATACCATCTCCTTCATCGTACGTCACCATTTTTGTGCTCCGCTGACTTATCCACCGGCCGCGTTTAGGCCTGACTGACCGACCGTATACTGAGGGCGTTATTACATAAGCTATTTGTATGGATGTACCAGTAAATTATCTCGCTATTTTCGTTGCCGCCCTCGTCGCGATGGGGCTCGGTTTCGTGTGGTATGGACCGCTTTTCGGCAAACAGTGGCTCGCACTTTCTAGCCGCTCTGAGGCCGACATCAAAGCTGCAGCCGAAAAGGGCATGGGCAAGACCTACGCCATTATGGCGGTCTCGACGCTCGTCATGTACTACGTATTAGCGCACTCGCTCGTCTTTGCCTCGAGCTACCTCAATGCGACGGGCGCAGGAGCGGGCCTCGCTGCCGGTTTCTGGAACTGGCTCGGATATATCGCGCCCGTAACGCTCGGGTCCGTGCTCTGGGACGGGCGCTCGTGGACCTACTGGTTCATCACAACTGGGTACTATCTCGCCGCACTCCTTCTCGGTGGGGTCATACTCGCCGTTTGGGTCTGATCAGCCGTAACTAACCTCGACGTGGGGCTCGTTCCACGCGAGCGTGTATTCATAGATGCCCGTACCTGGGGCTGAGGCGCTCACGGTCCCCGCAAAGCCGCTGTGCTTCATCCACGCCTCGAAAAAACCCTCGAAGTGCTCGAGCGGAATGTCGAGACCGAAGAACGTGATGCGGACCACTCTCTCGCCCAGATTTTCAGAGCGTACTTCGATGCCACGGAAAACGCGCTTCGCGATCGCACCGCCCTGCAAAAGCAGAAGTTTCATATCGTCTCCAAACACGGTTGTGATGATGCGGTAAAGCGAACTCTCAGAAAAATTCTTGAAGTGCAAACGCCCCGCTTCGCGGGCAAGCTCTTGCTCATCGAGCCCGGGCTTGGTCATTTCCACGATGCACTCGAGCATGCGGGATTCCTCGGAGACAGGCACGTAGCGCGCACTCAAGAAGGAGAGCGAGCCGAACCTTCGCGCCAATTCTCCTACCCCCGCTTCGCCGCGCTCGCGCTCAAGCGCCCGCACATGGTTTCTGACGAAGGTGCTTCGTATCAGGGGTGAATCACCCATTCGGTAAGTATACGCCGCGTCGTTGTTTCGCACAGCCGATTCATGGTCCCTTCATTGATCGGACCGTATAGTCGAACGAGTCTGTACTTTAGAGCACATGCGCCCTGTGAGATAGCGGCATTTTATGCCAACTCATATCTCGTGGGGCGCAGGCGCTCCGCCATTACTCTAAAATTAGCAACGCTAAGGAGACGCCATGGCGAAACACAGCGTGCAGAATGCATTTATCGAATGAGCCGGGGAGGTCCTCCATGTGGTTGCGGGGCCTCCCCGGCGTCAGTAGAAGGTACGCGGCACCGTCCCGTGGTCCCCACAGCGTCACGGCCTATGACACCTCCCAACACCAGTGAACGAAGCGCGACTTCGTACCAATCGGCTGCGCGCGGCACGCGCGGTGCTTCGACCGTTGCCGTCATCGGTCTTACTGAGGTCGGGCTGCCGCTCGCCATTCTCGCGGCGACGCGCTCTTTTAGCGTTATCGCGTACGATCCAGACGAGATAACGATAGCTCAACTTGCCGCGCGTGAGGCAGCGTTCTTAACCGAGGAGGAGACCGCCGCGTTCAAAAAAAGCGACGCGATAGTACTGACAGCTCGCGAGAGCGACCTGAAAAGCGCTGCGACGTTCATAATTTGCGTGCCGAACCCCACTCGCGGCGGAAGGCCGGATTTCACGGCGCTTGAAGCCGCCTGCAGGGTCGTGGGGCGTGTGCTGAAGCCTGGCGCGCTCGTCATCGTGGAGACGACCGTATACCCCGGTGTTTGCGAGGAGGTCGTCATCCCCATAATCGAGAAAAACTCCGGCCTTACGAAGGGCGACTTTCTCTTTGCGCACTGCCCCGAGAGGAGCGATAGTGGCGCGCTCCGCCCCGACCTCGCCTCGATGCCGCGAGTACTGGGCGGCCGCACTCCCGAGAGTACAGAGGAGGCGCTTGCTATATATAAAACACTGCTCGATTCTGATGTTATCGTCGTGGATTCGCTGAAGGAGGCAGAAGCCGTCAAAATGCTCGAAACCTCATTTCGCGATATCAACATCGCGTTCGTCAACGAGCTCGCCATGGCGTTCGATAAAGCCAACATAGATATCATCAATGTCATCAACGCCGCCTCGACGCGACCTGGATACCGCGCCTTTTACCCCGGATGCGGCTTCAGCGACGACACGCTGCCTGCAGACCCCTACCACCTTATCCGTTTCGGACGCCAGGGCAGCTTCGAGCACCGCTTTCTCGCGACGGCGCGCCGCATCAATGACGGTATGCCCTTCTTCACCGTTCGCGTCCTCGCGGACGCATTACGGCAGAAGCGGAAGAGCATCAAGCACTCAACGATCGCGCTCCTCGGGCTTACGGCGCGGCCCGACGTTCCAAGCACTGAAGGAAGTCCGGCGCTCGTCATTGAGAACGCGCTCCAGAAGAAGGGCGCCCGCGTACGCACGTTTGATCCCCACGCCATTTATGCCTCCACGGAGCGGACGCTTGAGGACGCGATGAGCGGCGTCGATGCGGTCGTCATCGCGACCGAGCACGCTGCGTTCTGCAATCTCGCGCCGCGCGATTTCGAGAAGGCCGGCATTCCTATCGTCATCGACGGGCGGAATTGCCTCGACAAAAAAGCGTTCCAGGAGACTCGCGTTCTATATCGCGGCATTGGGCGCTGATCACTCACCTCGTTTTGCTTTTTCCGCAAGATAGATGCGATCGCGCAATGCGCTCGTCGAAAAATTGTGTGCTCGCGAATTGAAGTACACGTCGAGCGGCAGATCGTGCCCCGTGTATTCCTTCCCCTTCCAGTCGTCGCCGATGATGCGGACGTCGAAGCCGTATTCGTTCTTCTTGAGGATATTGTACAGCTCCGATTCGCGATCGTACGTAAATATTTCATCAATGTACCGGACAGACTCCAGGATGACTTTCCGCTCCTCGACGGACATCACGGGCTTATTCTTCTCGGGGCGATCGAGCGTAGGATCAGTGTGGAGCCCGACGATGAGGTAGTCGCATACGGTCTTGCACTCCTTAAAGACGAGCATATGCCCAGCATGACAGAGGTCGAATGCGCCGACCGTGACGCCTACTTTCTTCCCATCCTTCATAGTGAGTATGATTGTGCAACAAAAGATAATGAAATGGAAGCCCTCATACCAACGTCAAAGATGAAGAAACTCATCAATAGTTCATATTCAGAACTGTTTAATGGATGAGGTTCGCACATTTAGCAGCAAACAATTTATTATGAAAATACTTCTCGTAGAAGATGAGCAGAAATTAGCGGAAGCGCTCTCGAAGGGACTCACGCTCGAAGGATATACGGTCGACGCGATTTCCGACGGCAAAAAGGCGCTCACCCGCATCTCCCTCCACCGCAACGACTACGACCTCATAATCCTCGACCTGATGCTCCCTTCGATGGACGGGCTCGAGATCGCAAAGCAGGTCCGCGAGATGAACATCACCATCCCCATCCTCGTTCTCACCGCTCGCGCGGAAACGGACACGAAGGTGGAACTCCTTCTCTCCGGTGCCGACGATTACCTCGTTAAACCGTTCTCATTCGCTGAGCTCAACGCGCGCATCCGTGCCCTGCTTCGAAGGCCGGCTGAGTCGCTCCCCGAAACGCTCTCCTTCGCCGATATCGAACTCGACCCAGCGAAACGCCGCGTGACCCGTGACGGCAAGGAAGTCCCGCTCACCTTGAAAGAGTTCGGCCTTCTGGAATACTTCATGCGACACCCGAATCAGGTCGTGAACCGGGAGGACTTGCTTAATCACCTGTGGGATTTCAACTATGTCGGATTCAGCAACGTCGTGGATGTCCACGTCAAAAACCTACGCCGCAAATTGGATGAGGGTGGCGGAAGCATACTCCAAACGGTTCGCGGAATCGGTTACCGCTTGGCTGAATAAGTACCGCTTCGACCCCTTCTTCCGCACTGAAGTTAACATCATTGCGCTCCAGATAGCGTTCGCGCTCGTCATTCTTGGCCTTGTCGGAACCTCCTTCTCACTCCTGTACAACGACGTCTCGCAAGCGATCGTCGAAGGGATCCGCCAAGGTGGCGGAGCTGAAAACCCAAGCGCGATAGGTCCGGCCATCGTAGAGCAGATACAGCAGATCAAGGCACAGAACCTCGCCATTATTATCGCGGTCATCATCGTCGCGACCATTCTTTTTGGCTACATAGTGGCGCGTATCACGCTCTCGCCGACAAGGAGCGCACTCGCCTCACAAAAACAGTTCATCGGCAACATCGCACACGAGCTGCGCACACCGCTTTCGGTCATTAAAACCAACACGGAAGTCGCGCTCATGAACGAAGCAATGGAAAAGGACACGCGTGAGACGCTCCTTTCTAATGTGGAAGAGCTCGACCGTATCTCCGAGATCATCAACAACCTCCTCTCACTCTCTGCCCTCGTTCGTCCGGAGAGAATGGAGCTTACGACCGTCGACCTCTCTGAGCTTACGACCGAAGTCGTGAGCAAGTTCTCTGCGCTCGCCAAGCGCAGCGATGTTTCAATTACAGTACGAAAGAGCGCTGACACGCAGGTGTGGGGCAACGCAACGGCGCTGAGGCAGATCGTTGGAAATATTCTTAAGAACGCTATCCAGTACACGCCCGCACGTGGCGAAGTCGTTGTGACAGTCGCGCCGGCGCCGGAGAACAACGTCGAAGTCATTGTCCAGGACTCCGGGATGGGCATCGCGCAGAAAGACCTCTTCCGCATCTTCGAGCCTTTCTATCGCGCCGACCCATCGCGCGAGCGTCGCCGTGGCGGCAGTGGTCTTGGTCTCACCATCGTTTCGGAGCTCGTAAAAATGCATCAGGGCAAGATCTCGATCCGCAGCGCGCTGAACCGCGGAACGACCGTCTCTATACTTTTACCGGGCGCGCTTGGCCGCGGACGCGCCGACTCTGTACCGCCCCGCGAGAAACTTCACGAGATAGCGGTCGACTTTTCCAGCAGGAAAAACTGATGATGCTGGTGTGGTATATTGATGCCTCATGAAGCGGGCACTCTTGGCATCATATGAAAAAGACGAGGCGCTTCTGCGCCTCGCTCGCCTTCTCATAAAGAACGACTGGGCTCTGTGGGGTTCTGCGGGCACGGCTAAATACCTCGGCGAGCAGGGCATTCCGTGCCGCGATGTCGCAGATATCGTCGGCCCGCCCATCCTCGGTCACCGCGTCGTCACGCTCGCCCGTAAGGTGTACGCCGCGCTTCTCGCAAAGCCGGAAGACTCCGAAGAGCTCGACCGCCTCGGTATCGCCCCGTTCGGGCTCGTATATGTGACGCTCTATCCCCTCGAGAAGACCATCGCCGATCCCCAGGCCAAAGACGATGATGTCATCGAGAAGACAGACATAGGAGGTCCGACGCTTTTGCGTGCGGCAGCAAAAGGACGACGCCTCGTTCTTTCTGACCCCGGCCAGATACCCCTCATCGAAGCGTGGTTCGCGGCCGGAAGTCCGGAGAAGGAGCGGGAGTCGTTGACAACGAAGCTCGCGGCGGCGGCGGAGCGACGCGTCGCGAACTATGTTGAGGCGTCGGCGCGTTATTGGGAAAGTAAGGTGAATTAATATGGAAACAAACCTCTACAGCGCAACAATAGTGCCGATGAGAAAGACTATCAATGCCTTTATCAAAATACTGGACAAAGCCGCTTCTCACGCCGCATCAAAAGCGACCGCGCGGCGACCCGCCGCCTACTTCGAATCGGCGCTGCTCGGCGACCGTCTCATTTTCGACCAGTTCCCTCTCGTCATGCAGCTTCAGCGCGTCTCCGACAACGCGAAGAACGGCGCCGCTCGCCTCGCTGGAGTTGAAGCGCCTGCGATGGAGGATACCGAAACCACGTTCGCAGAATTGCAACAGCGCCTTTTAAAGACTATGGATTTCCTCGATACTCTCAAGCCCGGCGATATAGCCGGCCAGGAGGAGCGGAAGGTCGTGCTTCCCTACTGGAATGGAAAACATCTTAGTGCATTCGAGTACGCCACAGAATACCTCATGCCGAACTTCTATTTCCACGCGGTCACGGCGTACTCAATACTCCGGAAGAACGGCGTCGACGTCGGAAAGGATGATTACATCGGAGGCCTCCCCCTGAAGGACTGAAATGCCCAAACACTTTTTCTTCGATCTTGATAAAACGCTCACGCGCAGTCGCTCGCCGATGGACAAAGCGCACGAACCCATCTTCGATCGTCTGTGCCGGGAGTACGACGTAACGGTCGTGACGGGCGGCCAGCTTTCGCAGATCGAGAAGCAGATACCGGAAAGGTTCCGCGGTGCGTATCACTCGCTCTCCCAGTCTGGTAACCATGCGGTACTGAAAGACGGCACTGTCCTCTGGAGCGAACGCTTCACCGAGGCGCAAAAAAGGGCGATCTTGGACTTCATAAGCATTGTGCAGCGGTCGGCGAACATTCCAGTAAAAGACGAGAATGACCTCGTTGAAGATAGAGGTAGCCAAATATCCTATAGCCTCATCGGGCATCACGAAGACATCGAAAAGAAGGAGGCATTCGACCCCGACGCAAAAAAACGCCTTGCGCTGCTCCACTCACACGCACAAGAAGTGCGAACATTGCTCGCGGCAGGCGCTGATGTACGCACCGGCGGCACCACGACCCTCGATTTCACGCTCGCAGGCAAACACAAGGGCTATAACATCGCTCGCTTCATCGAAAGGATGGGGTGGAATAAGGATGATTGCCTCTACATCGGCGACGCTCTGTTTCCCGGCGGGAACGACGAAACGGTCATCGGTGTTATCCCTACCAAAGGCGTCACTTACTACGGGGAGACATACGCGTATTTACAGAGTATTCTTTCGTGAATATGGCTACCGCATTAGCGATCAAGGACCTGAAGAAAACGTACGGCAGTGGCACGGTGGCGCTCCAGGGCGTCTCGCTCGAGGTACCCGAAGGCGATTTCTTCGCACTCCTCGGACCCAACGGCGCCGGCAAGACTACCATTATCGGTATCACGACCGGCCTCGTCACAAAGAGCGGAGGTAGCGTTTCCGTCTTCGGTCACGACATTGATGCCGAGCCGGAGAGGGCCAAGACCTATATCGGACTTGTGGGACAGGAGATCAATTTCAATCCATTCGAAAAGATCATCGACATCGTCATCAATCAGGGCGGCTACTACGGCATTCCCCGGAAAGAGGCCATCGCCCGTGCAGAGCAGCTGCTTACTGACCTCGGGCTTGGCGACAAGATGAAAGGCAATGGTATGCAGCTCTCCGGCGGCATGAAACGGCGATTGATGATAGCGCGAGCCCTGATACACAAACCGCGCTTTTTGATCCTCGACGAGCCGACAGCCGGCGTCGACGTCGAGCTACGCCGCGGCATGTGGGATTACCTCAAGAAGCTAACGGGTGAGGGTGTGACCATACTGCTGACGACTCACTACCTCGAGGAGGCGGAGCAACTCGCCAAGCACGTCGCCATCATCAATAAAGGCGCGATCGCGGCGATAGGCACCATGGATGAGATACTGGCAATGCATGAAGACAAGGACGCGCCGAAAGATGGCTACCGAGGCGGCCGCTTGGAAGAGGTATTTCTTAAGCTGACATCGGATAAATAATATGACTCCCGCACAAATGTGGACTGCCTTTTATACGATGTTGCGTAAGGACGTCGTGCGCATTTTCCGTATTTGGGTGCAGACGTTCCTCCCCTCGGTCGTTACGTCCGTGCTCTACTTTGCGGTTTTTGGCACCATTCTCGGCTCGCGCATCGGCGAGATGCAGGGTGTCGACTACATGACCTTCGTCGTCCCTGGACTCGTCATGCTTGCCATCGTCACGAGCGCGTATGCGAATTCCTCCTTTACCTTCTTCCAGAGCAAATTCTTTGCGCGATCCATCGAGGAAATGCTGGTTTCTCCCATGCCACCGTGGCTTATTATCGCCGGATTCATCGCGGGCGGCGTCATCCGGGGCATCCTGGTAGGCGCGTTGGTGATGATCGTCTCGCTCTTTTTTACAGGACTCACCCTGACGGTCCACAACGCGCTCATCGTCTTAGGCTTCGCGATCCTGACGGCGCTTGTCTTCGCGCTCGCCGGGCTCGTTAACGGCGTATACGCGAAATCGATCGACGGTATCAACCTTGTGCCAACCTTCGTTCTCACACCGCTCGTCTATCTCGGCGGCATTTTCTACTCTGTGCACCAGCTCCCCGATTGGTGGCAAGCGATCACGTACGCCAATCCCCTCTTTTACCTCATAAACGGATTCCGGTACGGCTTCCTCGGCATCAGCGATATTTCGCTCGCGCTTGCGGTCTCCATCATGACAGTGATGATGGTAGTTCTCGTCGCTATCAATTGGTACTTGATCAGAACGGGACTCGGCCTCAAACAGTGAGTCAAGAGCGCGCGATCTTTTCTGCAAGGCCGATGTACGTGTGCGGCGTGAATGCCTTGAGCCGCTTTTTAACATCCGCGCTGACGTCGAGCCCGTCGATGAATGCAGTGATATCCTCCATCCGCACCTGCTTACCCCGCGTCAATTCTTTCAGCTTCTCATACGGAACGGCCACACCCTCGCGACGGAGGGCGGTTTGTATGGCTTCAGCGACTACTTCTGGATGGCTCTCCAGAGCAGCGCTCATCGCGAGCGCATTCACGCTCACTTTTCCTAAGCCGCGCATGAGCGCCTTGTAGCCGAGGAAGGAGTGCGCGAAGGCAGTCCCAAAAACGCGCTTCACGGTCGAATCAGAGAGGTCGCGCTGCAGACGAGAGATCGGCAACTTCCGCGAGAAGTGCTCGAGGAGCGCATTCGCGGTACCGAGATTTCCCTCCGCATTCTCGAAATCGATAGGGTTCACCTTGTGCGGCATCGTCGATGAGCCCACTTCACCCGGCTTTGCTTTCTGAGCCAGCCAGCCGTCGGAGATATAACGCCAGATGTCCTGCGAGAGATCGATCAGAATCGTGTTTATTCGACGAAGATTGTCGAACATCTCAGCGTAGGTATCGTGCGGTTCGATCTGCGTGGTGTATCGATTGAGCTCGAGCCGCATTCCCTCTTTTACATTAAAGCGCTCTACGAATTTCTCGCTGAAGGCGATCCAGTCCACATCCGGTGCTCCTGCGCTGTGCGCGCTCCAATTTCCGGTCGCGCCACCAAATTTCACGAGGACCGGATTTTTCGAGAGCTGGTCCATCTGCCTCTCAAGACGCTTGTCGAAGACGAGAATTTCCTTTCCGAAGGTCGTAGGCGAAGCGCTCTGACCGTGCGTGCGGGCGAGCATCGGGGTTGCTGCATGCTCCTTTACCATTTTCTGAAGAGTCTCTCGCAACTCGCAGTAGGTGTCCGAGACAACGCCTTCAAGCGCGCCGCGGAGAAGCAGCGCGTACGCGATGTTGTCCGTGTCTTCCGAGGTGGTCGCGAAGTGTACCCACTCAGAAACGTCGACGAGCGAAGTGGATGCAAGTTTTTTCTTGAGGAAATATTCAACTGCCTTCACGTCGTGATTCGTGGCCGGTATTTCCTCATAGCCTTCGCGCTCGATCTTTTTGACGATAGCCGCGTCCTCGAGCGTCATATCGGCAATTTTCTGAAGCGTCTTCTTTTCATCCGCGGTCAGCGATCGGATACCGACGCCTGGCTCTTCGGAAAGGGCGATGAGGTATTCACACTCAACTTTGACGCGTGCCCGGATGAGCGCGAATTCGCTGAAATACTCCGCTAGCTCCTTCGCCGATTCGCGGTAGCGACCGTCGATGGAACTTATCGCGGTGAGTTGTTCAAATGGCATAGCTTTTAAGATTTGTCTCCATGCGTGGAATGATCGGCTGCTCTCCTGGCGTAAATGTCTCGCCTGTTATTTTCTCATACATCTCGATATAGCGGCGCGAAAGCTCCTCCACCAGTTCCTTCGGCGCTTCCGGCAGTACTTCGTCCTTGTAGGGATCGCAATTCTCCTTGAACCACAGGCGAAGGAACTCCTTGTCGAAGCTCTTTGGCTCCTCGCCCTTTGCGAGCTGCTCCTCGTACGTATCGAGCATCCAATAGCGAGAGGAGTCCGGCGTATGGATCTCGTCGATGAGGACCAATGTACCGTCCTCATCGGTACCGAATTCGTACTTGGTGTCGACGAGGATGAGCCCGCGTTCTGCCGCTACCTCTTGCCCGCGAAGAAAAAGCTTTGTCGCAGTATCTTTCACCTCTTCGAGAAGTTCCTTGGTGATGAGGCCTTCCTCTACCATTTGCTCAGTGGAGATGGCGCGGTCGTGCGTGTCTTCCTTGGTCGTCGGATCAAATACGGGGTGCGGCAGCTTCGTGTTTTTCTTCAACCCGTCAGCGAGCACAAGGTCGCCGAACTGCCGGGTCCCGTTCTGATAGCGTGTCCAGATGGACGTATCGGTAACGCCGGTGAGGTAGCCGCGCATGACGGCTTCTACGGGTACCATTTTCATTTTCTTCCCTACCGTGACGTTGGGATCGGGCGTTGCGATAACGTGATTCGGGACGATGTCCTTCGTTTGCTCGAACCACCACGCGCTCACTCGATTCAAGACCTGACCCTTGTGAGGGATGTGCGCGATGATCCGGTCGAATGAGGAGTGCCTGTCGGTCGTAATTAAAATAAGACGGTCAGGCTGTGCGTAGATGTCGCGTACCTTGCCCGTCTTTTTTTCACCGAGGAAGGTGAAGTTGGTCTCCTTGAGTACTTCAGTCATAATTTAATATACAGAATATCTTATAAATGTCAATCCCATTGCAGGGCGTTCCGGAATTTTACCGTCTTGTCTCCACCGTCAATAATTCCTATCGCGTACGCCTCGACGCCGCAACTCTTAAAATGCGCGATGGCTTCCTCCGCAAAATCCGGCCGAACGACTGCTGCCATACCAACGCCCATGTTGAAGGTTCGCAGCATGTCGTCGTCCTCGAGGCCACCATACTTCTTAAGGACTTTGAACACTGGCAGTATGCGGATCTTCTCAAGGTCGATGGACGCCGACATGCCTTCGGGCAATATCCGATTGAGGTTTTCCTTGATGCCGCCCCCGGTGATGTGTGCGAGGCCGGCGAGTCCGTCGTTCTCAAAAAGATCCTTCACCGCGACGTAGTATGCACGGTGCGGTGTAAGAATGGCGTCGAGGAACGGGCGTCCGCCGACCTTCTCGTCCTGTATCGTGGGTGAAGAGGCAATTATTTTCCTGACGAGAGAGAACCCATTGGTGTGAACACCGCTTGATGCAAGCGCGACGACGGTGTCGCCTTGTTTGATGCGCGAGCCGTCGAGGATGCGTTCTTTCTCAACGACGCCGACGATGCTCGCCGTCATAATGTACGTACCTGCTTCGACGACCGTAGGCTGCTCCGACGTCTCACCCCCCGTCAGAATGCATTCGTTGTCTTTGCACGCGGCAGCGAGGGCGCTGACCATTCTCACAATGACGTCCTTCTCGAGCTTGCCGCAGACGATGCAGTCTTGCACTGAGAGGGGCTTCGCGCCCATTACGATGGCGTCGTTGACGAGGTGGTTGATGAGGTCCTGGCAGATCGTTTCGATGCTGTCGTTCTCTAGCGCGAGTTTTTGCTTTGAGCCCGGCTCTTCCGTCTTGAGGACAAGGACGGGGTGCGTGTATCCCGGAAAATGCCCATCGTACAGGGAGGCGAAGGCGCCCACCTTGTTGAGCACGCGGTCATTGGCGTCATCGAGGATATCTGCCATCTCGCGCTTCGCCTCGTTGGCTGTGTCGATGTCGACGCCTGCGCTCTTGTATGACAGTTTCCCCTTTTCGCTCATACGAGGCCTTTATCCTCGAGGTATTTCTTAACACCCTTTTCCTGCAATTCGGTATCTTTTGCAACGATGTCCTTCGCCATCTTCGCTTTGTACGCTTTGACCTTCGCGCGTACCGCGTCGTCACCCGCGCCGATGATCTGTGCTGCAAGAATGCCGGCATTCTTTGCACCGTTGATGGCAACTGTCGCGACGGGAATGCCGGGCGGCATCTGAACCGTGGAGTACAGTGAATCGAGACCGCTTGCGCCCATCGTCTTCGAAGTAAGCGGTACACCGATCACCGGGAGGCTCGTGTGTGCCGCGACAACGCCGGCGAGGTGTGCGGCGCCACCGGCGCCACAAATGAACGCCTTGTACCCCGCAGCCTCGCTCTTTTCGACGTAATCGACCACGACCGCTGGCGTTCGATGCGCCGAGAGCGTGTGGACCTCACAGCCAATGCCGAATTCTTCAAGCACCTTAGCCGCTTCCTGCATCACGGGGAGGTCGGAGTCCGATCCCATTAAAATGCCCACAAGTTTTGTATTCATACGAAGTAGTTTACCGCATTTTTAAATATTTGAAGCCCGGGACCCTCCTTGGGGACCTTCTTACCCTCCCTCACATACGACTCCCGAAGGAGCGTCCAGTGCGGGAGCTGGGTGAAGCGGGACGCGCGCTCGGGGTGCGGCATGAGCCCCAGGACGCGTCCATTGTGGGAGGTGACCCCAGCGATGTCTTCGAGAGAGCCATTGGGATTCGCTGGGAGGCCGAAAGTCTTCGCGATATCGCCGGCGGTGTATCGAAGCGCGATCGCTCCTTCGTGTTTCAATGTGGCGAGCGTTTCAGTCGGCGCGAAATATTTCCCTTCGCCGTGCGCGATCGGAACGCTCAGCGTCTTGATCCCTTCGAGCCAGGGACTTTCGCCGACGACTTCCAGATCTACCCAGCGACATGAATAGCGCGCGGAGTCGTTCGCCATAAGCGCACCAGGGACCAGTCCCGCGCTTGTGATTATCTGAAAGCCGTTGCAAATCCCTATCATCAGCGTATCGCGCGCGAGGAACGCCTCGATGGCTGCCCCAAGGTGCTGCATCATGCGGTTGGCGTAGGCCTTGCCAGCGCCCGTATCGTCGCCGTATGAAAATCCACCGGGGACGACCGCAATTTGCGCCTTTTCGAGGAGCGAGGGATGCGCGATAAGGTCGTTGATGTGCACGATGTCCGCCGTTGCGCCTACGCTTTCAAAAACAGCTTTCGTTTCGTCCTCCGTATTGAGGCCGTATCCCGAGAAAATGATGACGTATGGTTTTTTTGCCATATTAGTGCCAGTTCTTGAAGAAGCCTCGGTAGTGTTCCCCCGCCTCATGGAGCGAGACGGTGATAGTGCCGAGCCGGACGTCAGTCCCGCCGACCGCACCGATATGCGCGAACGCGAGACCTTTCATGAGCGCTTCAAACTCCTTCTCCTTGCCGGCACGTACACTCACGACAAAGCGACCCTGACTTTCCGAAAAGAGACGCGCTTCTTCGCGTGATGGCGTTCCGGGGATTGCAGAAAAATCCACGGACACACCGAGCTGCCCGGCGATCGCTGACTTGGCCACAGCGACGGCAAGACCGCCACGACCCACACCGAGAGCGGACGCGAGGAGACCTTTTTCGATAGCTTTCGTGATTGCGTCGTAGATTGCGGCGTTCTGCTTTGTGTCCACTTTAGGAACGCGGTCGCCACCGTATTCGGAGGCCCCCATCTCATCGTGCGTTTCACCCACGACGTAGACGCTGTCCCCCTCGCGCTTTAGATCCATGGTCATCGCCTTCGATACGTCCTTGATGACGCCGAGCGTCGAGACGAGCAGAGTGGGGAGGGCCGCAATGTGGATGGGTTGCCCGTCCTCAGTGAATCCGCGGAAATCGTTGAACATCGAATCCTTGCCGGAAATAAAGGGCGTGCCGTACGCGAGAGCGACGTCGTAACAGGCCTTCGCCGCCATCTTCAGCTGAAGCAGACGCTCCGGCTTGTCGGATGACGACCAGCAGAAGTTGTCGAGTATGGCGAGGTAATCGCGCGAGGCGCCCGCAGCGATCGCGTTGCGAACGGCGGTGTCTATTGCGGCTGCGGCCATCGCGTATGTATCAAAGGTGGAGTACCACGGCACAATGCCTTGCGAGAGAACGACGCCTCGAGAGGAATCATGCAAAGGCTGAAGGACTGCGGCGTCAGCATTTACTCGGCCTTTGCCCTGCATCGGCTTTGTGACTGACATTCCCTGCACCTCGTGGTCATACTGCTGAGAAATGAACGATATGCTCCCGATGTTGGGGCTTTTGAGGAGAGCGAGAAGCGCGTCGCGGGCATTCCCATAAGATGCGCGTGCGCTTCGCGTTGGCGCCTCGGGCGCTGCTCCCTTTTGCTCTTCGACAGGACGGCCCTCGTGCAGGAACTCGAGCGAGAGATCCATGACCTTCGTGCCATTCATGTTCACTTCGACGCGCCCGCTCTTTGTGAATTCTCCGATGCGCGTCGCCTCTACGTCGTAGCGCTCGCAGACTTTTTTAAACGCAGCCCACTTGGTCTTCGGAACAGCGAGAGTCATTCTTTCCTGCGATTCAGAAAGCCATATTTGCCACGGGGCAAGACCCGGGTATTTGAGCGGTACGGTTTCAAGATCAACGGTGGCGCCGCCGCTCTCGCGGGCCATCTCGCCGACGGACCCAGAAAGCCCTCCGGCGCCATCGTCAGTAATGCTCGAGTACAGCCCTTTGTCGCGCGCCTCGCGCACGAGCATGTCCGAGAATTTCTTCTGCGTTATGGGATCGCCTATCTGCACTGCAGTCGCGGGAGACCCGCTCGAGAGCGATTCCGATGAGAACGTTGCGCCGTGAATGCCGTCAAGCCCGACGCGGCCGCCCAGCATCACGATGTAGTCTCCTGGTCGTGCGCTTTTTTCGTACAGCTTTTTAGTTCCCTTTTTGCGAGGTATAAGACCGACAGTGCCGCCGTATACGAGCGGTTTGCCTCGGTAACTTGGGTCCACGGCCACAAATCCGAGCGGTGTTGGAATGCCGCTCTCGTTGCCACCAGCGTTCACTCCCGCGATGACGCCTTCGAGAATGCGGCGCGCCGGAAGGAGCGGCTGTTTCTTTTCTTTATCGCGGAAAAGCTCGGTCGCGTCGTTCGGGTCGGCGACGCAAAAGCCGAAGGTGTTGGCGATGGGCTTCGCACCGAGTCCAAAGCCCAGAGCATCGCGGTTGACGCCGACAATTGCCGTAACAGAGCCACCAAAAGGATCGAGCCCGGAGGGAGAATTGTGCGTTTCTACCTTGTGCGTGATGAGGTATTCGTCGTCGAATGCGATCGCGCCGGAATTGTCCTTGAATACAGAAACACAAAAGTCGTTCTTCCCCTTGGCTTTTCTGATCTTTTCCGTTGCCCCTTTGATGTAGCGTCGGTAGATCCCCTCTTTCACCTCGTCGAGCGGGTCCGCGAATATCGTGTGTTTGCAGTGCTCTGACCAGCCTTGCGCGATCGCCTCAAGCTCGATATCAGTCGGTTTTCTTTTTTCGGAGTCGAAGTAATCGCGTATAACTTTGAGCTGCTTAATCGAGAGTGCAAGCGGTCCGCGGCGGGTGCCGTCCTTGTTGCGAATCCCCTCTTTACCTATGCGGAGCAGCTCTTCGTCCGGCACATCGAGATCCACCGTGTCAGCAAGGAGCGATTGGTGGAGTTCGACCTTGGGCACGATCGAGGGAAAGTCTTCCGTATTCTTGTACACGCTCGCTCGCTGTATCAGCGGGTTGTGCAATTCGCCTGCGATCTGGTCCGCGTCCGTTTTCGAGAGGTCGCCCGTAAGAAAGTAGAACGTCGAAGAGTAGACTGCCTCTTGAGGCGCAAACTTCCGTCCAAGTGCGTCCTCTATCGTCTCGCGCGCTGTCTTTCCAACGTTGTCGGTAACGCCGGGCAGAAATCCTATTTCTATCGCGTATGAAAATTTTTCGGGTGCCAGGACGCCTTTCGTCGAGCTTCTTTCGATCGTCGGATTCGTAAGCCGCGCCGCGGCACGCTCCAACTCCTCGCTCGTGAGCGCCGCATCAAC
>Ga0196963_10001244_pt1 | contig 18109 bp, 21 predicted proteins | sample S1_5metaG_FD_148600 | JGI IMG/M metagenome (GOLD analysis project Ga0196963, IMG submission 148600) | Soil microbial communities from Anza Borrego desert, Southern California, United States - S1_5 | ecosystem: Environmental > Terrestrial > Soil > Desert | place: USA: California | collected... | reverse complement strand
CGGAGAGCGAATACGACCCGTTCGGCGCGGCCCATGCGGCGACCTCGATCTCGGCGGCGCTCGGCTTCTGCGCCGCGCGGGACGCCAAGGGCGAGGACAACAAGGTCGTTGCGGTGATCGGCGACGGCTCGATGAGCGCCGGCATGGCCTATGAGGCGATGAACAACGCGGTGGAGACCACCGGGCAGCTGGTCGTCATCCTCAACGACAATGACATGTCCATCGCCCCGCCGGTCGGCGGGATGAGCGCCTACCTGGCGCGGGTGGTGTCGTCGGGCGGCTACCAGTCGCTGCGCAACCTCGGCAAGTCGATGAGCCGGGTGTTCCCCAAGAGCCTGCAGGAAGCCGCGCGCAAGGCCGAGGAATACGCCCGCGGCATGGTCACCGGCGGCACCTTCTTCGAGGAGCTGGGCTTCCAGTACGTCGGGCCGATCGACGGCCACGACCTCGACGCGCTGATTCCGGTGCTGCAGAACGTCAAGCAGATCGACCGGCCGGTGCTGGTCCACGTCGTCACCCAGAAGGGCAAGGGCTACGCCCCGGCCGAGAGCGCCGACGACAAGTACCACGGGGTGGTCAAGTTCAACGTCGTCACCGGCGAGCAGGCCAAGGCCGCGGGCGGGCCGCCGCAGTACACCAAGGTGTTCGCCCAGGCCCTGGTCAAGGAGGCCGAAAAGGATGAGCGGATCATGGCAGTGACCGCCGCCATGCCGTCCGGCACCGGGCTCGATGTCTTCGCCAAGGCCTTCCCCAAGCGCTGCTTCGACGTCGGCATCGCCGAGCAGCACGCGGTGACCTTCGCCGCCGGCCTCGCGGCGGACGGGATGAAGCCGTTCGCGGCCATCTATTCGACCTTCCTGCAGCGCGGCTACGACCAGGTGGTCCACGACGTCGCCATCCAGCGGCTGCCGGTGCGCTTCGCCATGGACCGCGCCGGCCTGGTCGGCGCGGACGGTCCGACCCATGCCGGCAGCTTCGACATCGGCTTCATGGGGGCGCTGCCCGGCATGGTGCTGATGGCCGCCGCCGACGAGGTGGAATTGGCCCGCATGGTGGCCACCGCCGCCGCCATCGACGACCGGCCGAGCGCCTTCCGCTATCCCCGCGGCGAGGGCCTCGGCCTGGAGATGCCGGCCGTCAACGAACCGCTGGAGATCGGCAAGGGCCGGATCGTGCGCGAGGGGACAGCGGTGGCCATCGTCTCGTTCGGGGCCCGCCTGTCGGAAAGCCTGAAGGCCGCCGACCTGCTGGCCGCCCGCGGCCTGTCGGCCACCGTCTGCGACGCCCGTTTCGCCAAGCCGCTCGACATCGAGCTGATCCTGCGGCTGGCCCGCGAGCACGAGGCCATCGTCACGGTAGAGGAGGGGGCCATGGGCGGTTTCGGCGCCTTCGTGCTCCAAGCCCTGGCGGCGCACGGCGCCCTCGACCGCGGCCTCAAGGTGCGCACCCTGGCGCTGCCCGACGTCTTCCAGGACCAGGACAAGCCGGAGGTGATGTACGCCCAGGCCGGTCTCGATGCGACCGGGATCGCCGGCGGGGCGCTGAGCGCGCTCGGCCTCGACAACGTTGCGACGGCCGGGCGGCGGGCCTGATGCGGACAGCGGTATTCGTGCTGGCCGTGGGCGCGATGGCGCTCGGCGGCTGCGTGATGCGCAGGGCCTCGGTCTATGAGCCGATCACCGAGGGGCTGGAGATGATGAAGGGTCGCGACGTGGCGGTCGCCTATCGCACCCTGGGCCTGCCCGACCGAAAGGAAACGGTCGGCAGGAAGATGATGTTCGTCTGGAACCGCACCCGCTGCGACGTGCTGATGGAGACAGACCTCGACGGGGTGGTGATCGAATCCACCATGGTGGGCCGGCCGGGCGCCTGCAAATGGGTGGCCAAGGCGATGAAGGGGTTCATGGCCCGCGAGGCGGCCAAAGGACCGTAGCGCTACGCCGCGCAGGCGGTGAAGAAGCGCGAGACCTGCTCGCGGGCGGCGCCCTTGGCCGGCAGTTCGATGGAGGCCTTGCCCTGCACGAGGGTCAGGTCCCCGGTGCGGGCGAACCGGGCCAGGGTCTTGTCGGTGGCGGCGGCGTTGGCTTCCATGTAGTGGCCCTCGACGGGGCCGCCGGGCATGGCGGTGGCCGTCAGGCTGGACCGGTCGCTCCCCGACTTCAGCACGATGGCCGACTGCGGCTTGGCCGCGACGGTGGACAGCCGCACCTGGCCGGCGCCGGGCTGGCAGGTCAGCATCAGCACGACGTTGTCGGAGGCGGGCGCCCCGTAGGCGAGCTTGACGCCTTCCTCGGGCGTCTGGTGCAGCGACCAGTCCATGCCCGCGGACATCGCCTGGCGGCCATGCATGCAGCTTCCCAGCAACAGAGCCGGGACGGTCAGAGCCACAACGGCGATCAGGCGTGACATGGTTGCGCGCCTCCCTTCGGCCTTTCAACGCAAGGGGAGGCGCGCTGGTTCACTTTGGCCGGCAGAAATTGCCGGCCGCCGTCAGAACGGCGAGAAGGTCTCGATCAGGGCCTGACCGGCCGGGGTCTTCTGGACGCGGCTCTGGTCGCCGCGGCCGCCATAGCTGATGCGGGCTTCGGCGATCTGGGTGTGGCGGACGGTGTTGGTCGAGGAGATGTCCTCGGGGCGGACGATGCCGGAGACCGTCAGGCGGCGGACCTCGTTGTTGGTCCGCACCTCCTGGGTGCCCTGGATGACTAGGTTGCCGTTGGGCAGGATGCCGGTCACCACTGCGGCGATCGTCAGGCTGATCTTCTCCGACCGGGCCACCGCGCCCGAGCCCGTGCCGCCGCTGGTGACGTTGGTCTCGATGGCGTTGGCCGGGTCGAACCCGCCGGGGAACAGCTGCCCCAGGCTGCCTTCCAGCCCGAAGAAGTGGGGCATGCCCGCCTTCATGCCGTTGGTGCGGGTCGTCGAGCTGGTGTTCTGGGTCTGGGCGCTGTCGTCGATGTCGATGTTGACGGTCAGGATGTCGCCGATGCGGCCGGCGCGCTGGTCGTTGAAGAAGGCGCGGGCGCCGGTGCGCCACAGGCTGTTGGCGGAGGCCGGCTGCGGCGGCTCCTGGCGGACGTCGAGGGTGGTCTGGGTCTGGGGGACCAGATGCGAGGGATAGCCGACCGGCGAGAGTTTGGGGCCCATCACCGCGTCGGAGGCGTCGGCGACAACGCCGTTGACCCCCGCGCAGGCGGCGAGCGGCAGAAGGGCGAGGGTAGCGAGCAAGGTCAGGCGCATGGGAGCCTCTAGCGAGCGGCGAACTGGGGCCCGGCAGCCTTCAGCTGCTGGGCCGCGGGACCGGTGACGGCTTCGCCGGGTCCGGTTGCGATCGCCTCGACGACCTTCTTCGAGGCGGGATTCTGGACGTTGACGGTCTCGCCCTGGGCGGCGGACTTCATGGCCTTGCCCTGCATGGTCAAGGTGACCTGGCCGTCGGACCAGGTGACGCTGACCATCTCCCCGGCCTTGATGACTTGGGGCGCGGAGACGTCCCGGCCGGTGACCGCCGCCCCGGCCCGCAGGGGGCGCTTGGCGGCCAGGCCGATCACCTGGTCGGCGTCGCGGGGCGCGTCCATCGGGGCGCCGGCGGCCTTGGCCCAGACCAGGTCTTCGGGCTGGACGATCTCGCCCGCGCCGATGGAACGGGCCCAGGTCAGGACGTCGACGTTGCCGCGGGCGGCGACTGGGCCGGCGGCGGGACCGGACGCGCCGGCCCGCACCACGATGCGGCGAAAGCCCTGCGGGTTGTCCCACAACAGGCCCGAGCGCCGAGCCATCAGCTGGACCGTCTGGGCGTCGAGCACCACGGTCGGGCCGGACCGGTTGGCGACCACCACATCGGCGGCGGAACCGGCGCCCTCGAACAGGTCGCCCAGGGTGACCCGGCCATCGGCGTCGGTGACCTCGGCGCGCAGGGTCACCGGGCCGGCGAGGGCGGGGGTCGCGAGCGCGAGCGCGGCGAAGGCGATCAGGGCGGCGGCGCGCATCCTACGACTTCACCTGGTTGGCGGCCTGGAGCATTTCGTCGGCGGTGGTGATGACCTTGGAGTTCATCTCATAGGCCCGCTGGGCGACGATCAGGGCGGTGATCTCGCTGACCGCGTCGACGTTGGAGGCCTCGGTGTAGCCCTGCAGCAGGGTGCCGAAGCCGACCGAGCCCGGCTGGCCGGTGACCGCAGCGCCGGACGAGCCGCTTTCCATGAACAGGTTGTCGCCCATGGCCTCCAGGCCCGCCTCGTTGATGAAGGTGGCCAGTTCGATCTGGCCGGCGATCTCGGGGGCGGCGGCGCCCTCCTTGGTGACCTGCACCTGGCCGGTCTTGGAGATGGCCACGTCGACGGCGTCCTGCGGAATGGTGATGGCGGGCTGGATCAGATAGCCGTCCTCGGTGACCAGCTGGCCCTGGTCGTTGAGGGCCAGGTTGCCCGCCCGGCTGTAGGCGGTCTCGCCGCTGGGCAGCAGCACCTGCAGGTAGCCGCGGCCCTGGATGGCGACGTCGTAGCGGTTGTCGGTGCGGGTCACCGAGCCCTGGCTGGTGATGCGGTAGGTGCTGCCGGCCTTCACCCCGGCGCCGATCTGGATTCCGGTGGGAACGACCGTGCCCTGGTCGGAGGACTGGGACCCGGCCCGCTCCAGCGACTGGTAGAGCAGGTCCTGGAACTCCGCCCGCTGCCGCTTGAAGCCGACGGTGTTCATGTTGGCGATGTTGTTGGAGATGACCTCGACGTTCAGCTGCTGGGCTGACATGCCGGTCGCGGCGGTGCGGAGCGCTTGCATCTACAGATACTCCCTAAGCAACCCGCCCGAGCCGTTCGACGGCGCGGCGGGACAGGTCGGCGGTGTTTTCCATGGTCCTGACCACGCTCTCGTAAGCGCGGCTGACCTCGATCATCCGGGTGATCTGGAGGATCGGATTGACGTTGCTGCCCTCCAGCATCCCCTGGCGCACCCGGCTGGCGGTGTCGGCGGTGGGGGCGGCGTTGGAGGTGTTCTTCAGGAGGTTGTTCTGGTCCTTGGCCAGGACCGATCGGTCGTCGAAGACGAAGACCCCGACCTTGCCGACGCGCTCGCCGGCCTGGCTGACCGTGCCGTCTGCGGCGATGGTCACCGGCCCCTTGGCCGGATCCAGCACGATCTCGCCGCCTTCGCCCATCACCGGATCGCCGGCCTGGGTGGTCAGTTTGCCTTCGGGCGAAAGCGTGAATCGGCCGTCGCGTGTGTAGCGCTCGCCCTCGCCGGTGGTGACCTGGAAGAAGCCCTTGCCCTCGATCGCCAGGTCGAAGTCGCTGCCCGTCTGACGCAGGGAGCCCTGGGTGAAGTCGCGGGCGACGCCGTCGTCCAGCACGAACTTCACCGAACCTGGGCCGTCCGTCATATGGGCCGGCGCCTGGGTCTCGGTGCGGACCATCAGCGATTCGACCTTGAAGCCGGTGGTGTCGGCGTTGGCGATATTGTTGGCGATGATGTCCATCTCGCGGCGCAGGGTCATCTGGCGCGACAGGCTGATGTACAGCGTGTTGTCCATTGGTCTGCCTCCGTTAAGACCCGCGACGCAGGGTCGCCACGAGGGATGAACCTGCAAGCTGCGGGCCAAGTCGAAAAGTCGAACAAAAACAGGAAATAAGAAGGTTAACGCCAAGCTGGCGGCGAATATTGCCGGGCGCCTTTCGAGCCGGCCGCACACCCATCCTTAACCAACTCCGCCCAGTAAGGACTCACGCGCGACTTACAGAGAGCGGCAAGCACGGTGTCGAAGGACAAGGCCAAGGAAGCCGAAGCGCCCCCCGAGGGCGCCGAAGGCGTCGAGGGCGAGGCCCCCGCCAAGAAGAAGCCGAAGCTGATGGTGCTCATCATCGCCGGCGTGGCGGCGCTCGCCGTCCTGGGCGGCGGCGGGGCCGGCGCCTGGTTCATGTTCCTGCAGCCCAAGCCCGCCGGCGAGCACGGCGAGGCCAAGGAAAAGCCGAAGAAAAAGAAGAAGGACGGCGGCGACCACGGCAAGGGCGGCGGCAAGGGCGAGCCTGGCGCCGCGGTGGTCAAGGAAGGCCCCGACGGGGTGGTCTTCTACACCCTGCCCGACATCACGGTGAACATGCAGACGGCTGACGGCCGCCCGACCTACCTCAAGCTCAAGCTGACGCTGGAGCTGCCCGATGAGCACCTGGTCGAGACGCTCGACCCTGCGATGCCGCGGATCAACGACATGTTCCAGACCTTCCTGCGGGAGATGCGCCCGGAAGACCTCTCCGGCAGCCAGGGCAGCTACCAGCTGCGGATGGAGATCCTGCGGCGGGTCAACCTGCTGGTGGCCCCCTCGAAGGTGAACGCGGTGCTGATCGAGGAGATGCTGATCAACTAGCCCTCGCGGGCAGGTTGGGCGTGACGCATGGCTGAAGACACGGACGATCAGGCGGCTCTGGCCCAATGGGCGGCGACCAACGCGGACGGCGCCGGCGCCGACGCGCCCGACTGGGGCGGCGCCGATCCCGAGGGGCTGATCGGCTCGGAGCGGATCCTGAACCAGGACGAGATCGACAGCCTGCTGGGCTTCGATCTCTCCGAGGACGATGGCGGCGAGCGCACCGGCATCCGGGCGATCATCAACTCGGCGCTGGTGTCGTACGAACGCCTGCCGATGCTGGAGATCGTCTTCGACCGTCTGGTGCGGCTGATGACCACATCCCTGCGCAACTTCACAAGCGACAACGTCGAGGTCAGCCTCGACAACATCTCCTCGATCCGGTTCGGGGACTACCTCAACTCCATCCCGCTGCCGGCCATCCTGTCGGTGTTCCGGGCCGAGGAGCTGGACAACTACGGCCTGCTGACGGTTGATTCCAACCTGATCTACTCGATCGTCGACGTGCTGCTCGGCGGCCGGCGCGGCACGGCTGCCATGCGCATCGAGGGCCGGCCCTACACCACCATCGAGCGGGTGCTTGTCCAGCGGATGGTCGAGGTGGTGCTGCAGGACGCCAAGGCGGCGTTCGAACCGCTGACCCCCGTCCACTTCGTCCTCGACCGGCTGGAGACCAACCCGCGCTTCGCCGCCATCGCCCGGCCGGCCAACGCGGCCATCCTCGTCAAGCTGCGCATCGACATGGAGGATCGGGGCGGGCGCATCGAGCTCCTGCTGCCCTACGCCACCCTCGAGCCCATCCGGAAGATGCTGCTGCAGCAGTTCATGGGCGAGAAGTTCGGCCGCGACAACATCTGGGAAAGCCATCTGGCCACCGAGCTTTGGACCACCCAGCTGGAGGTCCGCGCCGTGCTCGACGAGCAGCAGACGCCGCTCAGCAAGGTGCTGAACCTGAAGGTCGGCGACACCCTGATGCTCAACGCCACGGCGGACAGCCTGGTTGAACTGCGGGCAGGCCAGATCCCCCTGACGCGCGGCCGCATGGGCCGCCGCAACCACCACATCGCCGTGCGCTGCGAAGCGCCGCTCGATCCCGCCGCCAAGGTGGCGGTCCAGAAGAGGCTGACATGAGCATCGTCGCGATTTCCATGAACATCCTGCTGGGCGTGTTGCTGATCGCGGCCATGGTGTTCGGCTGGCGGCTGGAGCGGCAACTCAGGAAGCTGCGCCAGGGCCACGAGAACTTCGCCAAGGCCGTCCGCGACCTCGACGCCGCCGCCGCCCGGGCCCAGACTGGCCTGGCCACCCTGCGCGAGGCCACCCAGGAAGCCGAGGCCAACCTGGCGGCCCGCATCGAAGCGGCCAATGCCCTGGCCGAGCACCTCGACAAGGCGGTGCTGGAGCGGCCGCGCCGCGCCGCGGCGCCCGCCGCCCCGGCCCGCGAGGACGATTGGCTGGACCGGCCGATGCCGCCGTCGCGGGAGCGCCTGGCCCCCGCCCGTTTCGAGCCCCAGACCACCGCCCGCTCGCGGGCCCGCATCGACGACGACCTGTTCGAGCCCGAGGCCGGTCCCGGCCGCCTCCGCGCCATTCCCGGAGGCCGCCCGTGAGCCGTATCCCCCGTATCCTGCCCTTGGCCGGCGTCGCTGTCGCCGGGGTCCTGGCCATCAACTTCATGGCCGGGGCGGACAGCTTCCCGAGGCTGCTGAGCGGCGCCCAGGCCTGGGCCGAAGGCGCGCCCGGCAAGGCCGCGGCGCCCAAGACCGACACCCAGGCCGTGGCCGGCGCCAAGCCGGCGGCGGTATGCGCCCCAACGGCGGCCGAACTCGCCAAGGAGGCCGGCCTGTCGCCCTCCGAGCTGCGGATGCTGCAGAATCTCGGCGAGCGCCGGGGGCAGCTCGACACCCGCGAGGAGGGGATGGACGTCCAGTTGCAGCTGATCGCGGCGGCCGAGGCGAAGCTCGACGCCAAGTTCAAGGCGCTGGACACCCTGAAGGGCGACATCAAGGGCCTGCTCGGCCAGGCGGACGCCCAGCAGGAGCAGGAGATCAATCGATTGGTGGCGGTGTTCTCGGCCATGAAGGCCAAGGACGCGGCGGCCCAGTTCCGGGTCCTCGACGACAGCGTCCGCCTGCCGATCGCCTCGAAGATGAAGGAGCGGACTCTGGCCGCCATCCTGGCCCAGATGCCGCCCGCCGAGGCGAAGCAGATTACCGAGGCGCTCGCCAAGCGCTTCACCCAGAACGCCGCCGTGCTGGCCGGCAAGCAGGCCCTGGCCCCCGAACCGCCCCCGGCCCCGACCGCGGGACCGCAGCCGAAGGCCTTGGCCGGCGCGTCCAAGGCCGCTCCCCAAGCCAAGGCTGAAGCCAAGCCCGAGGCCAAGCCGCCCGCGAAGGCCGGCTGACGTGAGCCTGCGCCGGGCCCTCCGTTCCGGCGTCGCGGCCGCCTGCATTGCGGGCGTCGCCGTTCCGACGGGCTATGCGGTCCCGGCAGTCGCGGCGCGGCCGGCGCTGGAGGTGCGGCTCGCCCAGGCCGAGGATTTCACCCGGCTGGAGTTTCACTGGGCCGGCGGGGCGCGCGTCACCAGCCGCCGGGAGGGGCAGGTGCTGGTCCTGCGTTTCAGCCGCGACGCCAAGCCCGACATCGCCCTCATCCGCGCCGCGCCGCCCAGATGGCTGAAGGCGGCCGAGGCGCGGCGCGTGGGGGGGGCGCTGGAGATCGTCCTGACCCTGGCCGAGGACGCCGACGCCAAGGTCGGCCAGGCGGACGGGGCCACCTACGTCAACCTGTTCGAGAAGAAGGAAGCGCCGCCGGCGCCGCCTGCTCCGGCGCCCGAGCCCGAGGTGGTCGCCGGTCCCCCGCCTCCGCCCAGGCCCGATCCGACGCCGGTCGGCGGGGTCGTGCCGGTCGTCGCCGACGTCAGCGCCTCCCAGACGCGGCTCAGGTTCGACTGGCGCGCGCCCCTGGGCGCCGCTGTATTCCGCCGCGGCGAGGCGGTGTGGGTGGTGTTCGACGCCCCGGGCAGGCTGGACGTGGCCCGGCTGCCCAAAGGCGGCGACCGCTATCGCGGCGTGCAGGCGGTCCATGGAAAGGACTACGCGGCCCTGCGGCTGGTCGTGCCGAGGAACATGCCAGTCACCGTGGCGGGCGAGGGCGCCAGCTGGACCCTGGCGATCGGCGCCGGCCCGCCGGCCGGGCGCGAGCAGACCGGCGGAGGGTCCGTCAGCGTCGCCCGCGATAGCGAGAGCGCCCAGGCGGGACTGACCGCCACCATGGCCGGCGCCGGCCGGCTGGTGTGGGTCGACGACCCGGCGGTCGGCGATCGGCTGGCGGTCGTGCCGGCCCTGGCGCCCAACAAGGGTCTGACCACGCGACGGGACTTCGTCGACCTCGCCATGCTGGCGACCATCCACGGCCTGGCCATCGAGAGCTATGCGCCGGGACTGGGCGTCGCCGTCGAGGGCGACCTGGTGCGGATCGGCAAGGCTCAAGGCCTGGCCCTGTCGCCCAGCTGGGCCGGCGACAAGGCCCAGACGGCGGCCATCCTCGGGGCGCCGGCCAAGGCTTCGATGCCGGGGATGATCGACGGGACCTGGGCCCAGACCGGCGAGGGCGGCTTCATGCGCCGCTACGACCAGTTGCTGGCCGAAGCCGCGGCCGAGACCAACAAGGGCAAGGACGCTCCGACCGAGGCCCGCATGGCGCTGGCCCGGTTCCTGGTCGGCTCCGAGCTTTCCTACGAGGCCATCGGGGTTCTCAACGCCGCGAGCCGTTCGCGCGAGACCCTGATGGGCGACGCCGAGTTCCGCGGCCTGCGCGGCGCCGCGCGGGTAATGGCCGGACGGCTGAAGGAAGCCGACAGCGACCTGTCGGTCGGCGTCCTGGCCGACGACCCCTCAAGCGCCGCCTGGCGCGGCTACATCGCGGCCCGGCAGGGCGAATGGGCCGACGCGCGGGCCAAATTCGGCCAGGCGGCCCGGGCCATGGAGCTGTTTCCGGCCCTGTGGCAGGCGCGATTCATGCGGGCCGACGCCGAGGCCGCCATCGCGCTGGGCGACTTCGCCGGCGCTCAGGACTGCCTGCGCCGGGCGGCCATCCCGGGCATCCCGCAGGCCGAGGAACTGGCCAACCGGCTGATGGAGGCCCGGCTGCTGGAGGCCAGGGGCGACAAGGACAGGGCGCTGTCGGTCTATGAACTGATCGCCAAGGCGCCGCTGGAACAGTACGCGGCCCCGGCCCTGCTGCGCGCCACCCAGATCAAGCTCGACCAGGGCAAGATCACCCCGGTCGATGCGGTTCGGGTCTTCGACGGGCTGCGCTACCGCTGGCGGGGCGACGCCACCGAACTGGAGACAGTGCGGCTGCTGGGCAAGCTCTACATGAGCCAGGGCCGCTATCGTGAAGGCCTGGAAGCCCTGCGCTCGGCCGGCACCCGGCTGCCCGACCTGCCGGCGGCCGTGGACCTTCAGAACGACCTGTCGGCCGCCTTCCGCGCCCTGTTCCTCGAGGGGCTCGCCGATGGGCTGGAGCCGATCCAGGCGCTGGGCCTCTACAACGACTTCAAGGATCTGACGCCCATCGGCGCCGAGGGCGACCTGATGGTGCGCAAGATGGCCCGGCGGCTCGTCGACGTCGACCTGCTGGACCAGGCGGCGGACCTGCTCAAGTACCAGGTCGAGAACCGGCTGGACGGCGTGCCCAAGGCCCAGGTGGCTACGGACCTGGCGCTGATCTACCTGATGAACCGCCAGCCCGAGCAGGCCTTGAGCGCGATCAACAACAGCCGCACCACGGTGCTGCCGGCGGCCCTGAACGCCGAGCGGCGGATCATCACCGCACGGGCCCTCATGGGGTTGGGCCGACTGGATGCGGCCGAGGAGGTGATCGAGAGCGACACCTCGGCCGAGGCGACCGACGTGCGAGCCGAGATCGCCTGGAAGGCCCGGAACTGGCCCCTCGCGGGCGAGCTGTTCGAGAAGCAGCTGGCCGACCGCTGGAAGAGCCCTCAGCCGCTGCGCTCGGACGAGGAGGGCCGGTTGCTCAGGGCCGGAGTCGCCTTCAGCCTGGCCGGCGACGAGGCCGCGCTGACCCGCATGCGCGAGCGCTTTTCGCCCCTGTTCGAGGCGGCTCGCAATCCGGAGGCCCTGAAGGTCGCCTTCGCCGACATGGACGACGGCCGCCTGACCACCGCCGACTTCGGCCGCTCGGTGGCCGACTCCGAGGCGTTCAACGGCTGGGTGGCCAAGATGAAGCAGAAGTTCCGCGAGAAGCCGGCCCCGGTGGGAACGGCAAAGGCGCCGGAATCGAAGGCGGCGCCCGCCAGGGGGTGATGCCTCTCCGCAACGTCCGGGGAAGGGGGGCTATCCCCCTCCGCCGGGCACGAAGCTTTCCACCAGGCTCCCCGCCACCAGCCGCCAGCCGTCGACCAGCACGAAGAAGATCAGCTTGAAGGGCAGGCTGATGACCACCGGGGGCAGCATCATCATCCCCATGCTCATCAGCACGCTGGCCACCACCAGGTCGATGACCAGGAAGGGGACGAACAGCAGGAAGCCGATCTCGAAGGCCCGCTTGAGTTCGCTGATCATGAAGGCAGGGGTGACGACCCTCAGGGGCGTGTCCTGCATGGTCGCGGGGCGGGGGATCTTGGAGAGGCGGACGAAGAGGGCGAGGTCGTCGCGGTCCACCTGGCTGAGCATGAAGGCCTTCACCGGCGCGGCGGCGGCGTCGAAGGCCTGCGGCAGCTCGACCTGCTGGTCCAGCAGGGGCCGGATTCCCTCATCGTAGGACTTCTGGAAGGTCGGGGCCATGACGATGGCGGTGAGGAACAGCGCCAGGCTGATCAGCACGGCGTTGGGCGGGCTCTGCTGCAGGCCGAGCGCGGTGCGCAGGAGCCCGAGCACCACCACGATCCGCACGAAGCTGGTGGTCATGATGACGATCGATGGCGCGAGCGACAGGACGGTCAGCAGACCGACCAGCTGGACCACCCGCTCGGTCAGGCCGGCCCCGGTGCCGAGGTCGATGTTCACCGCCTGCGCCGCCGCGACGCCCGGCAGGGCGATGGCGACCCCGAGCAGCAGGGCCAGGCCCAGGTAGCGGCCCAGGTGCGGGATCTTCTGTCGGGCGGCCATCAGGCGGTCTCCGCGGGGGTCTTGCGGGCCCTGGGCGTCTTCACGGCCTCCAGGGTGCGGCCCTCGCCGAGCAGGATCAGCCGTTCCTCCTGGTCCAGCCGCACCAGCACCAGCCGGCGGGTCGGGTCCAGCACCAGGGTCTCGACTAGCTGCAGCCGGCGGTCCCTGGCGGCGACCCCCTGCATGCGGGCCAGCATGTCCGGCGCGAAACGGCGCAGGCCGACGGCGGTCAGGCCGATCAGGCCCAGGGTCACCGCGAGGGCGGCGATGGCCTGGATGACTTGGGCGATGTCCATGGAAAGCCGCGCGCGAGGGAACTTGAGCCCTTTGATGCGCCGCAAAACTTAAGGCGCGATTAACCCTGTTTGTTCACCCTGTCGGGCATGAACATCGGCGACATCCCGCTCTTTTCGATGCTGCGCAGCCGGATGGGCTACCTGTCCGACCGGCAGAACGTGATCGCCGAAAACATCGCCAACGCCAACACCCCGGGCTTCGTCGCCCGCGACGTGGGGCCGTTCAGCTTCGAGGCCCAGCTTCGCGGGCAGGGCGCTGGCCTGACGATGCAGCCGGCCCAGACCAAGGCCGGCCACATGGCCGCCCCGCCCCGCCGCGGCGGCGGCTCCCAGGCCTACGCCAAGGCCAGCAAGGCGGGCGATTCGGAAACCACCCTCGACGGCAACGCCGTGGTGCTCGAGGACCAGATGATCAAGATGACCGAGACGCGGATGCAGTACGACGCCGCCATCGGCTTCTACCAGAAATCCATGGCCCTGCTGCGCATGGCCGCCCGGCCGCCGGGCCGATAGGAGGCTTGAGCGATGGCCAGGATTCCCGAACAGTCCAACCCGACCATGCGGATCGCCACCTCGGGCCTGCGCGCCCAGCAGGCGCGGATGCGGGTGATCGCCGAGAACCTGGCCAACGCCAGCTCCACCGCCCGGACGCCCGACGGGGATCCCTACCGGCGGCAGGTGTCGGTGTTCGCGCCCCAGGCGGTCGGCGGCGGACAGGGGGTGCGGCTGGCGCGGGTCGAGGCCGACCAGAAGGACTTCAAGATGTCCTACGACCCGGGCCATCCGGCGGCCAATGGCGATGGCTATGTGAAGATGCCCAACGTCGATCCGCTGATCGAGGCGCTCGACCTGCGCGAGGCGCAACGGGCCTACGAGGCCAATCTCAACGTCATCGAGACCGCGCGGTCGATGGAGCTGCGCACCCTCGAACTGCTCAAGAAATAGGGTAGGTCATGATCACGCCGCTCGCCGCCGCCAAGGCCTACGCCGCCACCCAGGGGACCGGCGGCATCCCCGGATCGGACGCCGGCGCGCTGCAGGGCCCGAGCTTCGGGGATCTGCTGAAGAACGTCATGGGCGATGCGGTGCAGAGCTCGAAGGCCGCCGAGGCGCAGATGGCCGCCCATGTCACGGGCAAGGCCGAGCTGATCGATGTGGTTACTGCCATATCGTCGGCCGAGGCCAGTCTTGAAACCGTGATGGCCGTGCGCGATCAAGTGATCAGCGCCTACCAGGAAATCATGCGGATGCCGATCTGATCGGCGCGGCAAATATGAACCGAGAATAACGACGGGCTCAGGCTGGCTTCAGGCCCGCGCAACTAAAACCTCCATCAAGCAGTTCAACCGGCCATCGGGTGGACATCGACTTGAAGGAGTAGGTCAATGATCAAGAAGGTTCTTCTGACTGTCGCCGCGACGGCCGCCCTGGTTTCCGCCATGCCTGCCGCCGCCCAGTCGTACGGTGACCGCGACCGCGACGGCCGCGGCGGCTACGACCAGCCGCGCGACTACGATCGCCGTGGCGACGACCGCCGCGACTACGATCGTCGCGCGGACGAGCGCGGCTTCTACCAGCGTCAGCGCTGGAACCGGGGCACCCGCAATGAATGGGCCCAGGCCCGCCGGATCGACATGCGTCAGGCGCGTCTCGACGAGCGTCTCGACATGCTGGTCCGCCGCCGCGCCATTACTCTCCCAGAGGCCCGCGCCCTGCAGGGCTGGCTCCACAGCATCGAGCGGGTCGAGCAGGGCTACAAGCGCAGCAACCGCGACCTGAGCCGCCGGGAGGTCCAGCACCTGAACCAGATGCTGAACAAGATGGAGTGGGACATGAACCGTCGGGCCCGCAGCTAGGCGCCCGGTCTTCATCGAAACGGAAAGGGGCGGTCTTCGGGCCGCCCCTTATTCGTTGTTCAGAGCGCCAGTTCCGCAACCACCGGCACATGGTCCGACGGCTTTTCCCAGTCGCGGACGGCGCGATGGATCTCCACCGCCTTGAGACGGTCGGCGGCCTGGGGGCTGAGCAGGTGGTGGTCGATGCGGATACCGTGGTTCCGCTGCCAGGCGCCGGCCTGGTAATCCCAGAAGGTGTAGCCGCCCGGGGCGCCGTCGACCTGCATGTAGGCGTCGGTGAAGCCGAGGTTCTTCAGGGCCCGGAAGGCGCCGCGGCTTTCCGGCTGGAACAGGGCGTCGCCAAGCCAACCTTCCGGCTTGTCGGCGTCCTCGGGCTCGGGGATGACGTTGTAGTCGCCGCAGATGACCAGCGGCTCCTCCAGTTCCAGCAGCTTGCGCGCGTGCAGGCGCAGGGCCTGCATCCAGCGGAGCTTGTACTCGAATCGGTCGGTGCCGATCGGGTTGCCGTTCGGCAGGTAGATGCCGCAGACCCGCACCGGCGTCGGGCCGGAGACCACCGCCTCGATGTATCGGGCATGGTCGTCCGGCTCGCCGGTCAGGCCGATGATCTCGGGCAGGCCGCGGCGGACGTCCTCCAGCGGGGTCTTCGAGAGCAGCGCCACGCCGTTGTAGGTCTTCTGGCCGTGGACCTCGACGTTGTAGCCGAGCCGCTCAAAATCCTCGCGCGGGAACTTCTCGTCGATACACTTGATCTCCTGCAGGCAGGCGACGTCGGGCTGCGCCTGCTCGAACCAGGCCAATACAGTCGGCAGGCGAGCATTGACCGAGTTCACATTCCAGGTGGCGATACGCATTGACGGCTCCGGCTGCGGCGCGGAAGGCTATTGCCCATGACCACGGGGCTCAAGGGGCGTGATCGGCGGGAAAGGCGGCAGCGGGCGTTCCTGCTCGGCCTGCTGACGCTCGGCTGGCTCTGCCTGATCCCCTTCGGGGCGGTCGGGGCGTTGTTCTCGCCGCTTGTCTTCGATCACCGGCCCAACCTGCTCAACCCGCTGGCCTGGCTCGGCTTCCTGCTGATGATCGGCTTCTGGATCGTCTGCATCCTTGGGCCGTTCGCCGCCTGGGTCACATGGAAGCGGGGCCAGGAGTCCTACGCCTGGATCGCCATCGCCGTACCGGCCGTCTGGCTGGCGGCGATGGCGGTGGCGCTTCAGTTCGTGCCGGGCTGAGCCCGGGCCGGCGGGCGCCGGCCTGCAGGCTGTCCAGGGCGCGCAGCGCCCGGGGCGGCGACGGAGCGCGGTTCGCCCCGCCCCTCAGAGCGAGAAACTCACCCCGCAGCCGCAGCTGCTCTTGGCGTTCGGATTGCGGACCTTGAACTCCGCCCCGGCCAGTTCGTCGACGAAGTCGATCTCCGAGCCCTTCAGCAGGCCCAGCGAGATGTCGTCCACCAGCGCCGCGGCGCCGTCACGTTCGATCTTCAGGTCATCCGGCTCGGCCGCCTCGACCAGGTCGAACCGGTACTGGAAGCCCGAGCAGCCGCCGCCGTCGACGGCCACGCGCAGCATCAGCGGCCGGCCTTCGGCCTCGCCGATCTGGCGGATGCGGGCGGCGGCGGAGGGGGAAAGGGTAACGCTGGTGTCGGTCATGCTGTGGAAAACTCTCCGGAGTCCTATATGTGCAGGCCCGCGCCGCCTGGAAAGGGGCGCCCGACAGGACCGATCGCTTCGATGAGCCACAGCGAAGGCAATAGCTACACCGTCTTCCGGGCGCCCTATTCGGAAATACCGGGCCGATCGCGGGGTCGGCTGCACCCGGAGGCGCCCAGCCGGACGCGCAATCCGTTCGCCCGCGACCGGGACCGGATCATCCACTCCACCGCCTTTCGGCGGCTGAAGGAGAAGACCCAGGTCTTCGTGGCCCACGAAGGGGACCATTATCGCACCCGGCTGACCCATTCCCTGGAGGTCGCCCAGATCGCGCGGTCGATCGCCGGGGCCTTGGGGCTGGACGCCGACCTCGCCGAGACCATCGCCTTGGCCCACGATCTCGGCCATCCGCCCTTCGGCCACGCCGGCGAGGACGCCCTGGACGAGGCGATGAAGCCCTGGGGCGGGTTCGATCACAACGTCCAGACCTTCCGGGTGGTGACCGAACTTGAACACAGATATCCGGACTATCTCGGCCTGAACCTGACCTGGGAGACGCTCGAGGGAGTCATCAAGCACAACGGGCCGGTCACCGACCGGCTGAGCCGGCCGAGCTGGACGGCGGTCAAGCGGTTCGACCAGAAGCTGGACCTGGAGCTCTCCGGATGGGCCTCGGCCGAGGCCCAGGTCGCCGCCATCGCCGACGACATCGCCTACAACAACCACGATGTCGACGATGGGCTGCAGGCCGAGCTGTTCCGCCTGGAGGAACTGCTCGATGTGCCTCTGATCGGCCCGATCCTGCAGGGAGTGCGCAGCGAACGGCCGGACCTTGACGACCGCCTGACCCGACTGGAGGCCGTGCGGCGAATGATCGGGGCCATGGTCGACGACGTCATGGGGGAGACCCTGCAGCGGGCGGCGGGCAGCGGCGTCGCCAGCGCCGCCGACGTGCGCAATCTCGGTCGCGCCCTGGTCGCCTTCTCGCCGGACATGCTGATGGACCTGGCCCGTCTGCGCGCCTTCCTGTTCGAGCGGATGTACCGCCACTGGAAGGTCAACCGCACGCGCAGCCAGGCGCGCCGCATTCTGGCCGAGATGTTTTCGTTGTTCATGGCCGAACCCGAGGTGCTGCCCACCGAGTGGTTCGTGAGGTCGCAGAACCGCGACGACGCCGGCCGGGCCCGGGTGGTGTGCGACTACATCGCCGGGATGACCGACCGGTTCGCCATCGAGGAACACCGCCGGCTCTTCCAGCTCGAAACCTGGGCATAAGACCTTTGGTCGCTGGCCGGGCCGCGGCGCGATTCGATAGACTGGCGGGAGCGATTCGCTTCCCAGGCTCATCCGAGCGGAGCTTCGATGTCCGACTACAACCGCGGCGCCTACACCCCGCCCAGCCATGACGCCCCGCTGGCGTTCGACGCCCGCCGGCCAGTGCGCGGCGGCTCGCCCGCGCCGGTGACCCTGATCGTCAGCGCCCTGGTGCTGATCGTGCTGATCGGCGGAGCCTGGTTCATCTACAAGGACGGCTTCCGCGCCAGCGGCGATGCGCCCAAGGCGGTCGGGACCCCGGTCGCCGAGACCAAGACCGCGCCCAAGGCCGAGGACCAGCCGGTCGACGAGACCAAGGGCCTGCAGATCTATGACGGCGAGGAGGGGACTCCCACGGAGCTCGCGCCGGCTCCGGAGCAGCCGTTGCCTCGGCCTGAGCCGCAGGTGATCGCCAAAGCGCCGACCACGCCGGTCGATGGCGGCAAGCTGCCGCCGGTCGGCGCGCCCAAGCCCGCGCCGCCGCCCTCACCTGCTCCGGGCTTTC
>Ga0196963_10001242_pt1 | contig 18125 bp, 16 predicted proteins | sample S1_5metaG_FD_148600 | JGI IMG/M metagenome (GOLD analysis project Ga0196963, IMG submission 148600) | Soil microbial communities from Anza Borrego desert, Southern California, United States - S1_5 | ecosystem: Environmental > Terrestrial > Soil > Desert | place: USA: California | collected... | reverse complement strand
CGCTGCCGGCATCCGCCAGCCGCAGCAGGTACGTGAAGTCTGTGGCCGCACCCTGCCGCGCGGTGGTCACCCCCGTCAGCCGAAACCCCGCGCTCCGCTGCCGCAGCACCCCCTCCAGCCCCGCGCTCGCCTGCCCCGCCCCCATCCGCACCACCAGCGTGTGCGAGTCCTCACCCGACGTGACCGCGGCGCCGCCGCCCCGCGCCGACAGCACCACCGCGGCCGCGCCCACGATCGGCACCCCCACCGCCGCCACCATCGCCAGCCCCGTGCCCACGGCCATGCCGGTCACCACCGCGAAGATCACGAACGCCGTGTCGCGCGTGTCCTCCACCACCGTGCGGAAGCGCACGATCGACAGCGCCCCTACCAGCCCGAACGCGCGTGCCACGCTGTCCCCGATCACCATCGTCACCATCGCCAGCAGGATCGTCAGCAGCACCAGCGTGCCCACCAGCGTCCGCGCATCCCGCGCCAGCCGCCCATGGCTCAGCCTGTAGATCACCGCGATCACCGCCCCGAACCCCGCCGCCGTCCCCAGCCGCACCGCCATCGTGCCCGCCGACAGCGGCGACTCCACCACCACTGCTTGCTGGAGCCACTCAGGCATCCGCCACCCCCACCCCCGCGCCCACGCTCGCCACGGGCACGACACCCGCCCCGTTCACCGCCGCCACTTCGCGCGACAGGTCCACGCCGAGCTCCGGCGCGAAGGCCCGCACGCACGCGCGGTACTTCGACACCCCCACCGCCTCCAGCCGCATCGCCGCGACCACCTGCTTCAGCACCGACGGCATCGCGTTCTCGAACTTGAACTCGCACACCACGCGCCCTTCCAGCACCCGGCGCGCCTCACCGCCCGCCTCCACCGACCACGCCGGGCACAGCACGCCGTCGATCTCGCGATCAAACGTCACCCGCACCGGACCCTCGCCCGTCTCGCCGTACAGCGCCCGCCGCAGGTACGTCACGCGGCAGACCGGCCCGAGCTCCAGCGCCCGCAGCTCCCGCGTGAACCACGCGTGCCCCGCGTCCCCGCCGCCGCCCTGCACGACGCCCTCGAGCTCCGCCAGCCCCGCCGTGCACCGCCGCTTGCGCACCTTGCCCTGACGCGAACGCTTCCGCTCCAGGTACACCACGCTCTCCGCCCCGTACCGCCGCACGCGGTACTTGCGGTTCCGCATCGCCTCATCGCGGAAGAACACACCGAAAGCCGCGCTGTCGCACGCCAGGCTCGTGATACGGTACGAACCGCCCGGCGCGTGCCCGCAGTAGGGGTCAACCCGCAGGGAACCCGCCAGCCGCGCCTGCACCTCCGACGCCGCGGCCTCGTCCAGCAGGAACTTGATTTCGTACGCCGACCACGAACGCCGCACACCCCCTGCGCGCAGCGACGGCGAGAGACTCTCCCCGGTCCCGTCAGCGCCCCCCGCCCTGCCGCTGTCATCCGCGATCGTCATACACAGGCCCGGGTTCGGCGGGACCACCGAACAGAACAAGATCATCAACCCACCGCCCCAACAAGATATCGTAAAACGTCGCTCTTCGCGGTAGATTGCCGCAAGTCACACACTTTCGCCGACCCGCCCCCACGGTTCCTGCGGAAGTCCACGCAATCACGCAGGGGCACGCCCGTTCTTCGCCCCCACCCGGAGTCCGCAAAATGCCGTTGCCCCGCTCCCTCCTGCCTGCGCTCGCCTCGCTCTTCCTTGCCGCCGCCGCGTGCGGGCAGGACCTCTACGACACCACCGTCCTCCGCACCTACGCCTTCACCTTCACGCAGAGCAACTGGGAGACCCTGCTCCGCCAGAACTACCAGTCGCAGACCAACCTCGCCGGCTCGCTCACCGTCGACGGCATCACCTACCCCAACGTCGGCGTCCGCATCCGCGGCAACACCTCCTACACCGCACTCCCCGCCGGCAGCCAGAAGTTCAGCCTCAACGTCGACCTCGACTTCGTGAACCCGCAGCAGACCCTCTACGGCTACCAGGCCCTCAACCTCAACAACGGCTTCCATGACCCCACCTTCTGCCGCGAGGTGCTCTACAACAACTACGTCGCCGAGTTCATCCCCAACCCCCGCGCCTGCCACGCGCTGGTCACCATCAACGGGCAGAACTGGGGCGTCTACATCAACGTGCAGCAGTTCGACCAGGAGATGCTCTCTGGCTTCTTTGCCGATACCTCCGGCCTCCGCATCAAGTGCGCCAACAACCCCAGCGGCCCCGGCCTCCGCTACAACGGCTCGACCCAGACCGGCTACACCGGCTACGAGATCAAGGACCCCGGCGGCCTCGCCAACCCCTGGCAGCCGCTCATCAACGTCTGCAATGCCCTCACGAACACAACGCTGACCAACTGGGCGACGCTCGACCAGCAGTTCGCCGTGGACGCCTCCATCTGGTCCGTCGCCCTCGAGAACATGCTCACCGACGACGACAGCTACGTTCATAAGGGCGCCGACTTCGTCCTCTACCGCGACCCCGCCGACGGCCGCATGTACCTCCTCCAGACCGATGCCAACGAGACCTTCACGCAGACGACCGCCTGGCCGTACAACCTGAACTTCGGCGCCATCACCAAGCCCGTGCTCAACCGCATGCTCGCCGTGCCCGAGCTCCGCCAGCGCTACCTCGCCCACTACCGCACCGTCAAGCAGAACCTCAACTGGGCCTACTTCGAGCCCCGCGCCCTCGCCCTCCGCGACCTCATCTCCGCCCACGTGCAGGCCGACCCCAAGAAGCTCTACTCCCACGCCCTCTTCCTGCAGAACTTCAACACCGCCGTGACCATGCCCTACAGCGGCCTGGCCGGCGGCACCGTGCCCGGCCTGCAGGAGTTCGTCACCGGCCGCAACAACTTCCTCAACGCCACCGCCGAGCTCGTCGCCCTCGGGCCAACCATCAACTCCATCAGCGTCGTCGACACCACGCCCAACCCCGGCGACAACGTCACCATCACCGCCAACGTCTTCCCGCAGCCCGGCAGCGGCGTCTCCCGTGTCGACCTCTTCTACCGCCCCGCCCCCACCTCCCAGTACCTGCGCCTGCAGATGACGGCGCTGGGCGGGGGCAACTACGCCGCGACCCTGCCCCTCAACTCCACCCCCGGCCGCCGCATCTCCTACTACGTGCAGGCCACCGCGAGCAACACCTACAGCTCGCTCTCCTTCCTCCCCGCCCGCGCCGAGTACGCCCCGCTCTCGATCGACTACACCTTCGGCCCCAGCGGCGTCCGCTTCACCGAGTTCATGTACTCCGGCGGCTCGGGCGAGTTTGCCGAGATCACCAACCTCTCGGGCGCCCCCGTCAGCCTCAATGGGTGGATGTTCGACGACGACTCCGCCCCCCGCGGCGCCCTCGACCTCTCACCCCTGGGCACCCTCGCCCACGGCGAGTCCGCCATCATCACCGACGTCAGCCCCGAGTCCTTCCGCCTCGCGTGGAACCTGCCCGCCACCGTCAAGGTCATCGGCGGCCTGGGCGTTACCGGCGGCGGCAACCTCGCCCGCAACGGCGAGCTCAACCTCATGAACGCCTCCGGCGGCCTCGTGGACCGCCTCGTCTACGGAGACCAGACGTTCCCCGGCACCATCCGCACCCAGTTCAGCAGCGGCCAGACCTGCCCCGCCAACCTCGGGCAGATCGAGGTCGCCGCGTGGACGCTCTCCGCCCTGGGCGACGACTTCGGCTCCACCATGTCCATCCACGGCGACCGCGGCACGCCCGGCAGCTACGACACCAACGCCTGCAACCCCTGCTCCTCCGACTTCAACGGCGACGGTGACGCCGGCACCGACCAGGACATCGAGGCCTTCTTCGCCTGCATCGGCGGCCACTGCTGCGACACCTGCGACCCCTTCGGCAGCGACTACAACCGCGACGGCGACGCCGCCACCGACCAGGACATCGAAGCCTTCTTCCGCGTCCTGGGCGGCGGCAGCTGCTGATCCTGGGTGGAGCACTCACTCCGTGAGTGCTTACGGCCGCGCCTCGCGGCCGTCCGTTCGACTCCTCGCAACACAAAGGGCCCCGGCACTCACGCCGGGGCCCTTCTCGTTTCCTGTCTTGTCTGCCTGTCTTCTGCCTTCCTCCGCGCCCCCGCGTCCTCCGCGAGAGACCCGCCTCACAGCTCCGGCGCAAACCCACGCCGCATCGTGTTCTCCGCGCAGGCCCTGGGCTCCACGAACTGCAGCAGGTAATCCGCCCCGCCCGCCTTGCTGCCCACGCCCGACATCCCGAACCCGCCGAAGGGGTGCCGCCCCACGAGCGCGCCGGTGATCCCGCGGTTGATGTACAGGTTGCCCACCCTGAACTGCCGCTTCGCAAGCTCGATGTGCGACGGCTTCCGCGTGAAGACACCGCCGGTCAGTTTGTACACCGACGAGTTGGCGATGTCCAAGGCCTCCTCGAACGTCGACGCGTGCATCACCGCCAGCACCGGCCCGAAGATCTCCTCCTGCGCGATCGCGTGCTGCGGCTTCACACCGCTGAAAATGTGCGGCCCCACATAGCTCCGCAGCGCTTGCACCGCCCCGCCACCCCGGGCCGCGTCCGCCGCCCCATCATTCAATCCAACGCGATCAACAAGCCCCCCGGGCACCTCGCCCGCGAGTTCGAGCGTGCACTCGCGCTTGCCGATCTCGATGTACTTGTGCACCTTCGCCAGCGAGTCCGCGTCGATCACCGGCCCCATGTCGGTCCCCGGCATCACCGGGTCCCCCACCACCAGCGCCCGCGTCGCCTCCACCAGCCGGCGCGTGAACTGCGTGATCGCCGGCCCCTCCGGCCCCTCCTCGTCCACCACGATCACCCGCGAGCACGCCGAGCACTTCTGGCCCTGGAACCCGAACGCCGACTGCCGCACCGCCAGCACCGCCTCGTCAAAGTCCGCCGAGGTATCGACGATCAGGGCGTTCTTCCCGCCCATCTCGCACACCACCTTCTTCACGTGCTCGAGGTTGTTCGTCGCCGCGGCGTTGGGCCCAAAGGGCGAGGGCGGCGCGGCCGCGTTCAGAATGTCCAGCCCCACCGCCTTGCTGCCCGTGAACGCGATCAGGGCCACGCGCGGGTCCCGCACCAGCGCCGCCCCCGTCGTCTCCCCCGGCGCCGGGCAGAACTGCAGCACATCCTTCGCCAACTTCCCATCCACCCCTGCCTGCTTCATCGCCTCCTGCAAAATGTCGAACATGATCGACGCGATCCCCGGCGTCTGCTCCGCCGGCTTCACCACCACCGTGTTCCCCGTCACCAAGGCCGCCGTCGTCATCCCGCAGCAGATGGCCAGCGGGAAGTTCCACGGCGAGATCACGACCGCCACGCCCCGCGGCTGGTACCAGACCTCATCCAGCTCCCCGATGAACCGCCCCATCCGCGACCGCTCGAACAGCGGCACCGCCAGCCGCGCGTAGTACTCGCAGAAGTCGATCGCCTCGCAGACATCCGCGTCCGCCTCACGCCACGTCTTCCCCGCCTCCTTGATCATCACCCCAGCGAGCCCGTCCCGCTGCTCGCGCATCAACGCCGCGGCCTTCGTCAGCACGCTTGCCCGCACCCTTGGCTCAACGTCCCGCCACGCCGGGAATGCCTTGTGCGCCCGCGCCACCATCTCCGCCCCCTGCTGCGGCGTGCGGTCGTTCGCCACCCGCGGCACCGTCGCCCGCGCGATCGCCGCCGCGAAGTTCGCCCGCTGCTTCGCATCCGCGAAGTCCCGCATCGGCTCAGAAAAGAACGGCCGCCCCTTCGCGCTCCCCTCGCCCACGCCCTTCACCGCCGGCGTCAGCATGTGCCGCTCGGGGCTGCTCAACTGCTCCTGCTTCACCGCCGCGGGGTTTGCGCTCACCGGCGCAGCGGGAGCCCTCAGCAGCGCCCCCGCGTCCGCATTATCCATGAACCCCGCCTTCAGCCAGCTCTCGTTGCTCGTGTTCTCCAGCAGCCGCCGCACGAGGTACGCCATCCCCGGGATCATCTCCCCCACCGGCACATACTCCCTGATCCGCAGCCCCATCTCCGCGGCCGCGAACTTCAGCTGGTCCGCCATCCCGTGCAGCATCTGCAGCTCAATCGCACTCTGCGGCAGCCCGCGCGACTCCAGCCCCGCCAGCGCCGCCGCGATCGACCGCACGTTGTGCGACCCCAGCGCCAGCTTCACCCCATGCTCCCCGCGCTGCTTGGGGCACCCATCCAGAAACACCTCCGTCATCCGCTCAAAGCACGCGTCAGTCTGCCACTTCTCCGCCCACACCGGCACCGGCCAGCCGTGCAGCTCGGCCTTGATCGTCTCCGCGTCCCAGTACGCGCCCTTGACGAGCCGCACCGTCACCACCTTCTTGGCGCGCTTCGCCCACTCCACCATCCGCCGTGCATCCTCGACGCCGCTCTTCAAATAAGCCTGCATCGCCAGCCCGGCCTGGAAGTCACCCCCGCGGTCCACCTTCTCCACGCACCGCTGGAACAGCTCAATGGTGAGGTCCTTGAACTGGTGGTGCTCCATATCAAAGTTGACGAACACCCCGCGGTCCCGCGCCACCTCCAGGATCGGCACCAGCCGCTTCATCAGCTCCTGGATCGAGCCCTCCGTATCAATCGGGTCGCACCGCGCCGTCAGCGCCGAGATCTTGATCGACACGTTCACCCGCGGGATCGCCCCCAGGTGGTCGCTCTCCAGCCTCGGCTGGCTCCTCCACCCCGCCACCTCCGCCGGCAGGTTCCTGATGAGGTCCAGGTACTTCGCGGCGTACCCGTCCGCCTCCTCATCGCTCACGCACGTCTCGCCCAGCAGGTCCACGCTGAACGCCACCCCCTCGTCCCACATCTGCTTCAGCCCGCCCACCGCCGACGCCGCGTCCTGCCCCGCGATGAACTTGCCCGCCATCCCGTTGATCTGCTGCTTGATCACCGCGACCGCGGCCCCCTTGGCCAGCTTCCCCGCCTTCATCGCCCCCGCGATCACCCCCGGCACCGTCACCCCCGGCTGCCCCAGGTAGTCCTCCAGGTGGTCATAGATCGCCTCGCTGGACCGCAGCATCGGGAACGCATCCACGAACCGGAACATCTGCACCTTGAAGTTCGGGTCCTTCATGGACCACTCCATCAAGGCATCGCTGTAAAACTTGGCGCTGAGCACCCCCGACTTGTGCCCCCGCGCCCGCCGCAGCATCTCCGACCCCAGCTCAAAGATGCGGCTCTCTCTCGACGACGCCAACGAGCCGGGCCCCCCCAACGAGCCGGAAGCGTGAGCGCCCGGTGCTCCCCCACCCCCACCACCGGGGCCACTGGGCACCACCACCGTCTGAGGCTTCTGACCAGACTTGTCCGACGACGAGTTCTTGCGGGAAAACAGGGCCATTGGGGGGGTGACCTCTGAGGGGTTCTGTGTGCGCGGTAGGACCGGGGGGGATCATAGGGGCGGGCAAAAACGAAAGCCCCTCTGGGTGCGCGAGCGGCACACGAACAGTTGTAGTCAGGCGTCCGAGAAAGCCCGAGCCCAGTTCTCTAGATAGCCTTGGGTACCCGGGGGACCGACGAACTGCGCCAGGGCGAGGCAGTTCCGCCACGACGCCGCGTTCGAGGTGATTAGTTCCGAGCGCTTCTTTGGGTCCATGCCCGCGATCGCGGTGCGTTCCTTCAGCCTATTGATGAGGAAGTGGTAGCGGCACATCTTGGCTGCGGCAGGTGTTTGAGTGTCGCGCTGGGACTCTTCACGCGCCCTGTGGAGCTCGCCGAACGATTTGAACCCCCCTAACCCCTCTGGCCCCCCAATGACGCCTTTGCAAATCTGACAGCTGCACACCTTATCCAAAAAATCCTGCTTCGAAGCAATACCAACGTTGGGGTAGCACCGCTGAATCTCAGCCACGCCAACTCGTTTATGGATTGCGGGGAGGTAGTACCTCACCGTCGGAGCGGCCGCACCGATGACCTGCGCTACTGGTTTGCGCTCACCGTATCCCACGCCATGACTGACGCCGGTAAGCCCATCGTGTGCCAAAAGCATGCTGAAGTAACCACCGTGGAGATTGAACACCGCCATGTGGCCGGCAAGCTCCCGGATGAACGACCGTAAGGCGACAGCACGATCGGCACTGGTTTCCAATTCGTCGAATCCGTCAAACCACAACCAGACCCCAGCGACGCCTGTTCTCTTCAACCCATCGGATAGTGCCTTTAGATGGCTCGGGCTTCCGAGGATCGCCTCGCTCGTGCAAAGGATCGCATGTGCTGGGGCGGAACTCTTCAGCCTGACGGTTCGTTGGATGAGATCGAGCGCGTCAGGGATGGCCTGATTAGCCCACTTCTCGTGGATGAAGAAGTAGGGCGCGAAAACGGCCGCAGGCCCACAATCGTCCCCAAACTCAGCCTTTAAAAGGTCATCCTCTGAGATGATCTCCCGCACGCGTTCCAATTGGTACCGGACCACTGTCCGGCACATCTCATCCCGATTCTCCGGCGCAATCACTGAAACGTCGATTGCTGTGCACGACTTGCCATCGCCGACGGCTGTCCGAAACGCATTTCCGAGTCGCTCCGCGAGGTCAGCGTACGAATCCTTCACCGATTTGACCTTACGCTTGGAGCCACGCGACTCTAACCGTTCCGATTTCAGCGACTCAAGATCGACACGCTTTGTCCTGGTGTCCGGGTCGATGTAGGGGCCGAAGCAGTAGGTCATCGGGTCGAGGTAGTACGGCAAGTTCTTCTTGGCACGCTGCCGCAGCGCGAAGATGAGGCTGGCCGTAGCTGCGGGGGTGATCTCGAGCAAGTTCCCGCCGAACATGAACCCATCGAGACTGCCCGCGAGCATCTCGAAGTATTCTTTCTCCGCGTGCGAGCCGAGCCGGAGAACGACCTTTGGCGGGGCGATTGCCACTCACACTTCCCCTTGAAGGAGCGAAACGTAAAACTCGCGGTACTGCGCGTCCAAGACGTTTGATCTCTTTGGCTCTATCACTGTAACACACCGCGGTCCGGGGCGCACGCCGATGAGACCGACACCGTGGCACTCAAAGAGCGACTTATCAACCCGTTCGACAGTTGCCATTGGCAAAGCAACGTAAACGAAATCTGCACAAAGCTGGTAGATCAGCGCCTGCTGGAATGCCCTTGACCATCGCGTGAGTTTCAGCTCGATAGCGGTGGTGGTGTCTTGCGCCTTCGAGTACGCGTATAGGTCCATGCTGTACTCATAAAATTGCACCTCCTGCTGAACGCGCCGAAACCCACGTCTTCGAAGGCTTGCACGCACGGGCTTGACGAGCGAGGACTCCTTCTTGAATGATCTCATACGAGGCTCTCCTCCGTCTCCAACCTGTTGCAACTTGCCGCAAGAAAGGGGATGCGGATGATGAAGGCCGCGACGGGGGCGACCGACAGGACCAAGAACACCCAGAGCCAAGACACCGTCGGAAGGCCGATCACCCCTTTGCTGAACATGAGGAAGAGACCAAGCGCCGCGCCGGCACACACGCACCAGAGCCCGATCATCGTTCTACAGAAATTCCAGTGGGCCTTAATACTGGTGCGGACCGCGACCGCACGGTGGTACCGGTCAAGGTCATCGGAGGATGCGTCCAAGAACGACCGGACAGCCTCCTGGAACTGCGTGCTTTCGATAGAGAAAACCTTGTTGATGTCGGCCTCTTCAAGTGGGTTCCCATCGGGGCCAACAAGCGCGACCTTTGCAGCCGAGCCTCGACCCGTTGCCACGAACGGTTTCATGGCCATACCCAAGGCGGTGGTCAATTTGCCACGGCTCAGGGCACAAACGGCGTCGGCCCGCTCCACAGTGGGCCGGACGAACTTGTCGCCGATGATCGCATAGGTCGCCGGCAGTGAAAGCACGAAGCTGCCCAACTCGATCTGGAGTCCCAGGTCGGACAGTTCCTGCGACGTCAACGTCTGCCCCCTTTCGCGAGCACTTTATCACGGATCTCCGATTCACTCGTCCACCCCTCACGTTCGTACTTCGTGTACACGTGGTAGAGCAGATCCTGCAACGAGTAGTTGCCGAACCTTGACTTGACCTTCCGAATTCCGTCGGCGAACGGCGCTGTCGATGGGTCTTGCAGGAGCCGCTGGACAAGCGCTGTCCCTTTTGGCGTTAAGGTGTACCGCCGTTCCTCGAAGGTGTCAGCCGTCGAGGCAGTGTCTCGCGATGGCGCGCTCACGAATGGTGCAGCTTGGGGACCCATGAGTTGCTCGAATGAAAGCTCCTCAAGTTCGACCGCCTCAGCCTCGCTCGCCTCCCCTTGGATGTCGCTCTTGATCAAGCCGAGGTTTTCTAGTAGCTCCAGCTCGTCGTACAGCTTGCGGGAATAGGGACCCGCCTTGTAGGGCTTGAACTCGAATCCAGTGCTTACCTCTTCGACACCCGCTTCCTTCCAAAGCAGGAACAGGAGCTTCTGCAAGCGAGTGATGCCGCTCACCCCCTTTGTGGACAGGCCTGACCCCTCGAGTCCAAGCAGCATGAGAAGCATCGCTTGTTTTGAGATCGCCGGATTCCCAGTGGGCATTCAGGTACCTCCGCAAACCAAGGGCCCGCGCGGGCCGGACGGTAAATGGTAGGGACCAGAGTACCGGAGGAGCTACCTGGGGTGCAAGCCGACGGCCTCAACCCCCGCCCTACTGCCCCACCAAGTCCCCGTCCCCATCGCCCACGTCCCTTCCCCACGGCTCAAATTGGCCACCGCACACGACGATGGGGTGCGTGTGGGGTTTCGTGGGGGGCGAGGAAGCTGACGAGCACGGCGGGCCTTGATGGGGGCTCAAGGGTCTTGCGCTGCTGGTCCTGTTGGGGGGGCGGGCGGTGCCAAAGGGGCAGGGCGGTCGCGGCCCCACAGCTCGGGCCCCGCTCCAATCGAGCCAGGGCGGGGCGGGCGGCGGGAACGTGCAGGGCCCCTCACCAGCAGGGGCTTGTCGATCAGGGCGCCAGCTGCTTTGTCTCGGGCTTGAGCTCGGCGATGATCGCCTGTGCAGCGGCCGTCTCGCGGGCCATGGCCTTGGACACCTCGGTCATCCGGTCTTCGAGGGCCTGGCGGCCCAGGGCGCTGGTGATGGCCATATCGGCGATGAGGAGCGTCACGAGCGGGAGCAGGGTGAAGCCGGCGTCGTACGCCATCCTCCACCGGCGCGCCACCCAGTCATCGCTGCGCTTCTTTTTGATGGCCGGGACGGCGTAGTCCTCCACCGCCTCGCCCAGCCAGAACCCGAGGATGGAGCCCACCAGCGGGGCGCTCAGAATGTAATCCACCGCCCCGCCCACGACCACGGGCCCCAGCCGCAGGAGCTTCCCCTCCAGCTTTGAGAGCGCTACGAACACTTCCTCGGGGTCTTTCCCCCCGATCAGCCCCATCAGCGGGACCACGTCCTCAACAAGTCCGATCTGGAAGTTCGTTCCGGCGCGGCGGGCGGCCGCGAGCGCCTTCTGGGCCTCGAGGCCCTGCTCAAGAAACTTCTCGGTCGTGGCCGAGAACGCCCGCACCTCTTTGTCGCTGTGGCGGGCCGTGACGCGGAGACGCGCGATCTGCGACCGTGTGAGCTCTTCGGCGGCTTTGTCGACCTCATCCCACTGGTCGAGCAGCCGGGCCGTGTCCTTGCATTGGTTCGCGGCAAACTGGCCCAGCTGCGCCGCCTGCACTCGAGCGGTCGCGAGTGAGTCCGCACCATCGCCGGGGGCCTGCCTGGATTCCGCCGCGACCTTGAAGGCCAGGCACATCGACGCCCCGATCAACTGCAGGGTTGCATCGCGCTCCTTTGGAGACTTGATCTCAAGGGCGCGCTGCTGCAGGCGCGTCATGGTCGTTTCGATCATCAGGGCGTGCGTGGTGAACGTCTGCGCAGCCGCTTCCACTTCATCCCGCTCCTCCTGGTTCGCGGCGCCCGCCAGCCACTCCAGCCGCTTGGCTGGAAGGTCGGCGCGGTAAGCGGCCCAGAGCTGCTGCGCCACATCAAACGATTCGGACCCGCTGCCCTGTGCTGGCATGTGCCCCCCTTTCGGCTGGAGTGTGCCGACATTGCACCACGAAGAGGGCCATTCTGCAAGCACGACATTGCACACCGGCGCCCCGACGTTGAAACGGGGCGGTTCAACGTTGAGCCGCGGCCGCTCAACGTTGAGGTGCGGCTGCTGGACGTCGAGGTGCTCCTGTCGAACGTCGGGACAGGGCTGTTCGACGTTGAGAAGTGACTTCCCGACGTTGAGAAGCCGCGTCTCGACGTCAAGAAACGGTTGTTGAACAGGCCCGGATAACGGCGGGCGGGGCCTGCCGTGGGGCGCGGCGGCAGCGGTAAGGGCCTGGCGGGGCGGGGGTTGCGGGCGGGCGGCGGGGCGCGGCCGTGGGGCTCTCCGCCGGACGAGGCACGGCCCCCGGGCGGGTCGTTCCACCCGTGAGGGGCTCCGTGGAGCCGCCGGAAGGACGCGCCGGCGGCCTGTGACGACTTTGCCGGAATTCGCGAAGGAGACGAAAGTGAGGGGGCGGGAGCGCCGAGGTAATGGGTGCTGACGGCGTCCCTCCCCGCGGCCGGCTCTCGTGCAGGTCCGCAGAAGGGTGTGTTGGGGGCGATGAGGTCAGCTTGCGGCGCTGGGTCACCCATGACCGGGCCGCAGCATGACTCAAGCCAGGGCCACGCGCCCGGGAGGTTCGCCATGGGGAATCAAGTCGTACCGTCTGACCGCCGCGACAAGATCCAGTGGTTCCGTGACCGCATCACGGCCTGGAGCGCGGCCAACACCAGCATCGGGCTCACCGCGGCCCAGTGCACCGCGATGGCGGCGGCCATCACCGCCGCGGAGAACAGCGAGCAGGAGGCGGAGGAGATCCGCGCCGCCAGCAAGGCCGCCACCGTGAAGTTCTACGGCGACACCGCGGCGATGGGCAGCCTGGGCTCCTCGCTGGTCTCGACCATCCGCGCCTTCGCGGAGCAGTCGAGCAACCCCACCAACGTCTACAACCTCAGCATGGTGCCCCCGCCGGCCGTCCCCTCGAGCGTCCCGGCCCCCGGCACGCCCACCGACTGGAAGGTGGAGCTGCTGCAGGACGGGTCGATCGTCCTGAAGTGGAAGTGCAAGAACCCCGCGGGCGCCAGCGGCACCATCTACGAGGTGCGCCGCGCCGAGCTGGGCAGCGACGACTGGCAGTTCATCGGGGCCACCGGCGTGCGCAGCTTCAGCGACGCCATCCCCAAGGCCTCGCCCGGCGTCTCCTACCAGATCACCGCGGTGCGGAGCACCCGCCGCGGCAACCCCGCCGTCTTCGACGTCCGCCTGGGCACCAGCGGCGGCGGGTTCTTCGCCACCGTCACCCCCACCAGCACGCCCGGGGAGAACACCACCAAGCTCGCCGCGTGAGGTTCAAGGATGAACCTCTCGCGGAGGCGCGGAGGCGCTGAGCTGATAGCAGAAGAGAGAGAGAGAGAACGCCGACTGGTCGAAAGACCACCGCACGCGCCGGAGCGCGCGTTTGACAGGGCCGTTGCGCCATGTCCGGGGCAAGCCGTGAGAGCCCTTGTCACCCCGGAAGTCATGCCGGGGCGGGAAGCCTGGCGGTGAACGGGAACACACCGACCGGCGCGTCGAGGACCTCGGCGTCACTTTCAGGGGTTCATGGATGAGCCCCGCCCGATCCACGGCATCCAACCACCCGCGCGAGAGCGCGGGGCAAACCTGCGGCCGCGTGCGAGCTCCTCACCGAGAGCGCACGCGGCCGCGGGCGTTTGAGCGGGGCATGCACGACCTCACGCGTGAGAACAGGCCCCGGGACCCCTCGCTCTTCCGCCTTCTCTCAGCCCACTGGTCGTACTTCCACGCGCACCACCAGGTCGCGCAGACGGCCGCCACGCCGACAGGCACTACGACGGCCCACTTCGTCCCGGTGAGCAGGCCGATGATGAGCAGCGCCGCCAGGATGACGACGCACCACTTCTCCATGACGGCAGCCTACGCGATCCGGCCCGGGCCGCCGGGCCCCTCACGTTTCGTACTCCCCCGAGTCCCACGGCTCCATGAACGCCATGAAGTTGCCGGGCTGGAGCTCCACCACCCACTCATCGTCCTCGTCCTCGGGCGCGCGGGCGATGAGGCCGAACTGCGTGCCGAAGCGCTCGACCGCGAAGGGCGCGACCCTGATGCGGCCGTGCCTGAGCGTGCCCAGCGACGCGAGCCACTGGTCGCGGAGCGCCGCGGCCCGGGTCTCGTCCAGCGTGGCCCGCGTGCCCAGGTCCTCGATCCGCGCCTCCAGCAGCGCCCCCTTGCGGTCAAAGAGGAACAGCGCCAGGAACTCCCGCCCGGCGCTCCCGTTCAGCGCCGGCTCGAACGGCGTCGTCAGGAAGAACTGCCGCCCGTCCGCCGTCTTCCCCACGTGCTCGGCGTGGTAATCGTCATGGTCGATCGCGATGAGCTTGGGCGGCTTTGCAGGCATTGCAGGAGCATACCGCGGGCCGCCTAACCCCAGCCCCCCCACCACATCCACCACGGCCGCGGCCGCTGCCGCCGCGCCTTCCACTCCTTGAGCGTGGGTGGGCGGCCGAGCGGCTCCTGGTTCCGCGAGGACGGCGTGACGCGATCGAGCAGCCCCAGCACCACATAGAACACCAGCGCGAAGACCACGCCCCCAGTCAGCAGCCCCAGCACGCCCGACGCGGCCGGGCCGATCCGCCGCTGCAGCGACTCGCCGCCGAAGTACGCCAGCGCGAGCAGCCCGCCCCCCACCACCACGAGCAGCACCAGCCGGGCCTTCAAGGAGAGATGGGGCATCACGGGAAGGGTACCACGCGGCACCTCGCAAGCCGTACCACCAACCGTTCTGCTTCGTGAACAAAGTAGTCCGCGGCACCGGAGGGGATGCCGCCCGCCGCTTATCCTTCACCGATCCGTGCCAACCGGCGGTCCTGCTCGATGCACCCTTTCTACGCAACCTGGATGCAGGAGGCCTTCGACGCGTCGGGCGTACCGAAGCGGACGCTCGCCATCGACGAGGCCACGGACCTGCGGGCCAGGGTTGAGGAGACCTTCGCGTCAGGCCGGCGCGTCTCCCACGGCTTCGCCGAGTCGGTCACCGCCACCGGCGTGGTCTTCCCGTGCGATCACAACAGCTGGCGGCAGCTGTCCCATGTCGTCGGCGAGCAGTCCTGCGTCATCTTCTTCGACCGCGATGACTTGACGGAAATGTTCGCGTTCAGCAACGGCGCCGAGCTCGAGTCATTCCTGAACGAGGGTGTTCACTTCGAGTTCTTCGTGGTGTCCCAAGACTGCGGCTTCCTGCTCACTCTGACCGAGGATGCGCTGGGCGGCTACGGAACCGCCCTTGAGCCAGTCGCCCGCCTGGCGCGCCAATGGCTCAAAGCGCACGGCGCTGACGGCGTGCTTTCCGTCGACAATCGCGACCACACCGACCACGGTCACGCTGAGTGACTCGTGCGGCGTAAGGCGCTGCACGGGGACGCTTGTGCGGCGATGAACACCCGCTCGCTGACGCTCGGGGCTCGCGCATCACGCGAGGCGCAGGACCGAGGACCCACGACTGAGGACCTAGGACTTCCTCTCCCGCCGCCGCCGCCCGCACACCAGCAGCACCGCCAGCGGCGCTAACGCCCCGGGCGCAGGCACCACGTTGAACTCCACGATGAACGGCATCACGTTCGTCTCCCCGATGTCGTTCCACTGCCCCGCCGTGCCCAGCGGCCAGCCGTTCACCGAGATCCCCGCGGCGTCCTGCCCCGCGGCCTGGAACAGGAAGTTGTCCGGCTCCGTGCGCCCGCTCTGGTTCGTGCCCCAGTTGTTGTACAGCCCGCCCACCGCCGAGCCGCCGGGCCCGCCGCTCCAGAACTGCGTGCCGTCCGCCCACCGCCAGGCCCCCTCGGCCGCGCGGTCGTTGGCCCCGATCCACACGTACCGCCCGCCGCCGCCGTCGGCCGCCGTCCGCGTGAGCACGCCCTGATTCGCCAGGATCGACTGCACAATCCGCGTGTTCTCCGCCGCGCTGTCGATCCGCGCCAGGTACCCGCTCTGCCCGCCAACGCTCAGCGTCGCCGCGAACGCCGCCGCGTCCGCCCACGTCCGCGCCGACGAATCCGCGTACAAGCGGTACTGGTGCCCGTTGAACTCGAAGATGTCCGCCTGCCCAAACGCCGCCGACGGAGCCCCCGCTGAGGCCAGCATCAGCCCACCGACAATCAAGGCGACGTGCGACCTGCGGAGGCCGTTGGACGGTTGAGTGGTGCCGATGGTGTCAACAAGACCGCGGGTACGGAACAGACAGAACGACATCGCGGGAACTCCTCACCCCTTAGCGTGGCGCCGCTTGTCTGTTCTCTCCTGCCGACCCGGGGGGCCAGCAGCAGGAGGATACCGCAAGCCCTCAAGGACGCAATCGTTTCCCGGCTCATCCGGCGCGACAATGCCCGGGCCATCGCTGTTCCCCGTGCCTCCCCCGGTATGCTGCCACAACCATGCCGCGTCCCAAACGCTCCCCACCAGTCGCCGCGCCGCCCACGTTTACTCCCGCGGAAGACGTCAACGCCATGTTCTTCAAGCGCTCGCGCCACAGCCCCACGCCCGGCGACCTCTTCGCGGTCAACATGTGTGGGAAGCGCTGGGTCATCGGGCGCGTCATCAGCAACAACGCCGTCGGCCTCACCGCGAACGCCAACCTCCTCTACTTCTACCGCATGGAGGTCGAAGACCCCTTCGACCCCACGGCCACCAAGACCCCGATCGCCCCCGACCTGCTCATCCCGCCCGAGATCACCAACAACCTCGGCTGGACGCGCGGCTTCTACCTCCACCTCCGCAACGTGCCGCTCCAGCCCCAGGAGCTCCTCCCCCGCCACGTCTTCAAGAGCGAGGTCTATGCCGAGAACGACCCTCGCCGCTTCATCGATGAGTATGGGAACCCCACGCCACCGCCAGAGCCCGGCCTTTTCTGCGGTATGAGCGGCCTCTCCAGCTATACCTTCATCGATGACGCCCTCAGCATCGCCCTGGGCATCCCTCCCAAGAAGGATTGAAGCATGGCCCGCCCTCAGCGCGCAAAGACTCCGGCGCCCACGCTCACGCCCCATGAGCACCTCAACATGATGGTCATCAGGCGCTCGCGCCACCAGCCCGAGCCGGGGGACCTCTTCGCCCTCAACATGCGCGGCGAGCGCTGGGTCATCGGGCGCGTCATCAACAACAACGCCGTCGGCCTCGCGCCCGGGGCCAACCTCCTCTACTTCTACCGCATGGAGGTCAAAGACCCCCTCGACCCCACGGCCATCACGACCCCAATCACGCCTGACCTGCTCATCCCGCCCACGATCACCAACGACCGCGGCTGGACCACGGGCTTCTACCTCCACCTCCGCAACGCACCGCTCCAGCCCCAGGAGCTCCTCCCCCGCCACGTGTTCAAGAGCGTCCTGTTCCCCGAGGACGACCCGCGTAGCTTCGTCGACGAATACCAGAAGCAGACGCCCCCGCCAGAACCCGGCCTGATCATCGGCCGCGCGGGCCTCGCCAGCTACTCGATCATCGACGTTTACCTCAGCCGCGCCTTGGGCATCCCCGAGCCCAAGGACCCCGGCGGGCCTTGGCCGTGAGTTCGTGCGGCTGCCGCCCGCAGTAGTACGGCCGACACCGAACGCCCTCGCGACGCCGCGCCACCGCCCACGCGGGCTCACGAGCCCCGTCACTCCACCGTGATCGCCCGCCCCTTCCACTCCCGCACAAACTCCGCCATCGGCACCGACCGCGTGCCCTCCAGCGGGTCACCGATAATGACGCGCTCGCTGTCCGCATCCATCACCGGCACCATGTGCGAGACGAAGAACCCCCAGTCCATCTGCACCAGGCAGGGCTTCGCGGCCGCGATCAGCCCCGCCGCATCCATCCGCCCATAGGCCGCATGCAGGCGCTCGCCGGTCGCCGACTGGTGCGCATCGAGTTTGGTCCGCAGCGCCAGCAGCGCCCGCGAGTCCGTGGCCCCGCCGCCGATCTCGGTGTACGACAGGCGCGCCATCTCCGCCTCGTCAGCGGGCACGCCGCGGGCTTGCAGCAGCGTCACCATCGACGCCGCCACGCACGTGTACCCGGTGCTCTGCCGGCACACACCCGCGCCGTCGATCTTCGTCCCCCCCCCCCCCCCCCCC
>Ga0196963_10001241_pt1 | contig 18138 bp, 21 predicted proteins | sample S1_5metaG_FD_148600 | JGI IMG/M metagenome (GOLD analysis project Ga0196963, IMG submission 148600) | Soil microbial communities from Anza Borrego desert, Southern California, United States - S1_5 | ecosystem: Environmental > Terrestrial > Soil > Desert | place: USA: California | collected... | reverse complement strand
GATATGCTGGAATCTGAATTCGGTAAAGTACCTAAATACAATTCTCCCGGCGAAGCATTCAAAGCTGGTGAAGATCTTTTTCTGGACTCCAATCTTCACTGGCATGTAAATCCCAAGTCTTCCAACCTTGTCCGTGTTCCTCGTCCGGGAGAAAGCAGAATCCTCTCCGAGGCGGATGAAATTAAGTTTCGCAAGGAGGGCAAAGTTGAGTCGAAAGATATTGTGCATGGTGCCCCGCTCTATTTCAACGTTCGCACTGGACAAGTGCGCAACCGTGCGTACGCAGTCCTTGGCGACCTTGCTCCCATTAACGGTGAAAAGCTGTCCGAACTTCTCCACCATAATGCAGCTGGAAAAGTCACCGGAATCCGTGTCGGAAACTTTAGCAGCCATCAAACTGTTGAATCTGGTTTCAATTATCACGATGCCAGCTCCCTCGATGCCAACGCCAGATACGTCTGGGCGCGGGCAAGGGGAATCCAATCCGGAGATATCGTAAATCACAACGATCTTCCGATGTTGGAAGTCATTCTGCAAAAGATGCGTACTACCGAATCCGCTACGTGGAAAGATTGGAACCTCCGTATTCGCAATGCCGACGGACAGCTGGAGAAAGTAACTGCCGAAAACTGGAATCCAGGCGCTTTTGGCGCGTACCTTCGCCGTAAAAAGGATGAAGTTATCTCCGAGCTTCTTGGAGATGGAAGCAAGAAAGTAGATGCCGAAGCGGTTGCAATCAAAGCAAACGTGCAGATGCAGTATCTGGAAAACGGTCTTAAAGATGCTACCGAACTCGGTAAGGATGTTGCTCGCAATAATGTTCCGGACTGGCTGAAGCCGATCGAAGAATCCATTCGCACGAATACGATTAAGCTGGAATACAATATTGGCGATACTGCGGTGCAGGAAGGGAATATCCTTCGCGGGCTTATCGACGTGCAGTATAGAATCGGCATGGCGCAAGACCAAGCGCTGAATGCAGTTGCCAACTACTTCGGTGTAGACTGGCAGAAATTCATTGCACCGAACAAATCTTCCGCTTCCAATATTCTCGGTGCTGGTCCCGGAGCGTTTTCGTTCTCCAACGCAGAATACGGAACTCTCGCGCAGAAGATGGAAGCCATTGGCGCCGCCGTTGCTGCAAAGATGCAGGAACGTAGATCCTACGTCTCCGATCGTTTCTCCAACGAAATGCTTGCTCTGCAGTCCGATGAACTTGCAGCTGCAGAACTAGCTGTTCTCACCAACGTCGGTCGTCGTATTGCTCGCCAGTATGCGTTTCTTCCGCGCGAACTAGCAGAGCAACACGGTGTTTCTCCGGATACGATTGTTCTTAAAGAATCTCTTCGTCGTGATCCTAAAACTGGTCAGATAATCGGCTGGAATAAGAACTTTATGCCAGCGAAAGATTCGGATACCTATAACTGGGTTCCGGGTGCTCGCGCGAAGAAGATGATGGAGGGTAGTGTTTCGGAGAAAGGCGTACAACCTCCGGGCCAAGGTCCGATCGCTGCTTATACTTTCTACGAACTCAATCCGAAAGTCGCTCAATTCCTTCGCACCTCCACTGAACTCAACGACGAGCGTCTAGTTCATCTAAATAACTGGAAGGCAGCGCAAGGAATTCGGGATTCTTACGATCTCGGCACAGTTTACTTTCCTCCGGTGGATACTACCCGGATGAAGTATGTCGCAATCGTTCGAGAAATTGAAGGTCGTGGATTTGGTACTTCGGACGCGGCTGCTATCGTCGCGGATTCTGCAGAGGGTCTTGCAAAGAAAGTCGCACTGCTCGGGGACGAGTATCGAATCTCGTTCAAAGGTACTTCCAAAGACTATCACGAAGCCCTTGGCGACTACGATTATTCTATGAATCTCGTAGAATCTGCGGTAGATTCAACTCTTCGCAAAAAAGGGATTCTATCTGACGTTCTCCCGAATGTTCGTGGAGAAGCGTCGATAAAGGAATATTTTGACTGGCATATCCGCCAAGAAGAGCGACAGATTCGGAACTTTGTAGAGCTTGGAAACGCTCAATTGTTCGCCGAATTGCGTGCTCTAGGAAAGAAGTTTGTAGAAGTGGAAACTTCTCAGACTGGGCCAGTCGCCGGCAGACTGTTTCGACAAGTCGCTGATCCATTTACGCAGTATATCAAGACTGCTTTGAATGTTTCGGAAAAGCAAGAATACCGACTTTGGCAAGACGCAAACGAGAAGCTTGAAGCGTTCTTTTCCACTGCATTCCGCACGGCAAAGGAAGTGCTCGGGCAAGCCGATAAAGGTTTGATCTCTTACGAGCAGGCAGTGCAGCTAACACAGAAATTCGGTCTGGGTAATCCGTATGAACGGACTCTAAATCACCTAGAAGCATATAAAGAAGCAACTCGTCTACCGCTACAACCTGTCCTTTCTCGCTTTGTTCAGAAAGCGAATTCAGTGCTTGCCGCAACAACTCTTCGTTTAGACGCATTTCAAACCCTCATAAATGTGGTATCGACTCCGGTTCTATTGACCGCTGAGTTTGCCAGCGTGAAAAACAACCCAGCTCTACGAGCCTTACTAACGACTGAGATTCCAGGTCGGGCGGATGGGGCAGTTGCTCCTGCGTATTCGAAAGTTCTCTATCAATCCGTTGCAAACTTCTTCGGTCCAGAGAAAGAAGCTCTATTGAAGAAGTACCGCGAACTCGGTACGGTGAGGGAACTGTCCAGCGAGTATCACGAGATGCTCGACCATCTGACAATAGCGGCAAATCCAACAATAAAAAAGTTAGAAGAGGCAGGCGAAAAGGCCGTAAAACTCGGAGTGAAAATTTCTCGCTCCGACTGGGCGGAAGAATTCGTTCGATTTGTAGCGTCAGATACGGGACGACAGCTCTTCGAAGCATTGGGCCACACCGGCCAGTCTCTGGATGATAATATACGGACATTCGTAAACCGTGTACATGGCAATTACATTGCCGCGCAACGGCCGATCGCATTTCAGGGGCCAATAGGACAAGCAGTTGGATTGTTCCAGACATACCAGTTTAACCTGCTCCAGCAAGTATTTCGGATGGTGGAGAACAAGGAGAAATTACCCACCGCACTTTTGTTCGGCATTCAAGGCAGCTTGTTTGGACTGCAAGGTATACCGGGTTTCCAGGCAGTGAATACACATATCGTAGGGAATGCAGCCAATAATCCCAGTCACATGGATTTTTACAGTCAGGTGCCACAGTTCTTTGACAAGAAGCTTGGCGATTGGCTGTTGTATGGTTCAGTATCAAACTTTCTTTCCACTGGTCTGTATTCACGGGGCGATATCAACCCGCGCCAAATAACGATCTTGCCTGTGAATCCCCTTGAATTTCCAGCCATCGGAGCAGGAATTCGATTTGTATCGAATCTAATTGATGTCGGTGCTCGCGTAAAAGATGGCGGCAAACTCTCCGAGACGTTGCTTCAAGGACTTGAACATAATGGTCTATCTCGTCCGTTGACGGGTTTAGCTCAAGTTGTTCAAGGATACACAACAACGTCGAAAGGCTCTCTAATCTCTGCTGCAAACGACTGGGCATCTATAGCCTCAGCATCAAGAATTCTTGGTGCCCGACCACTAGACGAAGCAGTGACCCTAGACGCGCTTTATCGTAAGACAGCGTATCAGGCGAAAGACACTGCTCGCATTCAGCAGTTAGGAGAAGCTGTGAAGACAGCGTTAGTTGGGAACCGCGAGCTGACAGGGGAAGAACTAGAAAATTTTTCGGCCCGATACGCAGCATCAGGTGGTCGAATTGAGAATTTCTCTCGAAAAATGATTGAGTGGACCCGTGATGCAAATCAAAGCACGGCGAACAAAATCTATCGTTCAATGAAATCTCCCTTGAATCAGAACATGATGAAAATTATGGGCGGCGAGCAGCTGCAGGACTTTACGAATCTTCCGGCTTCGGCGACGGAAGTGGCACCCGTTCAATAGTAACTTCATTGCTGCCTTCCTTAATTCGAACGTCGATGAATTCTTTAGAAGGCACATAGATCGTAGTCGTCCGCATCTCGTAAAGCTTTTTCGTTAGCATCTTGCAGAGGTCGAGCGGATCGTAGGTGCCATCCAGCAAGATTCCCAGTCTTGCTGCAATCATTCCCAGACACTCCGAAAAACTCCCACCAGTTTGCGCTTCGGCGGAAATCATCGGCCAGTTTTTTAATTCCTTTTGGAGATCAAGTATCTCCTGCGGGAGCATTTCATGGTACGCCATTAGAGCATTCCTTTCGTCTGCCAGCCTGTTTTGCAATTCCAGATTAACGCAGGATTCTGGTCAGTTACGAAACACAATGCGTAGACCATAATCCCATTAATAAAAAGATATTCATTGTCTGGACGATAGCGATGCAGGTCGGCAGGAGTTACATTCCCACCGACCCAACGCTTCCAGTCTCTATCTGGTTTTGATTGGTAAGTAGTTGGAATCATCTGGCGAGTATGTATGCGTTCCAGGTTTTTGGAAAGAAGTTTTCGATCAAGGCTCCCACAGCATTCGCATACCGGCGAATCTCCCACTGCGCAGCAGGGTCCATACGCAGAGTAAGGAACTGCAACCAATTGCGAAGATTGGCATGAGCACGCATACGGGAATACCGAGAAACTGGAACAACCAGGCGAGCCAGTTCTTTCGGCCATCCCCGCTTAAGCAGATACTGATAACTTTCCTGCGCGTGATTATAAACGGCATCCAGAACCTCTAGATCCTGTCGTACGCTGTCCGGCGTCATCTCGAACCCGGATGTTCCTTGCGCCTGCTTGTTCGATGTAGCGGCTTGTGACGCGATTAGACGCTCGCTAGACGGCCGGTAGTTTTCGTCCGGCAGTGGAATATACCGTCCGCTCATTTCGTTGTAACTTTGCGTCCGATGCCGATGCCATTCGCGGAATACAAAGATCGGTGCTTTGACCTCTACGATCATTCCTGCCATTTCGAACGGAGACATATGACGATTGGCGTAAAGAAATTTCAGCAGTTTCTCGTCTTGCTCCCAACCGTTGAAACCTCTGCCAGTAGACATTCTGGCAGCTTCGATGATTCCGACTTCGAAATCAGTGGACTTTACAACACCGTCTTCATACTCTAGGCGGCCCTCTTTGCCGACCCCGTATGCTTCGATCAGCTGCACGTATCCACCATCCAGCACATCAATTCTCATAGTAATTTCCTTTCTTCCTCAGTGAGCAGTTCCCAGTTTACGAATTGTTCTTCTCTTCTCTTTCCCGGCTTTGGCAACCAGCCTGCCGGTTTTCCATCTATCCTTGCAGTAAAGATCTTATCTGCCTGCTCCAGACTCTGCATTACTACCGCAAGGTCTGCCGGTTTTTCAAGATCTCTCTGTACTTCTTTCCAGAGGTCGCGAACACCGATTGGCTTAGTCGCCGTAGAAAGTATTCGCATAACCTTATCTGATACGGCGGAGTGTCTTCCCTTCCCAAATTCGCCAAGAGCCTTTGGCATATTATGCTCAGCGGCAGATAAGTAAGTGTTCGCACGGATAACGTCAGTGGCGGAGACGGATGTAGAAAGCCTTGAAGCCGAACAGATAAGCGAAAGTTTGAGAAGCTGCGTGAATCGCCGCGTAGAATAGTTCCTAAATCGAACATCAGGAAGATCATCCCACCCTTTGTAGATTGCATCGAGCATCTTGTAAGCGTCTGCTTCAATCGTCGCATCCCCTCGGACGCGTGATTCGATCTCCTTAAGAAAGAGGATGACTTTCTCTGTAGCTTCCTTACTTGGAGTGGGCGGTATCGTATATTTGCGATCACTTCGTTCTCCGTAGATGAATAGCAACCGGCTTAAAAATCCCTGCCCGATGATTTCTGGCGGGAATGCAGTGGCGATGTTTTGAGCAGTGTTTCCAGAGAGTATGGAGATGGTGGGATCTGGGATGGCCACACTCTTACCATTTTTGATGCGACTTTTATAAACACCTTCGTAGTCCCAGAGTTGTCCAAGAGTACTGCAAAATTCAAGGTTGCCAATTCCTATGAAATCATTGAACTCATCAGCTGCGATAAGGACGGATCGGGGCTCTCCGTCGTCCACTTCGTCAGCGCCGAATAGATTTTCTGCTGTGGTTCGATCATAGCTGGTTCGTCTACGACTGGGATCATCAGATAGCAGATCTTCGCTGTCGCCCTGTAGATCCAGAAGAAATTTCTCCTTTGTTGTTTTGTCTGCAGCGATATCCGTATAGCCCGCACCACGGAGAACTTTGGCAAAAGAACGGATCGAAACGCTTTTCCTACTTCCGCTTTCTCCGACGAGCATGATGTAAAGGTTTGGATAGATATAAGACGATCCGAACTGAAGGCGAAAATTTCTACGCAGAATTGCCCCGACTCCTGACAGAGCGCACCAACGATGGAAGTTGTAAGGGGCTTCAGTCTCTTTCCTGTAGTGGAGATAAAAGTCCACGAAGGATTCATTCGTCATTCTCCAAGTTCCCCAAGTCGCCCCTCTAGGCTTTGAACGTTTTTACGTTGGCCCACGTTTTTTCTTTTTGTCCGATTGTGGTTTTGATTGCAGCAGGTACAATTAAAGTACGAGTCTTACCCCGGATATCAGTAACAGGAGTAGGAATAACCATACATTCACGAACAGCCCGAACAAGATCGGTTCTCCCGATCCGGAACTGAAAAAGAATACTATCGTGGATTTGAGCACAGAGTTTGAAGTCTTCTGGATACCGCAAACGAACCTCATTGAAAACCCTCATGTAAGCTTTGTTTAGAGTCATCGCGTTTAGGCTTTGCGGCGGATGCGCAGCATATGCATTTAGCGACGTCTTTGATTTGCTCGGATCGTAAAAGCAATACCGTGTCCAGCCAGTTGCCCCTACCAGTTTACGCTGCGTCTTAACCTGATACTTAATCCAGTGATGGGAGCCGCCGGGTTCCGAACTGCGAATTAGCGGATACGCTTTATCGAAACAGGAAAGCAGGTATTCGCAGACTTCTTTAAGAGTCCATTTCGCCGGAAGTTTAAGAAGCTGCTTGGCTCGCAGAACATTCTTAATTCCCATTGTATCGAGGAGTACCCCGGCGCCCATGTTGTAATTCGCCCCGTGGTTGACTCGTTTAGACAAGTCTCTAAGCTCCTTATCAAGCGTCTCACCATCGGGACCCATAATCTTCTCGTATGGTACGCCAAAGAAGGCAGAGGCATTGACACTATGAAAGTCTCTTCCCCCTTCCACGGCAGCGATAAGTGATTCGTCGCCCGTAATGTAAGCCGTATCTCGAGATTCCGCTTGTTCAAAATCTGCCTCCCCTAATTCGAATCCAGGATCTGCTTCGAACACTGCCTTATAGATAATGTCCTTGCGATCTCGTGGTATGTTTTGAATCTGAATTCCGCACCAGAAATGAGATTCCTTAGAAGCCAACCGTCCGGTATCTGTTCCGTGCGGATTAAGCTGATAAAGCACTCGTCCGTGAAGAGTGATTCCATCCTTAAGGTAACTGCTAAGGAGTTTGCGGTCTTTTCGAATTGCTTCGATTTGATCAACGATAAACTGGTTGAGGGGATGGCGATTCTTAACTTTGTCCCTGGCGGGAGTATTGCTACTTGTAATATCGCCAGATCCAAGAACTTTCCAAAGTCGAACGACTTGTTGGGAAGAGTTGGTATTGAAGTTAGGTTCTCCGAGACAGGCTCGAAGTTTGGTAAGCTTAGTTGCCAGGTTATCTTCGATGTGGTCTCGAAGTTTTTGGAAGTTGGCGGCATGGAGTTTTAGCCCGGTTAGTTCCGAATCCACACAAGGAAAGACAAGAGGGAATTCCATGCAGTAGTTACGGCGCGCCCAATCCGGTAACTCTCGCATAATACCCAGGAAAGCCAACGCGGTAGTGAATGTATCCTTAGCGTTGTATCGGAAATATTCGTAACTACCGATAGGTACGTGGCGTTCGGACTTCCAGAATTCCCATTTACCAACGAGAAAGCCCACGAGGAACGCGAGATCTTTTGGTAGCTCACTGTACCAACTGTGGAAAAGGTGAGCAGTATCAAATCTCCAATGCGAAATTGGGCATCCCCACCGGAGAAAGTAATTATTATCGTACTTTCCATTCTGGAAAATCTTCGGGACAGAAAGCAGATTGAATTTCTTAACCCACGTTCGATTGTATTCACTGTCGAATGGAATTACGATAGAGTGGAAACGGATGCGGTTACTGGCAGGATCGAACCATATACCACAGTACCCAACGCAAGTGATCGCCAAGTCCTGTTCGACAGTTTCGATGTCCACAGCGATATAGGAACACTTAGCAAACTCGCGAAATAGAAAATCCAACCTGCTTGGAGTAGCAACCTCCCAAGAGAAGTCAGGGGTTGGGAACCAGTCCGCTGGCTTGGTAAGTTTCGAAATGTATCGGTTATAAAGGAATTTTCCATATGGAACTTTAACGAGATGTTCCACAGGATTAAGAATAAGATATTCAAAACCACCACGCTGTATAACGCTACCAGCATAATCGTCAATGCTTGGCTGCTTCGCATCTTCCACCCTCCCCAAGAGTCGTGCAAGAATTTTTTGATTTGTAACGAGTACGGCCTTGGCGCCCTTTTCTAGAGCGCGCATTTCTATCTCCGTAATCGTATTCGGATTCGAGTCGTTCAGCGAAACTTTGTGACCGTCGAAAATACCTGCACCCTTGAGGACAGGTAAGAAAGTCCGATCCTCTTGGGTGCATTGAAGCAGGAAATTCACAGGCTAGATTCTTCTTAGAACTTCTTTCCGCCGTGCTGGTACGGACGACCTTCGTTCACAAGCATCTTGCGACGAATGCACTCACCGATGTTCATTCTGAATTCACCAGCATAGTCCAGCGCGCGAATGATTGCATCTGCAAGTTCTTCTTCTTCGTTAGTAAAACCTTCGACGCCCGATGCAGTATTCGGTTTACGGATTGCCTCTACCTGTTCTGAAAGCTCAGTAACAACAAGTGCGTTCTTCGTTACTTTCTGGAGGCGCAGGATTTGCTCATCATCTTCCGGAGTTGCACCTTTTGGTACATTCCAGAAACCTTTACCGTGCGCCCAGACATTGATAGCAAACGCGAGATTGTTTACTGCGTCCACTACATCATCGCGCTCATATGCTTTTAACGTAATTGCCATTTCGATTCCCTTCCCTCTAGGTTTCTAAAAAGAAAAACCCCACGTTACGGCGCGGGGTTGTTTACTACGCTAGGATTTCTCCTAGATCAGCGCCATCTTCACGAGATTCATGTAGTTGCGCTGCTTCTGCTCGTCGCGAGTCCGCTTCACAACGATCAGTGCTTGCACACCTTTCGTCAGTGCCATCAGTTCGCGATTGCTGCCAGCTGCCGGGAACTTCTCGCGCACAGCTTTCAGCGCAAGCTTCAGGAAGCCTCTGCCGGTTTCGTTGTCCAGCATGAATGCGATGTCTCCCTGATCCCCAGGCTTCGCCTGTTCTTCTACCGGAGTATTCGGATCGGAAAGTTCCTTCGTTTCCAGATGCTTCACTTTCATGGCAACGGCAGGATGCTTTGCGATTTCCTTTTCCTCCATCCCATCCGGAAGCTCGACGATGTAAGCACCGGAAGGAAACGCCTTGAATTCAGGCAGGTCTTCCAGATCGTCCAGCGTACCGTTGAGAATATCGAACCCTGCCGTACCGCCTTCCACCGCAAAGCGGGGAGCAGCGAACGCAAGACCGATGGCGAGAGCAAGCAATTTCTTTTGCATAGTAACTTCTCCTTAAGTTTAGAACGAAATGATCGAGTGATTCGATCGAGGTTTGCCGAGTTACTGAGCCGCTCGGCTTCGGGCAGACTCTCGGGCGTTTTCTGCCATTGAATCTACTTCTGCTGCACGACGGAGAAACTCTTCCAGCGTTCCGTCATTGCCAATAGTTGCATCCGAAATCAGCATCGGAAATCCTGCGTCGGAAACATGATCCGATGCTTGCAACGAATGCCCGCGCAGAATTCTAACGATCTGTCCTCCCATCTTCCGCACCCAAACTGCTTCGTTCGGGAAGCGAAGATCGGTAATTACATAGTTCCCTTGACGCAGAATGTCGTATTTCTTTTCCAGCTTGTATTGCAGAATCCAGATCCAGACGTCCGGAGAAACATGATTCCGCGCCCATTCCGTACCTAAGGTGCGCAGCATATCTCTCGGAGACTTCCCGTAGAAAGCTTTCGGTGTCTCTTTCTCTTCTCCACTCATCTGCGAATGGATGTGTTCTAGAAACGGAAGTGTGTTCAGCATCTTGTAAATCGGCTCGGCGAACGAGAACTTCGTATAGCCGTAATTCCTTACAAGCTCGTCCGCCATTGTATCTTTTCCGGAGCGCGGAAGTCCGGAGAGAGCAACGATCTTGACGTTCCCAACTAAGGTGCTAATCATTCCTTGAACTCCGCCTTCTCGATGCTAACCAGTTGGTAAACGTAGAACTTACCGTCCACCAGAACCTGCATCTGGAAAGCTTTCTCCGTTTCGATGATGTGGAAAACTTCGATCGTACCGATGTGCTTGCCTCGCGCATCGAATACGTCGCCATTCTCCAGCGTTACTTCTTCTTCCTCTTCCTTTGCCAGTTCCCTTACTTCATCTGCAACGGTGTTAACCATTTCCCTTCCCCTCTCCAAGATTAAACTAATAGAAACTGCTTTATTTTTTCGCAAGCTCCGCTGCCTTTGCAGTAGCCGATGCCAGCGTAACTGCTGCGGTGTTCGGCTTCGCAGTAGGATTCTCGAAAATCGGCAGCAGTGTTACATCTTTTTCTATCTTTTCCAACGCCACATCTGTCCGACTGCCAGTTAGCACTTGCGGACGAAACACTGTGCTGCTGCCAAAGTTATGCTTCCCGGTTCCGACTTCACAGTAAACTACGTGATCGAAATACTTCGCCACGTTTCGCGAGAAGTTGTCCGTGCCGCAGACTGGAACCAGCTTGGTCTTTCCATCTTCCAGCTTGGCTTGCGTGGTGTGACTAATGAAAACCACGTGATACCAAGACTGCTGCACACTGGACAGAACCCGATCCAGCATTGTTCCTTGCCGCCGGTAGTCATCCCAGTCCGGTTTGTATTCTTCCGGCTTGCCGTGAATGATTCGGTTCATGGCAGAGATTCCAAGCTGCGTAAGCGAATCGACGACGAGCACATCTTCCTTCGTCATCTCTCGCAGGTTCAGCGTGGAGAAATATTCTGCTTCGATTTCTTTCTTTGCGAATGCAGCTTTGCACAAACCGCAATCGACTTTTCCGTGACGCGAGCAGATGTCGCACTTAACGCCGGTAACTACTTTCATCAGCGTTTCGATTGCGATTGGATAGGAAGTAGTATCCGGAATCGGATATAGTTCGACGTTCGCCTGCTGCTCTTGCGGAAGCTTTAGCAGCGGCTTAAAACCATTCTCCAGATCCAGCCACTTAAGTCGGAACTTCCGCGCGAGCAGTGAAGCCAGCGTAGTCTTGCCGGATTTGGAATCACCGAATGCAAGGACGCGCTGCGGTGCCCAAGCAGTGGAGTCGATAGAAGTAAGTTTCATCGCTGCAATCTCTTCTTCAGCAATTCTGCAAAACACGTTGTCATCTGCGCGTTCGCATCACCAAGACGTTGAAACGTCATAAGCATCGCGGAGTCGATCAATTGGCCATTCTGTGCCAGATCTTTCATTGCAGCTTGCCGACCTATCTCATGCGCGCGAGAAGCGGCCTGTGCATCGACTACGTTCATAATCGAGCGCACTGTTCCTCGATACTTCCGTGGAATACGTCGCATCAACTTTACTATGTCTGTCGTCATAATACGATTGCCTCCTGATTTCTATCTAGTTGAGCGTTGATTAAATCCATCAGGGAAATTTCGAACGTGAAGTCCGGTTCCTCTCTTGGTTCTGGTACTGTTCCTACGAGTATGCTTTCATCGCTAAGATTACATACTCCTAAGAATTCACAGGCTCTGCCCCACGCTTCGCAGCTTTCGCCATACATCGGCCACAATCCATCCTTATCGTAGCCAATGATATGTTCTACTTCTTGCAGCAGCTGCTTTATCCAAATCGCGCGTTGCGAGTAAGACTTTGGAAAGTGAAACGGTTCGAACTCTTCGGCGGTACTCTTAAACACGAGATAAAAGACTTTGTAGTGCGAACCTTCCACGTCATTCCGTCCGCGCGCAATGTAATCGCAGACAACGGAGTAACCCAACCCTTGTCCTGAATTCTGAAAGCGCGCAGGACTAACGTACTTGCTGGCGGTTGTTTTGATTTCGAGAACAACAAGTTGCCTTGTTTGTCGATGTATAAGCACCACATCAACAAAACCCCGGTAGAAGAATCCATTCCCCAGAGCGAGGCGGAAACTAAGTTCGACTGCAGGCTTACCGTTGAAACTGGCAACCTCATATTCATCGAGAATGATTTGTTTGTAGCGACCCTCAAAGATATTGAGCGTGTGAAACGCATGCCATAAGGTCTTTCTTTTCCTTTGCGTTTTCTCGTCATCGTCAAGGATATCCATATTCCATTTGACGAAGATCTCAAGCCAAACGTCCTGCATGGATCGTCCCAAGAGCAGTTGCTGAATGCCGTGGCCGATAGCGGAACCATACGTAAGATCATCGGATTCCTCCAAAGGAAGATTGCGCAGCTTGCGAAGTTGATACTTTCGCGGGCAGCTGTGCAGAAGTAGGATACTAGAATGGGAAAGAAGTTTGAGGATTGGATGGATCATTTTTCTCTACCTCGCACTTGGCCCAAGCAAGCAAACACCGGACGCCGTAATAATCAAGTCGCCATATTTGCGACAAGCGTTGGACGACGTAGCTATCACATTCATACCAAGCGGAATCCAGTCTGGTGGCACCAGTATTGCACGGCTTTCGTTCTTCAAGAGCGGGTATAAGCCAGGTGGATAGCAACGTAATTCCCCGCATGTAATCCACGTAGAGAAGTCTTTCGAATCGGACATAAAGGATTGCGAGAGATCGCAACGCACGGTCGTATTCGGGATCATGAGTCAAATTCTGCATCGGGTTCCGAAGCCTGCATCATTGCTTCCTCCACGAATAGCTTAATCAAGTCCGGCACAATTTTCCGGAGTAAGGATTCCGTCGTTTCCCCGTCTTTTAACTGGAATTTAATACCTGCAAACTCGGTTCCGCAGGAAGCTGCATATGCGCAAACGACTCTTGGATCTTTTGTCGAACTCCCGTATAGCGCGAACGAAAGCACCTTGTTATGATGCTCATAGAATTTCTTGCAGTCTCGCTTGCAGGCAAAAGGATTACGGTCGGGGAAAGTAAACCGAGCAGGAACGAGAGGGAAGTAGTGTCTGTATTGCGCGAGATTCGGCAACTCGTCCAACTCGATTGGGCCGAAAGGGGGAAATGGATCTGTTTTCAAAGGTCTTCAATACCAATACTTTTCAGCCGCTTGCTTCTTCCGCTGCTTGCAGTCTTAACCGTTTCCTGCACGATCTTCGTCTGCGTCTTGTTTTGCAATGCACGGAAAAGAATGGCGCACTGCTCTTCTTTAAGCAAGTGAATTAGCTGCGGATCTTTTCCAAGCGAACGATGAATTGTTTGCAGCAAGGAATCCATCATTGGATGCGCAGACTTAAGCGCTTCTTCCAGAGAATAAATGGATTGCTGCAGCATGGTAAGACCAGGATATTCGACGGTAGAACCGAGAGAATCAGGCTTTTGCTCGGCTGCCTTAAATGTGTTTGCTACCTGTTGGATTCCTGATGTAGGCGGAGTGGTGCTAACGTCTGCATCCATACCTAAATCCATTCCAAGATCTAGGCTCTCGACGGGAGCAGCGGCAGGTTTCGCAGCAGGAGCAACCGTTGCGTTAGTCGCTGGTTGTGGTGCTTGCTGGACGACAGCTGCCGCTGCTGTTGGTGTTGCAGCAGAACTGGATTTCTCTCTGCTCTGCTGCAGAAGTTTGTTGAAGTCAACCATCTTTCTTTTCCCTCGCCTTTATAGTTGCAGCGAACTTGTTCAGGGCAGATTCTTCTTTTGGTGTATTCGAGATTGCGGGCTCTTCGTTCGCATCTTCCACTCCAAAAGAAGCAGCATGTTCCATAATTTCTAAATTTTTCTTCTCGTTTTCTTCCTGAATCGCTTTCGGCAGCGACTGCAGATTCGGTTTCCCAAATTCAATCTGCACTTGCTTCCAGTTCGGGAACTTAACCGGATTGCTGGCTGCTACTTTCTTTCGCATCTTGTCGAAGTACGACTTGATCTTTCCGGACCAGTGTACCCAACCAGCCTGCAGCAGTGCTTTGTCCAGCCGATCGTAGCTAACATGAGCGGAGCAGCGAATCTTTAGCATCTGCCAATTCTCTCCGTCCGCACGAACATATTTAGTTACTCGCATTATTCCTCCGGTCCGCAGCCACCGGATAGAAGAACGAGTGCTACGAATAATGCACATACAAGAATCATTGCTTCGCCGATTGTCATAATTCCGGTTCCTTTCGTATCTCGTCTAAGCCTCTGGATTTCAGTTCGAATTCTATCCTAACTTGCTTGCCGCCTGCCAGTGGAATCCTGCGAACTGCCAAGCGGACTGGATTATGCTCGTTTGCCATCTTGAATGCTAGATCCATATCTTTCTCCTTAATCACCGCCTTCACGACACGGGCGACGATAAGCCTGTGGACTTCCACCACACAGATATGGTTCTTGCTTTCTTTTAGCCTAACCCAAACTGGCTGATACTTCCGCGCCATTGTTTAGATCCTGTTCTTCTATTATCGCCACTGCATATTTTTTCAATGGCGACGGCGCTACAAACGCGACGAAGGCAACTACTCCATCTTCTGCCTTCTCCCCCGGCTTTACTTTAAACTGCAAGGACGTTGTTTCATCTTCGAAAGCAAGTCCGAGCTTAACGAATGTTTTTGCTTGTGCTGCTTTGTGATGATGCAACCGGACGCGAAATGTTTCTGCTGCCTTCGCGTCCGGGAAATGGAGAACTAACTTTTTACCTGCTAGGAGATTGTTGAATATCTCCGAGAACGGCAGTTCCGCCCTTTGCATTTTCCCCGACCCCCGTCGAAAGTGGATGTTGTTTGTTTACGCTGAAACCTGCGGCGTTCTTGTGGCCGCCTCCCCCGTATTGCTTTGCAATAGCGGAGCAATCAAAATCTGGACGCGAGCGGAGAGAGAAAGTACGTCCAGTCGGTGTGTCCCAGTAGCAGGCTGCGAACGGAGCACCGTTTGTTTCCCACATATAGTGCCCTGCATCCGAAGAAAACGTATACGGAAGATTCGCAACTGGTACTTTATAACCAGCAATCTCCCACCACTGCATGGTTACTGCGACCAGTTCTTTAATGTCTTTAAAGTGCTTGCGCTCGATAGCCTGTCCTTCGGCAACTGGATTCCAGTTCTGATCGAACATAAGTTTATCCCATACTTCGAAATCATATGGGAAAGAGAATAACGCAGCTTGAATCTCGCGCGTATGCTCCAGCTTGAAACGCCAGAGATCACGATCTTCGATGTGTTTAAGCAGACGTGGCGGAAGAATGCCGGAACCAGCGAAGTAAAAATTCCACGCGAGCATCGCACCGCTTTGCTCCATATCGAAGCGAGCATTTACATTCTTCGGCAGATCAACAAGGTCTGCTTCTGCTGTTTTGTGGTGGTCGAGAATAATGATCGAATGCGCTTTCTCTGCCATCTCCAAAAGCACTGGACGCTTATAAGAAAAGTCCACCATGATTACGTCCATATCCGTAACATCTGGTGGCGGTTTCTGGTAGACGCCAGCATGGAAAACTAATTCTTCCGGCTGATATTGAAGATTGAAAGTTCGATGTGCTTCACGAACTGCCCACGCTGCACCGAAACCATCGGCACAGTTACCGTGATAGATTACTAGCGGTTTCGTGTTCATTGTTTTTCCCTTACCCCTTTTTGAGTGGAAAAGTTTTTGCTTCTTGTGGATCTATTAACTGACTGTTTGCGTGAGTTGCTGCTAGACGAAGCTGAACGATCAGCTCCGAAGTGACGTGCGCTTGAAGAAAAAACGAAAGCCATGCTGCTTGGGTTGCAGTCATGGCGATGATGTCGGTGTTTGTGTCAGGGTCGTTTAGGAGAACTATGCCGCCCCTAACGACAATTGATGCGGATTGCAGGGTGAATCTCCAAGAGGTTGCTGAGGATATTAACAGCAGGAGTATCACTAGGATTAATGGCTTTTCGTAACTATCCGCCTTAACCGCCTAGCACCTACTCCTGCTGTTGATACCCTCAGTTAAGAGGATACCAAGGTGCGAGGATTTATATACCGCTGCACCACGGCGGTTCTTGGAGACTTACAGATTCGCGAGCAGTTCTGCTTCGTCGCGCTTCATGAATTCCTCGATCTTGCCGGTGAGGAACTCCTGAACTTCTGCGAACTCTTCGCGCGACTCTTCTTTCGTGCTGGTGAACCAGAGAGCCAGCTGGCCTTTCAGGAATTCCAGAATCTTCTTCTGGGTCTTGACCGGCTGGAGACGTGCGACGAGCAGCTTCGCAGCATTCTCCACTTGCTCTTTCTTCTTGCCCGTGGTTGCCTGCATGACTTCCACGTAATCCTTGAAGAAAGCTTCCCACGTTTCCTTGCTGATTCCACCACCACGACGCTCCGCAGGCGGAATGTTCGCGATGTAGGTGAGATCGAGCTTGGTGAGATCCAGTTCTTCCTGCTTGTTGACCGGATTCTTTTCATCCGCAACTTGCAGTCGGCCGTGGCCGGCGGTGAGATCTGCCAGCAGTTCCAGCACAAGAGCTTGGACTTTCTCGCCGTTGGTTCCTTTTCCGTCCGGAGCAGGAGTAGTATCCTGCATCTTTTCCACGAGTCCTTCCATCGTGGGAACGGGAATCAGGAGTTCCACCGTCGGACGCTTCTCGCCCAGTTCGTCTTTCTTGAACGAATACTTCGTAGGACGGAAGATCGTGCCTTTCAGCGGCGAAGGCGGGATTTCTTTCACTTTCGCAGCACCGTTGTTGGCAGGAGCTTCGGCGGGAGCAGCGCCAGCAGTGGCGGTAACTTCCGCAGCAGCTTCATTGAACAGACCAGCAACGACGCCAGCAAGGATTTTAAGTTTCATGCGGTACTCCTTCTTGGTTGATTAAATCGGGGTTAAAAACTTTCGGGCTGAATTTGCCGAGCCAGAACCCGCAGTCTAAAGGAAGGCCGGGTCCGTGTCAAGGGGTCGTCGGGGAATTGGATTTAAGTCTTTAATCTCCACACTAACTTACGTTCGCCCGTATCATGCTCAAAGAAAACAGTAAGGACGTATTCTGTTGGCGCAGGCAGCATATTATATACACGATTACACTGATCGTACACCTCTTCTGGCTCAGCATCCTCTTTTAGTACTCCGAATGCACGAAGTTGTTTCTCAATCAGGTATTGCGATGCATTATCCATTTCGAATCTCCTTAAAAAATCTAATCTAGAAACAGGCCAGAAATCTATACTCATAACTCCTGGCCTGTTTGTGGACTAGATCAACTGCTTACGCAATCCCTTTTCGCGTGCAGTTAATTTGGCGTCGTTTGCTGCTGCCTCAGATTGCAGAAGTCCACCCTCCGCTAGAGGCAGCTTAGATACCATTCCACCTATGCACGTAGTTTTCGAACTGCATCGGGTGGTTTTGGTACCATTCTCTGCAATGCAGAATACCGGCGTCCGAAAGCCTGCAGTCGCACTGTTTTGCAACGAAAAAACCTGCGGTGCCACCGACACTGGTGTCGTAGTGACGTTCCAAGTAGTTATTTTTTGGTACGTCGATAACCGTAAGGAAGTCGTCTTCAGCGAACTGTTCTTTCTTCCCGTATCTTGGAAGTCCAACGGTAACAACAACAATGCAATTGCCGAGGATATAAATATCCCCATGCAGCGTTGCCTGCATCTGCTGTACATAGATATCCCCTCCTGTCTTTAAAATCATTGGTTCAGGTCTCATGGCTGGCTTCTCCTTCGTAGAATAGCGACAGGTTTCTTTGCAGTTGCACCCGCAACTACGCCAGTAGGCGCATTCCTCTTTTGCGATGAACCCCATCAGTGATCCTCCGGTTTAATTACTTCGAGAACAGTTCCATCTTGTGCCAGTTCATGGATAG
>Ga0196963_10001240_pt1 | contig 18153 bp, 18 predicted proteins | sample S1_5metaG_FD_148600 | JGI IMG/M metagenome (GOLD analysis project Ga0196963, IMG submission 148600) | Soil microbial communities from Anza Borrego desert, Southern California, United States - S1_5 | ecosystem: Environmental > Terrestrial > Soil > Desert | place: USA: California | collected... | reverse complement strand
CTTTGAGGCTTCTGCCAGCCAGCGTTCTGATTAAATAGTGGCAGGTGTTCTACGAATACCAGCGTTACAGGGACTTTGGCTAATGCACGGGCGATCGCTACTACCCCATTAGTAAATACTAAGTGAGACAAAATTATACTAGGTTGTTCTTGCTGTAAATAACGAACTAAAGGCAGTACAAGCTTCATAGCACTCAAAGTGCCGTAGCCAATTTGAGTTCGTAAATCAATGACTCTGACTCCCGCAGGAACCTGATCCAAGTAAGGTTTTCCTTGTGCACAATCTAATACTAAATCTGGCGAAAATCCACGTGCCACTAAACCTCTGAGTAAGTTGAGAATAACCTTAGTCATTCCACCCCCGCCTGCTGGATTAGTAACGATCGCGATACGCACAGAATTATCCATAAGGTTTATTGATTTTGAGGAAATAATTCCAGAACTTCTTGCACAGCAGAATTTACTTGTGCAGGTTCTTTCACAAATCTACAAAAAGGTAAAGCACTAGTCCAAGTTTCATAAAAAGACTCATTTTTATAGTAAGAGTTGGGCAACAAAACATGAGGAATTCCTAAGATTGTACAAAGAATATGACCATGTAAGCGATTAGTAATAATTACGCGGTATTGACTGAACTGATAAATTCCACTATAAATAAAATCCCAGGAACGGCGATGCAATTTCGAGTTATATACGCTGTTGAATTGAGCAATATATGGATGAGAGTGTTGCCATAGCTGTCGAGATATCCACTCATTCGGAGTTTTTAAGCCTCTTTGCCAAACTTCTCGAATTAATTGGGCAATGCTTTGCATCCATTCAGATTTTGGAGATCCCAAAACCCAGTTAAATGAAATCCAATCTTCAACAACAAGGTTGGGAACTTTAATGGCATCTGGAGAAAAGTTTGAATTGAATTCAGCATCTTCTCTACAATGATAAAGAACCGTATTCTTAGAATAATTATTTAAGCATAAACGGGGGATACTTCCTATCTGAAATGCCATGTCAGGAGCTTTAAGAATTTGACAATTTTTGAAAGCTTCTAAAGCAATGCTGTAACTATAGTCGTCACGAGTAAATAAAGTTAGTTTAGGGTGTGAATTAAAAATATTAGCTGTTTTTCTTAAATTTTCTTTACTATCGAAATAAATACTTTGTGGCAAGATAATAATTTCTCTATCTTTATATCTACAAATAATTCTTTCGCGAAACTTTTGGTAAGCAGGCCAAATATCTCCTAGATTTCCACCCCCAGTAAATATGATAGGAGAGTCGCCTATACTCGTCTCCATGAGTTTTTCGGAAAAATCATGAATACTTGCAGTATATTTAATATCTATGTTGGCAATATTTTTTAGATAAAGAATTGCACCAATCCAAATCAGGTGATCTCCAATATTTAAATAATTAGGATAATCCAATAAGGCACAAGATTCAAATCTATTGAAGCTTCCTAGGGCTTGGTGTAACAATTCAGGAATCTTTTGGATTTGAGTCATGTTTTTAAGCGAGATAGTTTTGAAAAATTAGCTATAGTATGATTAAAACGTAGAAACTCAGAAATCGAAAAGACAGTTATTATTATTTAAAATCATTTCCTCCTAATACTCTAAAGATAAAAATTTTACTTTCTGAGGGTGCAGAATATAGTTTCTCAACATGATTGACTTTACTGTGGCAATCTGTACTTACAATGGGGCAAAACGTTTCCCAGAAGTTTTAGAGCGACTACGAGCCTGTGAACAAGGTACTAAGCTAACACAAGTTGACAGAGCGCAAATTTTTTGGGAAGTTCTGGTTGTTGACAATAATAGTGCTGATAATACTGCGAAAGTCGTTCAAGACTACCAAGCAGACTGGCCTATATCCTTCCCTCTCAGATACTGTTTTGAACCTCAACAAGGATTAGCCTTTGCCAGACAACGTGCTGTTATGGAGGCAAGAGGTAAATTTATTGGGTTTCTAGACGATGACAATTTACCGAACTCTGACTGGATTGCAACTGCCTATGCTTTTGGAGAAACACATCCTCTGGCAGGCGCTTATGGGGGTCAAATTCATGGTGATTTTGAAGTTGAGCCGCCTAGCCAATTTAAGAAAATAGCTTCATTCCTAGCGATTGTCGAACGAGGTTCAACCCCGTTTGTCTATCAACGTCATCAAGGAATTCTACCGCCTGGCTCTGGTTTAGTTGTTCGCAAACAAGCTTGGTGCGAAAACGTGCCAATTCGCCTGTTTCTCACAGGAAGGATTGGCGGTTCTATGTTAGCGAGTGAAGATTTAGAAGCGCTGTTATACATCCAAAAGGGTGGATGGGAAATTTGGTATAACCCAGAAATGGAAATATTCCATAAAATCCCCTATTGGCGTATGGAGCGAAACCAATTAATCTCAGTTGTACGCGGGATTGGCTTAGCTCGCCATCATATCCGCATGCTGCGCCTAAAAGCTTGGCATAAACCTTGGGCTTTTCCGGTTTATTTTTTCAATGATCTGCGAAAAGTTTTATACTTTTTTACCCGGTATCAAAGCCTGATTGAAACCGATGTCGTTGTTGCTTGCGAAATGGAGTTTTTACTGAGTAGTTTAATTAGCCCTTTTTATCTTTGGTATCAATCTTTAAAAAGACAAAAAGAAAATTAGGATGAAGAACAGTTTCCTGTTTCTCATCCTAATGTTATTAACAGATCAGTATCGAGAATTTAAAACTAGCAAGCTTTGCGATTTTTGCGACGACGAGAGGCAACTAACGCACCCCCTACCAATCCTAAACCAGCTAGTGTTGCGGGTTCAGGTACCTTTTCGGCTCCTACTAGGGAAAAGTCGCGCTTAACATAATCACCTTCGGGAAGCGCTCCCGCCAATCTCACTTCTGTCACTGCCGTGGTGCCAAAGGGATTAAAGATTCTGTACCAACCTCCACCATTTTCGTCTGAGTTACTTAATGCGGTCAGCATTTGCGTAATTCCGTTCCATTTCCACTCAGCGGTTGTACTTGTCAAAACGGTTAAGGTTCCAGTAATCCCGCCAGCGCTCACCTCAGCAATCTCATTCAACTGGTCTTGAAATACAGGGGGTCTGTAGAGGAAACCTAAATCAAGAGAATTGAGAATGGATGGTTGGTCAATTGCTAAGGCAAGTTCTTCGCCGTAATCAATTTCTTCGATAGAACCGTTTGGGTGGTCATCACCATAAACACCGACTCCTGTGACCCCGTTAACAGTCTTTTCCGCGAGGAATCCGCCCAAGCTGCCCACGGTACCATTTTTAGTGACGTTAAGGGTGAAGCCATCGTCGGTAGTACATGACTTCATGGTGTACTCACTAATAGGGTCGCAAGTTCCTAAAGCCGTGCCACTGGTAAAGTTGAATGCCTGCGCTGGCATCATTGAGAGTGCTAGAGTGCTCCCAGTCATTAAACCGAAAAAGGATAAAGTATGTTTGAATTTCATAGGATTTTTCCCAGTTTTTAACAAAGTAATTTAATCTCTGTAGGTTTGATGTCTGAACGGCGACCCGGTTTTCAGAACACCCCAAAATCTGTATTTTGTTCAAGAGATCGAACTCTCTGACAAAGTGGGTGACTGGTTGCTGCTCTTCTGTTCGATCATACGCAATTCCTTTTGGAACTGTGGTATACACTGAGGGGGTTTCTACCACAACTTTACAGAATCTTTAATTTCATCGTGGTTTTCCCCGTAGATTTTAAAGTTTTAGCAAAGTTTTCTCTCAAAAGCAAATTTTTTAAGTAGATATACTTAAAATAGAGGGTTTACTAGCAAGGTAACCCTACCAAGGGGCATATTTTAGGGGCTAACGGCACACTGAAGAAGCAAGCAATTTTCAGATTGGCTGATATAACTAAGGGCACGGAATTCCGTGCCCTTAGATTTAAGCAAGTATTGTGTATGTCTTACAGGACTTACGCATTTAGACGGAAAGCAACCTCAAATTCAACCCTTGCCCAGCGCCTGCATAAACCCTGTATTACAGCTCTCAGCAAAAGAAGATCTGTCCTTAATTAGGAAGACTTTAAGCTGGCTTTAGCTTCAGCAGCGACTTGATTGACACTATCATTGGCTAGGGTTTCTAGAACTGATCGTGCCTCGGAACCACCTAATCGGCTCAATGCCTGGGCTACCCGGTAGCGAACTTGCCAATCTGAATTGGTGGCATAAGGAATTAGCAGGGAAATACCACGGGTGTCTCCGAGTTCTCCTAAGGAACCAATGGCAGCCGTTTGTACTAGCTCATTACTAGAGGCGATCGCTTCTGTGAGCAGATCAAAGGCACGTGTATCTCCAAGTTCCCCTAGGGCAGCCACAATACTGAACTGAACCAACCACTCAGGCGTATTGTGATAGAGCTGCTGTAAATCTTCAAAAGCTTCACTTAGCTTCAAAGCACCAATCGCATCCGCCGCCGCCGCTTGGACATCGGGTTCGGAGTCGTTTAGTAGGCGATCGCGCAAGCTGGTTAAAGCTTGCTGTAAATCTTGGTGCCCCAGCGTATCCATCTGGCTGACGGCTGCATAGCGAACACGAGTATTGCTGTCATTCAATAGGGGCTGCACCATTTCAAAGGCAACTGCCGATTCTAGTTGACGCAGCTGGTTTACTCCCCGCAAGCGCTCACCAAAATTCTCTGAACTCAGCAATTGTTGAACCGACTCAGGAGTAACGCTCATTCACCTATCTTTTCTTTAAATTTTATTTAACGATTAATCCAACTCAGCCGCCATTGTCCGCACAATATCCCCACGGGTGAGGATACCGATTACTCTGTTGCTGTCATCAACTACAGGCAAGCGGCGAACATTTTTTTCATGCATCAGCTTAGCAGCCTCTCGCAATGGTTTTTCCGGTTTGATTGTGATCACATCTTGAGTCATCACTTCTTCAACGGTTTGCCCTAGCGCTTTATGAAGTTCTCGTTCATAGGTGGCTGGGTTTTGCAGAAAGATCACGCTGTCCAGAAACATGATATAAGCGGGAGGATCTACCCCGGTTTCCTGCCACATTAAATCAGTTTCTGAAATCACCCCCACTAAGGCGCCGGATTCATCCACGACTGGCAAACCACTGAAACGACGGTCTGCCAGAATTTGAATCGCCTCTTTAAGCGGGACTTGGGGTTGCACCGTGATTACATCGCGGCTCATCACATCAGCAACAGTTTTAGGCATGCTTAGGCTTTGAGTTTTTCACTGGGTCACTGATCTCACTGTAGAACTTTTTGTTGAAACTCAGCAAGCGCGACTTTTTGCCTTCAGTATTCGGCTGGCTTAACGAACCTTAAGCGTTGCAAACAGTTTTTCATATCGGTTCAACGCTTCCTCGAAGGAATAGTTGGCGATCGCATACTCTCTTCCTTGCACGCTCAGCTGTTCAGCTTTATCAGGATATTGGTAGAGGTCTAGAATTACCTCTGCTAAGGCTTGGGGATCTTCTGGAGGCACAACAATGCCGCCACCACTCTTTTGCACCGCCCTAGCAGCAGTGCCACTCGCAGGCACAGAGGCAATAATAGGACGACCACTTGCCAGTAGTAGCTGTATTTTGGACGGCATATTAAACGAAATAACGTTGTGCTTTTGCATTACCAATCCCACATCAGCCGCTGCTAACATTTCTGGGAGTTGTTCGCGAGGCTGAAACGGCAGCAACACCACGTTATCGGCACCGCAAGTTTTACAGTAATTCTCTAAGCCTTTGAGGGCTTTTTCCTCTCCGACAATCACAAAGGTAATATCGGGAATATGGCTTAAGCAAGTAGCCGTCTCGATGACTGTTTCTAAACCTTGAGTCAAGCCAATATTACCGGAGTAAAGCACAACAAACTTTCCAGCTAATTGATGAGATGCCCGAAAGGCATTGTCTTTAGGTAAGGGGCGAATAAAGTTGATATCTACCCAGTTGGGAATCAACTCAAGTTTGCTCGCTGGAACATCTTTACTGAGCAAATTATCAATAAATCCATCGGTAATCACACTAATTTTATTGGCTGTCCGATAAGCAAATTTTTCTAAACGTGCAAATACCTGAATCAATGCTTTGTTTTTGAGTAGACCTGTGTGAACGGCGGCTTCTGGCAAAATATCCTGAAGATTTAAAACGACTGGGCAGCGACGAATCTTGCCTAAAAGGGCTGCGGGAACCGAAACGGCTAAGGGAGGTACGGTGATGAGAATGACATCTGGACGCCAGCTATTCAGGGCTTGCACAAAGCTGGTGAGTACAAAGCTGGCTTCAAATAATAATCGGTCTAGTAGACCTGGCTTGGGACGAATCCATACATAACTACGCTGAATCGCTACCCCTTGTTTTTGTTCGGTGAGGTACAACTTACCTCGGTATCCAGGATAAATGTGGCGCTGCGGATAATTTGGCATAGCCGTAACAACACGAACTTTGTGGCCACGATTGACTAGACCTTCTGCGAGTTCTGTCATTAGGGGGGCGATACCGATAGGTTCGGGATGGTAGTTGTAAGAATAAATTAGGATTCGCATAGCCCAGATCTAGAGACTTTTCAAGGATAACGGGTGCCTCAAGTCATCGCTCAGTTGTGATCTACCAAACATTATTAATTGTTCATACTTTATCGACTCCACCTTGACTAGGTTGCCCTGATGTGAGGTGGAATAGAACACAGCATTTTGGGCTTGAGTGCTTTGTAATGCCCTTGCTATGGCTGCTTGTTAATGTTCAGCGGTATAAAACCTACAGCGGCTGACTTCTGCGATTAAGCAGTAACAGAGGACTCTTTACACCCTGAGAAACAGTTCGCTACGCGATCGCCTGCCCAAGTAGACAGGACAAATTAGTAAACCGTGAGCCAAAATGGGTACTATCAACTCAATTATCAAAAGATAACGATGATTTTCCCTCATTTGCGTAAAATCCTAGCACCGCTCTTACTAGCTGTCTTGCTGCTGGTAACTGCCTGTGGTGGAACCCAAGCACCTTCCCGTTGGGATCAGGCACAACAGGACAGTACTCAGAAACGAACTCAAGCCCCACGGGATAACACCCAGAAACAAAACACCTCAAATCGCGCCCCGGTTGTTGGTAAAGCCTTACCCGGCAGTACCTTTAACAAATTCTTCCCATCTGCTGGCAGTGGTTATCAGCGTGTATATACACAAGAAAAACAAGGCTTTGCTGAGGCGAAGTTGAAAAAAGGTGGCAAGGATGTAGCCGTTATGTCTATTAACGATACAGCCAATAATCCCAGTGCTGCGCAAAAATTTCGTCAAAGCAACCAGCAAATTTCAGGTTATCCCGCAGTTAGCCAAGGCAATAATGGCACAGCCGTTTTAGTTGGCGATCGCTTCCAAGTTAAAATTCAATCCCGCGATCCGTCCTTTACCGAGAGCGATCGCCAAGCTTGGTTACAAAAGTTTAATCTTCGGGGTCTTGCGAGTGCTAGATAAGATCAGTCCTCAGTTGACGACAGCAGGATAAATCTCTCTTTAAGAGATTTATCCTTTATCCAAAGCATGACATCTATAAAAATTTCGTCAAGGAGACGCTTGTGAGCAAACCGATTTTTGAATTGGTTGATGAACTACCCACGAACAACATGACCGTTTTTGTTCTGCGATCGCTGGACTTTGTTGTTCCTGGTGAATGGCAAAATGTCGTTGGGTTTACTAACACCATTCGTCACATTACTGGAGAAACTGACGAAGCCTTTATCCAGCAAATTGGTGAACGCGCCATCTATCTGTACAACGATACATCCCAAGGCTACCAACGCGCCATGTGGCTTTATCAAACAGTAGATCGCACAGATAGTGCGTTGGCTGCTGCTGCTTTGGCAAATAAGGTTGGGGATAAAATCCCTTTACTGGGAGGATTATTAACCAAAGTCACCCCGAAAGCAGAAAAAGCTCAAACCATTGACTTGAGCCTAAAATTGGTGGTTGAGTTAGTGGCTTTCTGCCAAATCAATGGCATTCCTGGAGACAGTATTGGAGATTTTGTTGGGTCTTTGGGAGAATATAGTGGTGAATCTCTCATGCGAATGGCTAGTTTGGTTTGCATTGATGGTTTGATTCCCCTCGGTTCAGACTTCATTTCCAAAGGGCTATCCTACCTGAGTCAAACAACGCCCTCAGACTTAGAACAAAATAATACGTTCTCCAACGTTAGAAGTTTAATTCCTGGTGGCAGTCCTGCTGGTCAGTTAGGCTTTATTACCCAAAGTTTTGACTCTGTTAAAGGTTGGATGAGTAGTTTTGTAAGCGATCGCGGATTGACCCCAGGAACTGTCGTTAGTAATATGCAACGGTTTGTAGATATTTCTAATGACAAGTTGGACTATCTAGGTGCCTTCCTAGATATGACCACCAATTACTATGAACATACAGGCACTCAAACTTTGGCACGTCGCTTAATTGAACGAGCTGCTGCCGAAATCTAACCCTTGAACGGTGGGGTGAGATAATTTTGGATTTACGCCATTCCTGTCAGGTTAATTAAGTTGAGCTACTTAAGTGCAACATAAGCATTGAGTTGATTGCTACAGGTGAGAAAGTTGTTCGCAAAAACGTTGATAACTTTCTCACCTGACAACTATTCTTCACTGGTCAACCTCTAACCCTTTTTCGCATAACCAAACAATTCTGCTGGTTAGAGAGCCGCAAGTAACTTAGGCTATCCATTAACTGTTTCATAAAAATTAGCCCCCTGCCGTCTTCCTTCCAAGGATTGGGAGGTTCCTCAAGCAGCGACTGTAGCTTAGCCTCTAAATTAAATGGCTGTCCCTGATCCCAAATGCGTATCTCCACGTAATCGGCAAAAACCCTCCCCTCCACACTAATGAGAGTGGTTGATGGCAAGCCTTTGTGAGCATGGCGGACTGCATTGGTGAACCCTTCTGTTAAGGCTACCTGGCATTCATTCCAGAGATTTTCAGGAAATTGTGGCAGATTGAATTGCTCAAACCATTGCCATACTTGTGGGAGAGCATTCAAATCTGTTTGAACCTCAAGACATGACTGTTTTATCGGTTGTTCATCAATATGCGCCACTATTTTTGTTAAACACGATCAAGATAGTTCTGATAATCAGCTTTAGGTCATACATCAAACTCCAGTTCCGCTGATATTGCAAATCTAAGCGGATCACATCTTCAAAATGACGAACCTGCGATCGCCCATTAACCTGCCACTCACCAGTCATGCCCGGTTTAACGTCTAAACGCTGCCATTCCGGTACCTCGTAGCTATCAACTTCATCCGGGGTAGGGGGTCTAGTACCTACCAGACTCATCTCCCCTTTGAGAACATTCCAAAACTGAGGTAGCTCATCTAGACTGGTGCGGCGCAAAAAGCGACCTACCTTAGTTACTCGCGGATCATTTTCATTTTTAAAGAAAGCGCCCTGAGCTTGATTTTTGATCGTAGCTTTTAGCTGCTCAGCATCAGTACACATCGAGCGAAACTTCCATAAGCGGAAGCGTCTCCCCAACCAACCACAGCGAACTTGACTGAAAAAAATCGGACCTGGACTGTCAATTTTAATGGCAATGACAAGAGGAATAAACAAAATTGCTGTAATTAACAAACCGACAATCGACCCTACAATATCAAGGAAACGTTTAATCCAAGAGCGCACAGATGGATGAGTCGTTGGTAGCTGATTTTGTGAGCGTCTGTTACTTGGAGGCGGATCTGTCGGGCTTGATGGCTCAATGGTAAATACTTCGTTGAGTCCAGTCAAAGCTAATACCGCTTTTACCTGAGGATGGATACCCCGTAGTACCAGTTCTACCCCTTTTTCGTTTGCGCTTTTTAATGTATTAACTAACGCACCTACGCCACTACTGTCTATAAAGGTCGTTTGGCTCAGATCTAAAATAATCTGCTTAGGAACAGATGGCGTTTGCAAAAGCTCCTGACAAGTGTTCTTATAGGTAACTGCCTCTAGCACGCTTAAGCGAGGGGGCATTTGCACCACGGCCTTCTCGTTCAATAACTTCACTAAAAAATTTTCGTTTGGAATTGGGTTAACCATGAAGACCTATTAATACCACAAGCTACTGTAATGAAAATATTGTGTCCCAGTTGATTGAACTTCATCAAAAATTGATATTAGGACTATCTTAACTATACAAATGAGACCTCCCACTGTTGATTATCCTACTGCCAAGCTGATAGAAATATTTTCTGCGATTCAAGGAGAAGGTTTAAATGTAGGAACTCGTCAAATCTTTATCCGCTTTGCCTTGTGCGATCTTCGCTGCCATTTTTGCGATAGCACCCATACTTGGAAGGCTCAGCCAGAATGCAAAATTGAGCGCACTCCTGGACAACGTGATTTTGAAACTTACTCGAATCCTGTCTCGCTACCAGTTTTACTAGAATGGGTGAATCAACAAAATCAACCAGGTCTCCACGATAGCATTAGCATTACAGGTGGTGAACCCTTGCTTCACGCACCGTTCTTAGTAAAGTTTTTACCTAGACTCCGTGAATCTACGGGTTTACCGATTTATCTGGAAACTGGCGGTCATCGTCCAGAACAGTTGGCTCAGGTTTTGCCGTACTTAGACTTGGTAGGCATGGACATTAAGCTACCCAGCGTTAGCGGGGAAGAATGGTGGCAGGCTCATGGTGATTTTCTCCAGCGCTGTTATGACTCGCAGGTAGAGGTATTTGCCAAGCTGATTATTGCTCAACAAACTAACCCCGCTGAGTTAGAACAGGCTGCTGAGTTAGTGGCACAAGTTAGTCCGGAAATTCCGGTTTTTTTACAGCCTGTGACACCATTAGAAATACCCCATCAAGCTGCTCAAAAACAACTGCTTTCCCCAACCCCAGAACAGGTTTTGTCATGGCAAGCATTGATGAAGCGGAGTCTCAAGCAAGTACGAGTGATACCCCAAACCCATAAAGCTATTGGTCAACTTTAAAAGGATTTACGCAGTTTGAGGAAAGCCTTCAGTGTTTAGGGATTAGGGACTGCTTCGACAGACTCACTTCGACAAGCTCAGTGACCAAGCAACCCCAGTGAGCAAGTGACCGAGTGACAGGGGATTGGGTAAACTGACCTCTTGATTAGGCGATCGCTCTCAGCAGACTGTTAGTTTTCAGGTCGGCAGATTATAAACTTATGTTAAGTAAAATTTTCTTATCTGCTCATGATGTCCCGCCGCACTTGGTTTAGCGTCTTATTAGCCAGTTGTCTTGCCGTAATTGCCTGGTTGAACTTTACTCCTGCTGCTCATGCACTGGGTGGGAAATTGCCTCCTCTGAATCAACCAGCACCAGAATTCACACTGCCAACTCATACGGGTGAAGGCAATTTTTCCTTGTCAGATTACCGGGGCAAATGGGTGGTTCTTTATTTTTATCCCAAAGACTTTACCCCTGGCTGTACGTTGGAAGCTCGTCGGTTTCAGCAAGATTTACCAAAATTCTTAGCCAAAAATGCTCAGATTATTGGGGTCAGTGCTGATTCTGTAGATTCTCATGCTAAATTCTGCAACTCAGAAAGTTTAAAATTTCCCCTTTTAGCAGATACGAATGGCAAAGTTAGCAAAGCTTATGGTTCTTGGATTGGCTTTGTTTCCATGCGCCACAGTTTTATCATCGACCCAAAAGGAATTCTGCGTGAAAGCTTTACTGACGTAAATCCAGCCATTCATAGTAATGAGGTAATGGCGCGTTTAGGAGAATTGCAGACGGCGGCTTCCTAATTAATAGGGAAGTGTTGAGAAAATTTTGAGACCTATAGTTCTAAATTTTGATCCCTTACCTGTAACCTAACTAAAACTCCTGGTGAATACTCAATATCCACCAGGAGGGAAAACTTTAGATTCTAAAACGCACTCTGTAAAACTTTATGAAAATGAAGCAACAGACAAGAGCGCTTAGCGTCTATAGGAGCTAGAGGTAGTAACCTCATTAGGATCACGGTAACGAACGGGTTCTTCATGTTTGCGAGCTAGACCTGCTAGACCAGCCAAACCGAGTAAACCTAACCAACCCCAATCAAAGTCGCGATCGCCTTGGGAATCTGTAGTAGAAACATCTTGACTAGAGCTATTGGTGGTACCAGTTGTGGTTCCATCTTGGGCAGAAGCAGATTGAGTGAAGGGGACGAGGGCTAAACTACCTGCGAGAACGGCAGCACCAAGAATTTTAGATAAGTTAGAAGATTTCATGATTAAGTTTCCTTTGCTTTTGGCTCACTGTATTCAATTTAAGGTTAATCAATATTTTGCAAATCAATCTGTAGCAGTAAAGTTAAACTTCCAGAATGTCTTGCTAGAGAAACAGAAACATCGAGAAACTGAGATTTATTGTTGCAACTTTAGCGGTATGTACTTTTATAGAAAGAGAAGATTTCGATTATGGGAACTAAGGAGAGCCTTGCTGGGTAAGATAGTCGATTACAAAGCCACGGCTATAGCAGCTTTATGGTTTGATACATTTGCGAGCGGCACTTGTAGATAGCATCTGCCTTAAGACAAAGTTTTTAGTCAAGCGAGGAAAGCAGTTTAAATGACAATACACCCAACAGCTGTAGTTGAAGCTGGTGCTCAGTTAGGAAAAAATGTTCAGGTGGGGGCTTTTTCCTATATTGACCATGATGTCCAAATTGGTGATGGGTGTGTGATTGGCTCCCATGTCACAGTGATGCGGTACACGTCTTTGGGGACAGGCTGCCAAGTACACGCAGGTGCTGTTTTAGGGGACTTACCCCAGGATCTGGCATACCGAGATGAAAAAAGCTATGTCAAGATTGGCAACAATTGTGCGATTCGTGAAGGGGTGACGATTCATCGTGGTACCAAGTTAGGCACAGTGACGCAGGTAGGCAATGACTGCCTACTAATGGCATTTAGCCACATAGCTCATAATGTCAAAGTTGGAAATAAGGTAATTATTGCGAATGGGGCACTGTTGGCAGGATACGTGGAAGTAGGAGATCAGGCGTTTATTAGTGGCAACTGTTTGGTACACCAGTTTGCTCGGATTGGCAGATTAGCCATGATGTCTGGTGGTTCTGCGGTGCATAAAGATGTTCCGCCTTTTTGTACAACTCGCAGTGTCAGCCTGAATAAGATTATGGGTTTGAATGTGGTAGGAATGAGACGGGCAGGGATCAGCTCTGACGATCGCTTGATTATGAAGCGAGCGTTCAAAATCCTGTATCAGTCGAACTTAACCCTACCGCAAGCGATCGCCCAGTTGGAAACAGAGTTTACTTCGGAAATGGTGCAAGAGGTGTGCGAGTTTATTAAGTCTTCTCAAAGAGGTATCTGCACACTTGCAAAAAAACACAAGTTAGAGTTTTGAGTTCCACAGGCGGAAGGTAGCAACCTGGAAATTTGAGGAAGGTGATTTTCTTCCGTGTCTCCTCTACTGAATGCGCCGCTGGATCTGCTTTAGCGTTTGATACATTTCTGGGAGACGGTGGTAGATAGCAGCTGCTTTAACAAAGACTTTGTGCGGAATTGCTGGTACTCCTGTAACGATCGCCCCCGGTGCTACATCGCTATGGATACCCGCTTTAGCCGTTGCGATCGCACCATCTCCAATATGAGCCTGATTGGCAATTCCTACCTGTCCGGCTAGTAAAACCTGATTACCTACTTTCACTCCCCCGGCTAATCCTACTTGAGCTGCAAGGGCAGTGTTTTGACCGATCTCACAACCATGACCAATATGCACCAAGTTATCTAGTTTGGTATTGCGTCTAATGCGGGTTTCTCCCACGGCTGGGCGATCAACGGTGCTATTGCAGCCAATTTCCACCCCATCTTCTAGCACCGTGTAGCCAGATTGCTCCATTTTGAACCACCCCTGCGGCGTGGGGACAAAACCAAAGCCTTCGGAACCAATGGCTGCACCGCTATGAATCACGCAATTTGCGCCAATCTGAGTTCGTTCATGGATCGTGCAATTGGCGTGTAATACTGTGCGATCGCCAATTTGCACTTCTGGGTAAATCACAACATTAGGATGAATGCAGACCTCGTTGCCGATTTTTACCCCAGGCTGAATCACTACATGGGCACCAATGTAAACATCTTTGCCAATTTCAGCAGTTGGGTGAATCACCGCTGTGGGATGAATTTCTGGCGAGGGACGGAAGGGTTGATAGAACAGTGCGATCGCTTGGGCAAATACCAATCGGGGTTCAACCGCTGCAAGCCAAGCAATTCCTCGCTCTGTCGCTTGTGCTTTTAAGGTTTCATCTTGTGACAAAATCAAAGCACTTGCAGACGTTTTTCCCACCTGGGCGGCGAATTTCCCTCCCTCTATATAGCTGAGGGTGCCACTGGACGCCGTATCGATGGGGGCTACGCCAGTAATTTCTGGGTTACAGTCGGGATTCGAGGTCAGGTTATGGGAAGCGGCGTCTAATTTTTGTATTATCTCGGAAAATTTCATCGCCACAGTAGTTCTTTGATGAGATTGAAGGGTTTTAATACCAAATTTGGTTAGTATACACCCCTTTTCACAAAAGTCTGTCTAGTCAGGCTCAAGCAACACACTACTATTTTAGAGTTGAGACTTTAGCTGTCAGCCTGAGCAGCAGAGATCAACGCAGATTTGGTATTAATAATCTGATGAAAAATCAACCGCTCTTTCAATTTCTTGATTAAATTCCACGAGAGCAATATCGATTAATTTCCTGAATTAACTGATTTTCACCTTTTGTGGCTGTTCTCAACTGTTGAAGCGTTAAATCAATTCTCGACCGTTCTCCGCTATTAAACGCATTTACGAAGTTACGAGTGGCTCTGCTAGTATTTCTATACAGGGTGACAAAGCGTAAGCGATAACTTTGCAGTTGGCGATCCGTCAGGCTCAGCTTCTCCATTTGTTTTGCATAATTTTCTAGCGCTGTAGCTGCCGGAGTTAGCGCATTTGCATTGTTACGTCCATTAATACTAAATTTTCTCACATCTTTGACGGCTTGATTGCTAATAGCAACTACTTGATTACATTGAGCAGCTTTGATGCGGTTATTTTGACTATTTTGTTTATTAAATTCTCTCGCATCTCCAGGGAAAGCAATGAGAGATGGCGTTATAGTGACTAATAAGCTACTAGTTACGAATAAGCAGATTAGTTTTATTTTCATGTTTGAAATTTTATGCTAAGAGCCAGGGATGAGTTGTGAGTAGGAGACACTTGCTCAGGTTAATAGTCAAGAAGAAGTGAAAATAACCAATAGGCGACTTTTACAAAGAATAAATCGAAGATTTTGAAAAGTTTATTTTGTGTAACTATCACTTTTAAGCAAAAAGTCTATTGTCTCCCATTTAAGCAAGTGTACAACTAGCTAACATAGAATCGTCAACAGATTCGCGTAGCTGCTGCTGTGCAGCATTGTCTATTGCGGATTGATTTGAGAAATTCCTGACAATCCCCAAATGGATACTGAGACTCAAGCTAGGACAGCAGCAAAGACAAGACTGAGAGAAGCACTCGCTACCTATAAGGGTGACACCAAGCATGAGATGGTAGCCGCAGCGATCGCGCAGCTGGTAGAACTAAACCCAACAATTGCGCCTGCTCGTAGTGAAACGCTCATGGATGGGCAATGGCTTTTGATTAATGCTCCCAACTTTCCCAATGGAGAACAGCGATCTGACGGCAAGTATATGTACACCCTCGGTCGGGTTGCTTTTAATATGTTTCAACCTACAGGGTTAAAAATAGTGATCGATCGGGTACTGCAACCTGTAGCTTTTCTAGAGAAGCCTCAACAATGGACACATGACATTATTGTTGAGTTCACGACAGTGGATGAGCAGATACCGACGCTACAAGGCATCGTTCATAACTTTGGGGTTTGCGAACCAACTCAGGACAACACCCTGCAAGTAAAGTTCACTGGGAGTGATTTACAACCCAAAGCGCAAACTGATTTGGAAGCATGGAAAGCCGTATTTAGCAATCAGTCCCAGCCGGCAAAAAGAGGTCTGAAAGAAAGGCTGATGGTCAGCGTGTTAAAGATTATCTTTGGGATGGTTCCCCCAGAGGGGATAGATCCTAAAACAGGGCGAGTTTCCTTCAAAATGCAAAGACCGCCTAAAGGGAAGCTGGCACTGCTTTATCTAGATGAAGAATTACGCATTACACGCGGGGAGAGGGGTATGGTTTTAGTGTGCGAGCGGCAGCAACCCTAAAGGCGGTGGGTCAAACTTAACTTTCACCTAACGCCTCTCATTTTCAAAGTATTCTTTATAGTTGCCATAGAAATTCCTTATGGCAAAATTTTAGATGGCTTAAAACATGCAGACATCATGAGGGAATTAAAACCAAAAGAGTCAAAGCTAGCTTTGACGTTGCCTCAAGGGTTTGGTTTTTAACTTGCAAACTTAACTGTTTTTGAATAGCTATGCATCAAACTAATGGATTGATAGGTCGTCGTAATTTTTTGAATTTAACGGGAACTGGCGGTATGGCTTTGGTTGCCGCTGTTGCGGGAAGTGCTTTATGGAGTATGAAACCAGACCAAGCGATGGCTACTGCGCTTGAACTTTCCAGCCCTGATGCTGCGCTAAAACGGTTGATGGATGGAAATCAACGGTTTATGCAGCAAAAGGGTAAGCATCCCGATCAAACACAGGCACGGGTTAAAGAGGTTGCCCAAGGACAACACCCGTTTGCAACGTTGCTAACCTGTGCGGATTCACGGGTTCCTCCAGAAATCTTGTTTGATGAAGGAATTGGTGACATATTTGACATCCGTGTAGCTGGAAATGTCGTGACTCCGGAGGTACTTGGTAGCCTGGAATATGCGGTGGCACTCCTTGGCTCTCCTTTAGTTATGGTTTTAGGTCATGAACGCTGTGGGGCTGTCACGGCTGCTGTCGAAGGAGAACGCCTTCCAGGGCAGATAGGTTCTTTTGTTAAAGCCATTGAACCCGCACTTGCTAGGACAAAAGGTCAATCAGGCGATGCGGTGGAAAACGCGGTGATTGCCAATATTCACTATCAAATAGAGAAGTTGAAACAGAATTCAGATATTCTGTCTCAACGGTTGCTGAATGGCAAGCTCAAACTTATTGGCGGTCGTTATGACCTGGATACGGGAGAGGTAACGCTGATTTAAAACTGGGCAATTTGTGCCCTACACACTAGGCGATCGCGCTGGCTGCCATCATTGCACTTCTTTGATGTAGCACTGGGGCGATCGCTGGCGCAATTGCCCTTTAGATAGCGCGATTCTAAAAAACTTTCTCAAAAATTCAAAAATCTGTAGGTAAATTAAGCTACCTGCCAGCAAAACTAAAGTTTTGCCGACAATCATATACGGTTTTGCCTGTTGCCATAGAAGGGTCGGTTGTATTTGGCTCATCTATTTTTCCGTCCAATTTTTTACTATAAGCAAGCGAATACTGAAAGGAACTGCCTTCCTTAATTCGCATTTAGGAAGATACAAGGGAGAACCCAAAATTTAATCTACGATAATCCTACGTATTTACCGTAGATTTATAAACAGCATCCTTACATAGTTTTTGAGAAAAATCAACGCATACCCCATAAAGTCGGTCGGATTTGTGGGGATTAATCGTGAAAGGCTGATGCTGCACACTCGCTAAAGTGCAGGAAAAGCAATCAAATTTTTGCTGGGTTAAAGATGGGTAGTTGGTGCCTGAGTAACTAGGTTTTACAACACGGCTCCTCGAACTACCTTAAAAAAGAGGCTATCTGGTAGTAGCTTGCGGAGTGCCAGAATAAGCGCTGAGTTGGCAGTATAGCGTAGCTTAGGGCTGTTGTCGGTAGCGGCACGATAGATAACGTGAGCGACGACTTCTGGGGGTGCTCCGGTTGCTCCAGCTTTATTCATTTTTGGTATCGCTCGCTGGGCAAGATCGTCGTAGGCAGTCAGACTGGGCTGAGACATGATATCAAGGGAGCGATCGTAGAAATCTGTCTTAATCGGACCAGGTTCGACAATTTTTACGCGAATACCCAGTGGTTCTAATTCGTAATGCAATGACTCTGAAAAGCCTTCAACTGCCCATTTTGTTGCATGGTAAAGACTATAGAGGGGAAAGGTAATACGACCGCCCATAGAAGCAATGTTGATAATGGTGCCGCCTCTTTGTTGACGGAAGTGGGGCAGTAAGGCGCGGGTTACCTCCATCAGCCCAAAGACATTAGTCGTGAACT
>Ga0196963_10001239_pt1 | contig 18174 bp, 12 predicted proteins | sample S1_5metaG_FD_148600 | JGI IMG/M metagenome (GOLD analysis project Ga0196963, IMG submission 148600) | Soil microbial communities from Anza Borrego desert, Southern California, United States - S1_5 | ecosystem: Environmental > Terrestrial > Soil > Desert | place: USA: California | collected... | reverse complement strand
CCCCACACCCCCGCCCCCTACACCGGTCCCACCAAGGCCGAGGTCCTCGCCCTCCGCAAGCAGCACCTCACGCCCTCGCTCATCACCTACTACAAGGACCCGGTGATGATCGTCGAGGGGAAGATGCAGTACCTCTTTGACGAGACCGGCCGCCGCTACCTCGACATGTTCGCCGGCATCGTCACCGTCTCGGTGGGCCACTGCCACCCCAAGGTGATCGAGGCCACGCAGCGCCAGACGGCCCTGCTGCAGCACACCACCACCATCTACCTCAACCCCACCATCGCCCTGTTCGCACAGAAGCTGCTGTCGACCCTGCCCGCGCCGCTCAACGACGGCGTCGTCTACTTCACCAACTCCGGCAGCGAGGCTAATGACCTCGCCATCCTCATGGCCCGCGCGTACACCGGGCACTTTGACGTCATCGCCCTCCGCAACGCCTATCACGGCATGTCCAACTTCACCATGGGCGTGTCCGCGCTCGCCAACTGGAAGCAGCCGGTGCCCCAGGGCTTTGGAATCCATCATGCGCGCCTGCCCGACCGCTACCGCGGCCAGTGGAACTATGACGACACCGACGCCGGCCGCAAGTACGCTGAGGACGTGCACGACCTCATCCGCACCGCCACTAGCGGCGGCGTGGCCGCGTTCATCGCCGAGCCTATCCAAGGCGTGGGGGGCACCGTCGAGCTCCCGCCCGGCTACCTCAAGCACGTGTACGAGCACGTGCGGGGTGCGGGCGGGCTTTGCATCTCCGACGAGGTGCAGACCGGCTTCGGCCGCACCGGCGACGCCTTCTGGGGCGTCCAGTCCGTCGGCGGCGAGGGGTGCATGCCCGACATCGTCACCATGGCCAAGGGCATCGGCAACGGCATCCCGCTCGCCTGCGTCGTCGTCAAGCGCGAGGTCGCGGCCAAGATGGCCCAGAAGCTCCACTTCAACACCTACGGCGGCAACCCCGTCAGCATGGCACAGGGCCTGGCCACGCTCGAGGTGATCCTCGAGGAGAACATCCAGCAGCGGGCGAGGGACGTCGGGGCTCACCTGCTCCGCGGCCTCAAGCAGCTCCAGCAGCAGCACGCCATCATCGGCGACGTCCGTGGCCGCGGCCTCATGCTGGGCGTGGAGATCGTGGAGCCCGGCAACGGCAAGACACCATCGCCCACGAAGACCGCCGCCATCCACGAGCGCTGCAAGGACCTGGGCGTGCTCGTGGGCAAGGGCGGGCTCAACGGCAACGTGCTCCGCATCAAGCCGCCCATGTGCGTGACGAAGGACGACTGCGACTTCCTGTGCGCCTGCCTGGACATCGCCTGCTCCGAGGCCTGAAGGCACTTTCTCTCCACCACTTACGATCCATCGGCGACGTTTGTGCGCAAACTCGTGGACATGCGCGCTTCTCCCCTTCCCGCCGCGGAGGCCGCGCAGTACTGTCGCACCATGATCACCTCCGCCGCCCACATCCTCGATTCCCACGCCGAAACAGACCTCGACGACCTCACACCCACCCTCTCCCGCGAGCAGGAGGACGCCATCATCGAATCGCTCGCCGACGCATCCCTCTCCATGCGCGACGTCGCCGATCGACACGACCTCTCCATGGCCGCCCTCGCCCTCTGGACGACCCGACCCGACATCCAGCAGCGACTCGCGGCCTTCGAGACCCTCATCGCCCGCCAAATCCGCATCGCCGCTACCACCCACCTCCGCGTCGTCGTCACCATGCTGAGCCAGGTGGTGCAGAACACCAACGAGGAAGAGCGCCGCGCGCCCTGCGACCTCAGCAACCCGCGCCACCTCGAGCAGCGCCGCCGCGCCCGCAACACCGGCACCCACGCCGCCCGCATCCTCCTCCGCATCGCCAACCACAAGCCCACTTCGCCTCATGCCTCGAAGCCAAGTGCCTCGTTGCCTTCTTCCAACCCGACTACCCGCAGCCCTGCGGCCACCTCCTCGCCCACTCACCCCCCCACCCCCTCTCCTAAACTCCCCACATGCCAGGTAAACCCACCGCCCTCGTCCTCCGCGCCGCCGGCACCAACTGCGACGGCGAGATGGTCCGCGCCTTCGAGCTCGCCGGGGCGGACGCCCAGCTGGTCCACCTCGACCGGCTCATCGAGAACCCGCGCCTGCTCGCCGGGGCCGACCTCATCGGTTTCCCCGGCGGCTTCAGCTACGGCGACGACATCGCCAGCGGGCGCATCTTCGCCATGAAGGTGCGCGAGCGGCTGTACCCCGCCCTTAAGCGCGCCGTGGACGATGGCTGCCTCATCATCGGCGCGTGCAACGGGTTCCAGGTGATGGTGCAGTGCGGGCTGCTGCCGGGGCCGCAATCGGGCGAACAGAGTGGCGAAACGCCCCCGCCCCAGCGCGTCTCTCTGACCGACAATCAGGACGCCCGCTTCTGCGACCGCTGGGTCGGCGTGGAGTTCAACCCGCGCTCCGTGTGCGTCTGGACCCGCGGCCTCACCGACTTCCCCGAGGACACAACGCCCGCGCACGTCGCCACCATCAACCAGCTCCCCGTCGCCCACGGCGAGGGCCGCTTCGTCACCGCCGAGCCCGCCGTCCTCAAGCAACTCGAGCAGAACGGCCAGGTCGTGCTCCGCTACACCGACAACTACAACGGCAGCGAGGGTGCCGTCGCCGGCATCTGCGACACAACGGGCCGCGTCTTCGGCCTCATGCCCCACCCCGAGCGCTACCTCGACTGGACCCGCCACCCCTACTGGACCCGCCTGGACGCCAGCACCCGCAAAGGCGCAACCCCCGGCCTGCGCATTTTTCAGAACGCCGTGGAGGCGGCGAAGGGCGTCGTCGTCGCGTGACCATGTCGCACTGAGGACCACCGCGGAGGAGCGCGGAGTGAGCGGAGTGACGCGGAGTCTGATCCATGATCCTCAACTCCGCGCAACTCCGCCTACTCCGCCAACTCCGCGGTAGAGCCTTTCAGCTTCGCTCGCAGCAGCGCCGGTGATCCATGATCCACGACGACCCCAAGCTGAAGCTCAAGCGTGAGGTCGCCGAGGACCGCGCCTGCCCGACCTGCGGCTACAACCTCCGCGGCCTGAAACTCGGCGACAAGTGCCCCGAGTGCGGCTCGCGCATCACCTCCGGCATCACCGACCCGCTCGCGGGCTGGGTCATCACCGACGCGGGCTTCGGCTACCTCCAGGCGCTTGGGTTCGGCGCGCTGCTCATGGCCCTGTGCGCGCCGTTCATCCTGCTGGGGCTGATCTGGACGCTGGTCGAAGCTCCATGGGAGAACGGCCTGACCCTGTGGCCCGGCGGCGGCGCGAGCATGGCGGCGCTGGGCTTTGCGCTGGGCGTGTGGATCACTACCTCGCCGCGACCGACGCCCGCGTCAACGGAGAACGCGGGCAGCCACATGCACGGCGAGTGGCTGGTCGTCCGATGGGTCAGCCGCGCCACGCAGCTGCTGTGGATCGGCGCGACGCCGATGTTCGTGTGGGGGGCCGATCAGATCAGCGAGTTTCATCTCAACGGCACCGCCCCGCACGCGGCCACCGAGATCGCGCTTTGGTGCGGGGCGATCCTGTGGGTCGCCGCGTTCGCGGGGCTCGGTTTCCTCGCGGTCTACCTGTCGCGCCTGGCCGACTGGGCGACCGACACCACGCTTGCCGACCGCCTACGTCTCGTCCCGTACTCGCTGGGCATCGGCGGCTTCATCATGGGCTCGCTCGTGCTGCTCCGCGGCCCGATCGGGTACGAGGGCGGTGGGCTCGTCCTGATGTTCGTCGGCTGCCTCGGCGCCCTCATGCTGCTCATCGCCATCGGCACCTTCGGCTGGGGGCTGCTCACCTTCGCGAACCTGGCGCGGTGGTCGGCCTCCAGCCGGCGCGCCAAGCTCGCCACCGAGGCCCGCCGCTCGCAGATCATCCTCGACCGCATCGAGGCCCAGAAGGCCAAGCCGATTGATACCCACGACGCGGTTCTCGAAGGCACCCGCCCCAGCAAGCCGCAGGGCAAGGTGGTGCAGAAGAGCGGCGACGTGCAGCCCTACGACCTCGCGTGACCGTTCTTTGACAACCTCACAGCGCCATCCGCGCCCCCGGCTCAATCGCCCGTGGCAGCTTCGCCTTGTACGCGTCCAATTCTTCGGCCGAGGTGGCCGTGCGGGCCGAAACCTCGAGCAGCGCGTCCACCGTCCCATCGGCCTTGGTCGGCACCTTTACGCCCGCGGCCGTCAGCCAACGGGCCGCGCGGCGCGTCTGGATCTCGCGGCTGCTCTCCACGCTGTCAACGCCGGTGGCGTTCTTGATGGGCGCGAACTCCTCGATCCGGTCGGTCTCGTAGACAATCGACGAGCGGCACAGCGGCAGAGCGTCGAACACGAACCGCTCGAGCTTCACGCCGTTGTTGCCGGTTGGGGCGACCGGCTCGCCCTTGTCGTTCACGTGCGGGATCTTCTTCTCCGCGCGGTGGTACGGAAGCGCGAACTGCGGGTCGGTCGCGAGCCGCTGCACGAACTCCACGCTCATCACGTGGATGGCGATCGAGCCGGCGATGAAGCGGAGCGTGCCGTCGGGCAGGGTCTGCTCCTGGAGGGTCTGCGGCAGGTCGGAGTACTCGATGACCTCGGTCTTGCCGTTGACGGAGCAGAACACGCCAACCTTCTCGCCGGGGCCGGTCTTGCGGACCATCTTGCTGGACATTTCGCCGGAGGACTCGAGCCCGCCGCCGCCCGCGCCCGCGTGCAGGCCGAGGAACACGGGGTCGATCGCCCGCACGATCGGGTTGTCGACCTGGAAGTAGCTGATCTGCTCAACGCCGCGCTTGCGCATGTCGGCGAGGGCGCCGCTGACGTGCAGGGCGCGGATGGAGCCGCCGTGCCCGTCGGGGTTCGTGGCGACCTCGCCCTTGCTCGCGAGCAGGATTTTGCCGGAACTCATGTCAAAGCTGGGCAGCACGCCCTGCGGAAAGAACATCACATTGCGACGGTCGAGGCCGAAGAAGCGATTCTGCTCGAAAAAGCTGACCGTGGACTGGTGGTTGAGCGGGCTGGTCATGATGTACCAGGGCACCGGCGCCCCGTAGCGGTCCTGCACGCCCAGCAGGTTCTCGGCGAAGATCTGGAACAGCGGCTTGCCGGTCACCGCGCCCGCGGGGTAGCAGCCCTTGGGGCCGTCGAAGCCCAGGCGCGAGCCCTGGCCGCCGGCGACGGTGAACGCGGCCACCTTCCCGGCGCGGATGAGGGCCTCGCCGGCCTTCTGGGCCGCGGCCTTGTCCCAGCGGCGCGTCGGCGAGTTCGGGTCATTAGGGAAGTAGGGCGCGGGGCCGACGTCGGCCGACAGGCTGAACGCGGGTTTGCTCTTGACGTACGCCTGCACGAGTGCCGGGACCGACTCAAGGTCGAGCTGGTCGATCTGGGTGAGCAGGGCGTCCTGCTCGTGGCTGGAGAGCTCGTTATAGAACCGGAGCAGGTGATCCTGCTGGATGTTCTCGAGCCGCTGGCGAACCTGGGCGTACGTGGGCATGGACCAACTTCTCCCGTTTCGAAAAGCCTAGCACCGCGCGAACGAACTCCGGTCCAGCACGGCCACCATACGATGCCACGTTGAAACACCCTCGCCATCACATCTTCGAGCAAACCCCCGAGTCGCTGGCCGCGTGGTGCGCCGAGCGGAAGATGCTGCCCTTCCGCGCAAAGCAGATTCTGGAATGGGTTTACCAGAAGGGCGTGGCCGACCCGGCCATGATGTCCAACCTGTCCAAGCTCGATCGCGACACCCTTGCCCGCGAGATGACATTCCTTTCAGGCGAGGTGCTGCTGCACCAGCGGGCGACGGACGGGACGCAGAAGCTGCTGGTGGAGTGGAGCGACGCCGGGCCGCGGAGCCCCACGGCCGCGGACAACCCCCAGTTCGACAAGCCGATCCCGCTGCCGGTGCTGCCGGCGCAGAAGAACCTGGGCGATCCGAGCCGGCAGACCGAGTGCGTGATGATCCCGTCGCTGGGTACCCCGACACTCCGTGCTGGGAGTTCACGGGTCGATGACGCGGCGGATGAGGACGGGATGGAGATGGTGGACACGGACGAGGAAGCGGAGTCGCATCATTGTTCGGTGGCGAAGAGAACAGGCAGAGCAGGCCCGGCTCGGAGAGACGGGGTACCCAAAGGCGAGAGCTCGCAGCGGTTCACGGCGTGCATCAGTTCGCAGGTGGGGTGCCCGGTGGGATGCAAGTTCTGTGCGTCGGGGCTGGGCGGGCTGGACGCGTCGCTGTCGGCGGGGCGGATCGTCGAGCAGGTGTGGCGGCTGGGGCGACTGCCCGGCGTGCGGCGGATCACGAACGTCGTGTTCATGGGGATGGGCGAGCCGCTGAGCAACCTGCCGGCGGTGGTACCGGCGGTGCGGACGATGACGAGCCTGTGGGGGCTGGGGATCTCGGCCCGCAAGATCACGATCTCAACGGTGGGCCTGCCCAAGGCCATCGACAAGCTGAGCGAGCAGCTGGACCTGCCGGTGACGCTGGCGCTTTCGCTGCATGCGCCCAACGACGAGCTGCGGCGGCAACTGATCCCGTGGGCGGAGTACACGACGATCAAGGACCTGCTGGCGGCGTGCCAGCGGTGGTTCGAGAAGACCGGGCGGGAGATCACGCTGGAGTACACGCTGCTGCGGGGAGTGAATGACCGGCCGGAGCATGCCGAGCAGTTGTCGCAGGTGGCCCGGACGCTGCGGGCGAACGTGAACCTGATCCGGTACAACGAGGTGAAGGGCATGCCGTTCGAGCGGCCGCAGACCGAGGACGTGCGGCGGTTCCAGGAGGTGCTGCGGGCGCGGAACGTGAATGCGCACATCCGGGCGAGCCGCGGGCGGGATATCGCGGCGGCGTGCGGCCAGCTGCGGCACGAGGCGACGCACTCACCGGCGAATCCGGCGGCACCGGGCTGATCTATGGGCGATGTGTTGCCAGCCCTGCTCGCGGTGGCGGACGCTTCGGAACAGCGGACATTCTGGCCGTACACGCGCGACCACTGGATCGCGCTGGCGGTCACGGCGGTGGTGACGGTCGGGCTGTCGTGGCTGGGGGCTCGGTGGCGGGGCACGCCCAAAGGGCGCACGCTGCACGAGGGGTGGACGTGGTTCGTGATCGTCGTGCAGGTGCTGAGCCTGTACTACTACGTGTGGCACCGCGGCTTCAGCTGGGAGACGAGCCTGCCGCTGGAGATCTGCGATCTGGCGGGGATGGTGTCGGTGGTGGCGCTGTGGACCGGGCGGCGGGTGCCGACGCTGATCCTCTATTACTGGGCGTTCGCGCTGACGACCAACGCGTTCGTGACACCGATCCTGAGACAGGGACCGGAGAACCTGCGGTACTACGTGTTCTGGATCACGCACATCGTGATCCTGGCGTCGGCGGTGTACGTGGTGGTGGTGCAGCGGTTCAGGCCGCGGGGCTGGGACTTCGGGATGATCACGCTGGTGATGTGCCTGTATGGTGCGGTGGTGATCCCTCTAGACGTGATCATGGAGTTCAACTACGGGTTCGTGGGGGACAGCAAGCCGGACACGCCGACGGCGGTGGACATCCTGGGGCCGTGGCCGCTGCGGCTGGTGTGGATGTTCCTGGCGGTGCACGGTTTGTTTCTGTTGTTGACGGTGGTGTGGTGGAGGCCCCGAAGGCGCGAAGCGGTCGGTTCGGTCGGATCAGTCCAACAGGTCAGATAGGGCGGGACGGAATCGGTAGACTCGCGGCCCATGGCTTCGTACGTGCTGATGCTGATCGGGGTGGGGTTCGCGGTGTCGTTGCCGGCGACGTGGGTCGTGCGGGCGGTGAGCAACCGGCTGAACGCGCACGACACGGAGCCGGTGCCGGGGCAGGTGAAGGAGCAGCGGCGGCGCGTGCCGAACACGGGCGGGGTCGCGGTGTTCCTGGGGCTGGTGCTGCCGATCGCGGCGGGGCTGGTCTTCGCGAACCTGCTGGAGGGGCACAGCGCCGACAAGGGCGGGGCGGATTACGCGTGGCTGCCCGGGGCGGTTCGGGAGCACATCGGGGGCATCCAGAACCAGACGCGCCTGGGGCTGCTGCTGCTGGGGTCGCTGACGCTGCTGCACGTGCTGGGGCTGGTGGATGACCGGCGGCCGATGGGGCCGTGGGTGAAGCTGCTGATCATGGCGGTGCCGGCGGTCGCGGTGCCGGCGCTGTCGGACACGCGCCTGCTCACGCTGCTGGATGCGCATGTGGGCAGCCCCTGGCTGTCGATCGTGGTGACGGCGCTGTGGTTCCTGGTGGTCACCAACGCCATGAACTTCATGGACAACATGGATGGGCTGGCGGGCGGCGTGGGCGTGGTGGCGGCGTCGTGCTTTCTCGCGGCCACGCTCATGCAGGGGCAGTGGTTCGTGGGTGCGTGCCTGGCGCTGCTGATCGGGTCGGTGCTGGGGTTCCTCGTGTTCAACTTCCCGCTGCGGAGGCCGGCGACGATCTTCATGGGCGACGGGGGGTCGCTGTTGCTGGGGTTCACGCTCGCGTTCCTCACGGCGCGGACGACGTACTACAACGAGTTCAATCCGGAAGGGACGCAGTGGCACGCGGTGTTCATGCCGCTGATCGTGCTTGCGGTGCCGCTGTACGACTTCGTGAGTGTGACGGCGATCCGGCTGTCGCAGGGGCGGAGCCCGTTCGTAGGCGACCTCAACCACCTGTCGCACCGGATTGTGCGGCGGGGATTGTCGAAGCGCGCGGCGGTGACGGCGATCTGCGCGCTCGCGGCGGTAACGGGGTCCAACGCGGTGTTCCTGGGAGAGATGTCGGCGGTGCACGCGTTGTTCGCGGGGGTGCAGACGCTGCTGGTGCTTCTCGTGATCGCGCTGATTGAGTTCGCGGCGACGCCGAAGGGGGTTGGGTGAACGGCGCCGCGGTGGGACCATCTCGTGGGAAGGGGGACCCGCTCGCTGACGCTCGGGGCTCCTTGAAGACATCTCGATGGCACGTCGGGGTTTTCGTGATCCTCGTCGTGCTGGGGATTCGCTGCACGGGGGCGCCGGACTTGTTCCCGGGGTGGAGCGGGGATCCGCTGGTAATGGAGTCGCCAATCACCGGGATCACGCCGGCGATGTCGGTGGGGCTGGACCTAATCACGCTGCTGGCGAGCGCGGCGGTGCTGATGGGGTGTGCGCGGCGGGGGTGGAGGCCGCGGGCGTGGGAGCTGGTGCTGTACATCGTGGGCGGGTGGGTGGTGGCGTGGTACAGCCTTCGGGGGAACTCAACGCTGATGAACATGGTGCAGGGGTGCCAGTGGCTGGCGGGGTTCGGCGCCGCGGTGGCGAGCGTGCAGGCGTGCCGCGACGCGGCGGTGCGGCGGCTGGTGCTGGCGGTGCTGCTGGGCGTGGGGGTGATGGTGGCGCTGAAGGGCGCGCACCAGGTGTACTTCGAGCACGCGGCGGTGTACCAGGACTTCCTGCGGAACAAGGCGCAGGTGCTGGAGGCGCACGGGTGGAGCGAGGGCTCGCCGATGGCGCTGGCGTACGAGCGGCGGATCAGCCAGGCGGATCCGACGGGGTGGTTCGGGCTGTCGAACGTGTACGCGACGGTGATGGCGGCGGGGATGACTGTGTGTGTGGGGCTGGGGGCAATAGGTCTGCTAGGTCTGCGAGGTCGGATAGGTCTGATGGGGCGGGGAGTGGTTGCCGCGTTGCTGGTGGGCGCGGTGGTGTTTGGCGGGGGCGTGTGGCTGAGTCATTCGAAGGGTGGTTTCGCGGCGGCGCTGATGGGAATGGGCTTGTTGGCCGTGGGCTGGGCCTTGTCGCGGGTGCGGTGGCGGCCGTCTGCGCGGGCTCTGGGGATTGCGGCAGCGGTGCTGCCGTTGATAGCTCTAGTGGCGGTGGCGGTGCGGGGGGTGGTGGGCGAGCGGTGGTCGGAGTTGTCGATCTACTTCCGGTGGTTCTATCTCGAAGGAGCGGCGCGGGTGATCACGGAGTCGCCGCTGCTGGGAGTGGGGCCGGACGGGTTCAAGGACGCGTACGTGCGGCTGAAGCCGGCGCTGTCGCCCGAGGAGGTGTCGAGCCCGCACTCGTGGTACGTGGACCTGATCGCGACGCTGGGTGTGGGCGGGTGGGCGTGGGTTGGGTGGGTGGTGTGGCAGCTGAACCGCGGGGGGAAGTGGCAAAGTGGCAAAGTGGCGGAGTGGCAAAGTGGCGGAACTGAGGAGCGGAGTGTTCGTGATGATGTGCGGGTGCTGCTGGTGGTGTTTGGGGTGGTGACGGCGGCTGGGGCGTTGATCGAACAGCGGATCGCGTCGGTGGATGGGACGGTGCTGCGGGTGGTGAGTCGGGTGGGGGCGATGGTGGTTGGGGGGGTGGTATGTGCTGCGCTCAAGGGAGCGGAAGAGGGAAGACATAGCGACGAAGACGTTGCCATGGCACGCGGGGCAGCACGCATCCCAGTGATTGCTGCAGTGATCGCGGCGGTGACGCACTGCCAGATCGAAATGACGGGGATCACGCCGGGGGCGGGGATGTGGGTGCTGCTGCTGATCGCGGTGGGCGCGGGCTGGACGCTGGAGCGGGAGCGGGCGCGGCTCGGGAGCAGCGGGACGTTGCGCGGGCGGATGGGCACCGCGACCATGGTGATGGCGGCGGTGGTGCCGGCGGTGGCGCTGGTGCCGCTGGTGCGGTGGGAGCGGCATATCCGCGCGGCGACGGAAGTGGTCCTGCCGGTGCCGGGTTTCAGCGAGCGGCTCGCAGCGTTGCAGCAGGGGTCGCCAGCGCGGGGCGATTCGGTCGAGCGGCTGGCGCGGGACCTGTCGCTGGCGCTCGGGCAGGCGGTGCCTGGCACGCCGTCGGGGGTGGTGGACGGGGTACAGGTGGTGCGGTGGAGTGCGCTCGAGGGGGCGGTGAAGTCGCTGGTGAAGGCGCAGGAGGAAGGGCCGCGTGACTTCCAGACGGCGCGGGCGCTGAGCCGGCTGCTGATGATCCGTGCGCTGGGCGGGCCCACCGTGGATCGGACCGATGCGCGGGCGGCGGAGGCGGTGTTCCTGTCGCACATGGACGCGACGGGTTACAGGGCCAACGGGTGGGCATGGGTGGGGACGATGCGGCGGACGGTGTACGAGAAGTCGAAGGACCCGGCCGATGCGCGGGCGGCGTTGGATGCGTTCAATGCGGCGGCGGCGCTATCGCCGGGTGAGCCGATGTACCGGGTGGAGGCGGCGCGGCTGAGTCGGGCTCTCGGGCGGGATGCTGAGGCCGCGAAGTGGGCGTCGGAGGCGTTGCGGGTGAACGAGTACCTGCGGCTGGACCCGGTGCGGCAGCTGGGGGCTGAGGAGTTGGAGGAGATGAGGGGGTTGGCCGGGCGGGGGCCGTAGGACGGCAGAAGGCGGGTGGAAGAAAGGCATCGGGGCAGGAGGCATCCAGGTATCAAGTGGGGGCCCGGAAGAGACGTGCCGGGGAGCCCGTCCAAGCCCCCTACGCCGGGTGGGGGACAACCTTGATTCGGACCCCCTGACCGTTACTATTCCGCTCCCCCGGGGCTGGCGTTGGTTGCGTGGACGCGGGCTTGCAGCAAGCCCGGTCCCTGCGGCAGTTTGCGAGTAAGGGGGTCTGGACGCGGTCGCCCTATGGACGAGGACGAAGAGATCGAACCCACGTTCTGATGAGGCGCCGGCCTGCGGGTCGGCGCGGCGCGTCCGTCCTTTTTGAACAACGAGTGTGACCGGCGAGGGCGTGTCAGCCCCGGCGGTAGTCAAGAACGCAACCCCTCCCATTGGCCCGCGGCCCCGCGAAAGGGACCGGCGGGTCCAGCAGCAACGAAAGCAGTACGAGCCATGGCAGACCTGTCGAAAATCCGCAACATCGGCATCTGTGCACACATCGACGCCGGCAAGACGACCGTGTCCGAGCGCATCCTGTACTACACGGGCAAGAACTACAAGATCGGCGAGGTGCACGAGGGCACCGCGACGATGGACTTCCTGCAGGACGAGCAGGAGCGCGGCATCACCATCCAGTCGGCGGCGACGACCTGCCCGTGGACGCGGCACGGGGTTGACTACAAGATCAACCTGATCGATACCCCCGGGCACGTGGACTTCACCATCGAGGTGGAGCGGTCGCTGCGCGTGCTGGACGGCGCGACGGCGGTGTTCGACGGCAAGGAAGGCGTGGAGGCGCAGTCCGAGACGGTGTGGCGGCAGGCGGACCGGTACAAGGTGCCGCGCATGTGCTTCATCAACAAGATGGACAAGATCGGCGCGAGCTTTGACTTCAGCTACGAGACGATCAAGACGCGCCTAGGCGCGAACGGCCTGCCCGTGCAGTGCCCGATCGGGAACGGGCACGAGTTCAAGGGCATCATCAACCTGCTCACCATGCGGGCCTTCTACTTCGAGGGCGACAAGGGCGAGACGGTGGTTGAGAAGGACATCCCCGCGGACCTCAAGGAGTACGCGGACAAGTGGCGGCACATCATGATCGAGAAGGCCGCGGAGCTTGACGACGAGCTGATGGGCAAGTACCTGGAGGGGCAGGAGCCGACGATCGAGGAGCTGCAGCGGGCGATCCGCAAGGGCACGATCAGCCGGCAGTGCTACCCGGTGCTGTGCGGGGCGGCGCTGCGGAACATCGGCGTGCAGATGCTGCTGGACGCGGTCATCGACTACCTCCCCAGCCCCAACGAGAAGCCTCCGGTCGAGGGCACGGACCCGCGCGACAAGGAGATCAAGATGTCTCGTCCGCACGACGAGAAGGCGCCGTTCTCGGCGCTGGTGTTCAAGGTCGTGAGCGATCAGCACGGCGACCTGACGTACATCCGCGTGTACAGCGGCACGCTGACCAAGGGAACGCGCCTCCTGAACCCCGGCAACGGGAAGAAGGAGAACGCCAGCCGCATCTTCGAGATGCACGCGAACAACCGCATCCCGCTGGAAGAGGTTACCGCGGGCAACATCGTGGCGGTGGTGGGCATCAAGGACAGCTACACGGGCGACACCCTGTGCGACGCCGACCAGCCGATCATGCTGGAGCGGATGTTCTTCCCCGAGCCGGTGATCAGCATGTCGATCGAGCCGAAGACCAGCGATGACAAGCGGCGTCTCTCGGAGGCGCTGGGTGTGATCCGTCGCGAGGACCCAAGCTTCCGGTCCAACTTTGATGAAGAGACGGGCCAGACCATCATCTCGGGCATGGGCGAGCTCCACCTGGACATCATCCGGACCAAGCTCGTGCGCGACATGAAGATCAACGTGGCGGTGGGCAAGCCCCGCGTGTCTTACCGCGAGACGATCACCAAGAAGGCCGAGTACGTGCGCGGTCTGTTCAAGAAGCAGACCGGTGGCCGCGGTCAGTTCGGCGACGTGATCATCAACATGGAGCCGTACACGGCGGAGCAGGCCAAGGCGGACGAGCTGGACTTCGAGGACAATGTCGCGGTGACGAGCGCGATCGTCGGCGGCGCGATTCCCAAGGAGTTCATCAAGCCCGCGATGGACGGGGCGCGTCAGACGTGCACGACGGGCGTGAAGTTCGGGTACCCGATGATCAACGTCAAGGTGACGATCGTCGACGGCTCGTACCACGCGGTCGACTCGTCGCAGGTGGCCTTCGAGCAGGCGGCCCGCCTGGCGGTGATGGAAGCGACGGAGAAGTGCGGCCCGGCGCTGCTGGAGCCGATCATGAAGGTGGTGGTGACGGTGCCGAACGATTACCTGGGCAACGTCACGGCCGACATGAACAGCCGTCGCGGCATGATCATTGACACCGAGGACCGCGGCGTGGTCAAGCTGGTCACGTGCGAGGTGCCGCTGAGCGAGATGTTCGGGTACACGACGTCGCTGCGCGGCATGTCGCAGGGTCGTGCGAGCTCGACGATGGAGTTCCTCGAGTACCGCCAGATGCCCAAGAACATGATGGACGCGGTGCTGGCGGAGGCGGCGGGCGAGAAGGCGAAGAAGTAATCCTTCGGGCCTGACCGGCTGCTGAGGCCGCGAGTTTGAGAGCAGTTTCGACGGCCCGGGCCTTGTGCCCGGGCCGTTTTCTATTGGAGCTCGACAACGAGGGTGTCGCCGTGGTCGATCGCGAGGCTGACGCTCGGGCCGGAGCGGCGCGGGGCGGGGAGCTGGCGGCCCTCGGCGTCGTAGACGCGGACGGCGCGGAGGCGGTCGCGGGAGAGGGTGATGGTCTCGGCAGGGGGCTGGGCGGAAGCGGGGCTGAGGTCGCCATGATGGCGGGTGGGGACCCAGAGCACGGCGAAGGCGGAGCCGTCGGGTCGCTCGAAGCAGCGGGCCTGGGCGGTGCTGTGGCTTGCAGTGGTGATGCTGATCGTGCCGGGGTCGGGGCGGAAGGGCTGAGTGGAGAAGAGGGCGCGGGCGAACTGGAAGGCGTCGAGCGCGGGCTTGGCGCGACCGTCGATGGTGAAGAGGCCCAGGTGGCGGTTGTTGTTGTCGCCGATGACCTCTTCGGAGCGGGGCAGGTCGCGGAGCTCGTACCAGGCGAGGAGGCGGACCTCGGGGCGGGCCGCGGCCATGGCGACGGTCTTGAGGAGGTTGTCGGCGTGGTGCTCGAGCGTGTGTTCGAAGGGGTGGCGGGCGCGGTAATGGTCGGAGACGCGCGGGCCCTCGCGGAGGGTGCTGTAGCCGACCTCGGCGAGCCAGAGGGGCTCGGCCTCGGCGTGCGCGGCCGTGATGTCGGCGGCGCGGGCGAGGTAGGTGGAGAGGGTTTCGGCGGGGTCGGCGGTCCAGGTTTCGAAGTATGCGTGGAGGTTGACGATGTCGACGGTCTGAGCGACGCCGGGCTGCTGGAGCGTCTTCTCGATGTAGCCGACGTCCCAGGCGATGCCGCCGAGGACAACGCGGGAGGTGGGGTCGGCGTCGCGGATGGCGCGGGCGGCGGTGGTGATGAGGTCGGCGTATTGCGCGGGGGAGCCGGTCCAGTAGGCGGGGTTGTCGGGCTCGTTCCAGAGCTCCCAGGTGTCGATGGATCGGGCGTAGCGGGACGCGGCGGCGCGGGCGAAGGCGGCAAAGTCGGCGGGATCGCGCGGCGGCCGGGTGTATGCGGGAGCATTGCCAGAGGCCGCGGCCCAGTCGGGGGTGTAGCAGAGATAGGGGTGGAGCTCGATGGCGCGCTGGTCGGCCATGCGGACGAAGGCGTCCCAGAACGCCCAGTCGTACTCGCCCTGGCGCGGCTCGATGCCGTCCCAGCCGAGGGAGATGCGGAGGTTGGTGACGCCCAGGGACGCGAGGAGGTCGAGGTCTTCGCGTGCCTGATCGAGAGTGCGGGTCTCTTCGGGGTAGTCCTCGCAGAGTCCGATCGGGAGGGTGCGGAAGGGGCCGGCGTTGAGGGCGGTGGATGTGTTTGTCGTGGCGGGTGCGCGGCCCTCGATGACCGCGATGGGGTCGGTGTGGCAGCCGCCGAGCGCGAGCGCGGCGGCGAGGAGCGGGAGCAGGAGGCGCGGGGTGTGCATGGTCAGGCGGCCTTGCGTGCGGGTGCGGGCGTGCGATCGTCGCAGGCGGTGATGGTGAAGGGGGGCTTCTTGCCCTTGCGGCGGATCCAGTTGAGGAAGCCCAGGACCTTCTTGCGGCAGACGAGCCAGTTGATGAGGCGCTGCTTGCCGGGGACGTCGGCGAGGAGGAGGCCGAAGACAAGGACCAGCAGGCCCTGGCCGGGGAGCAGGAGCATGGCGAGGCCGGCGAGGATGATGAGGCCGGCGACGACGTTCTTGATGATCTTGTAGGTGATCCGGCCGGCGCGGTTGCTGTTGTTGGAGTCGAAGAGGCGGGCGAGCGGGCCGCGGCGCTTCTCGTCGGAGTTGAAGTAGTCGGCGGGTAGCTTGATGATGATCCAGGGGACGATGAACACCGACGCGACGGCGAGGATGACCGAGCCGATCGTGGTCCAGTACAGGAACGTCTTGTTGACCGGGAGCCAGTCGAGCATGATCCATCGTCCATCACGGTGTGGAAGAGACGGATGAGAGCGGGGTGATGTGGTGGGGGAAGCCGGGTCTACCATCGGCGCATGGCGCGAGTGAGCCCGCTTTCAAGTGTGCAGCAGCAGGCCGGGGCGGTCTTTCTGCCCTATGGGGGCGGTGAGTCGGCGCAGCCGGTGCAGGTGGTGGGGACGTTCGGCGAGTTGGAGCTGGAGTACGCGGCCATCCGCAAGCACGCGGCGGTGTTCGATTGGCCCCACCGCGGCGTGCTGGAGGTGACCGGGGCGGACCGTGTGGACTTCCTGAACCGGATGTTGACGCAGGAGCTGAAGGGAATCGGCGAGGCGTCGGTGCGGCGGAGCTTCTGGCTCAACCGCAAGGGGCGGGTGGACGCGGATATCCGCGTGGTGAGCGTGCCGGGGCGGGTGCTGCTGGAAATGGATGTGCACGTTGCGGGGGCGGCGGCGCAGTCGCTGGGGGCGTTCGTGATCACGGAGGATGTGACGATCGCGGACGTGACGGAGCGGGTGCACCGGCTCGCGGTGCACGGGCCGCGTGGGGGCGAGTTGATGGAGGCGGCGTGCGGGGGTGCGCTGCCGGGGGTTGATGGGGCGGCGGTCGTGACGATCGCGGGCGCGGAGTGCGTAGCGTGGCGGGAGGATTCGGCGGGGGAGAGTGGGTACGAGATTGCGGCGCCGGTTGAGAGCGCAGCGGCGGTGTACCAGCGGCTGATCGAGCTTGGGCATGACGCGCAGCACGGGGCGGCGGCGCTGCGCGGCGGGAGCACCGGCGCGCTGAGTGAGCGCGTGCGGCTGCGGCCGGCGGGGTGGCACGCGTACAACATCGCGCGGATCGAGGCGGGCACGGCGTGGTTCAACATCGACTTCGGGCCCAGTTCGCTGCCCGTCGAGACGGGCGTCATCGACGACCGCGTGAGTTTCAAGAAAGGCTGCTACCTGGGGCAGGAGGTGGTGGCGCGGATGCACGCGCGGGGGGCTGGGAAGCAGACGCTGGTGGGCGTGCGGTTTAATCTGATGCAGACGCCGGATGACTTTCCCTTCCAGCCTGTGGAGGGGGCGCTGCTGTACCCGGTGGTGGATGGAGTGCGTGGGGAGGAGGCCGTGGGGGCGGTCACGAGTTCGACGATCAGCCCCATGCTCGGGTCGGCGTGCGTGTGCCTGGCGCAGGTGCGGAGTGGGTTCTGGTCCGCGGGTACACTCCTGGCGACCGATGTAGATGGGCGTGAGCTTCGAGGCGCGGTCCAGCCCTCGCTCCGGTTGGTCGAGAGGGCCCGGTCCTGAGCGTTGGGGGCATCGATGGGAGCCTGGGGACATCACGCGTTTGAGAACGACGTGGCCTGTGACTGGGCGGCCGCGTTTGTTGAGCTGCCGGACAAGCGCCGGTGGCTCTCGCGCAAGCAGGACAAAATGACAAGGCTCCGCGCTACCCTCGCCAGCGCCGCGAGCAACGGCGAGTTATCGAGCGCGGCCGCGCTCGAGCGGGGCGCCGAGCTCGAGGAGGTACTGGGCGCATCGGAGGTGGTGGCGGCGCTGGCCGGAGCACCTGGGTACCAGCTTGCGGCGCCCGACGCCTATACCGAGGATCTAGTCCGGTGGATCAGGACCGCCAAGGTACTCTTGCCCCCCGGATTGCTGGAGAGTGCGCGCGACGCGGTTCGGCTGGTGCTCGACGGGTCGTCTCTTGCAGAACTCTGGGGCGATGACGAGGACGGCGCTGAGTGGCGGAAGGTGACCGAGAACCTTCTCCAGAGGCTGGAATCGAAGGCGGGTAGGTAGCATTTCCTAAGGGTGCAAGCACCTACGATTGCGGCCCATGCCGCGGAATGTGTACATCGAGACGTTTGGCTGCCAGATGAACGAGCTGGATTCGGAGCTGGTCTCCGGGCAGCTGCGGGCGTTGGGGTACCGGTTTGTTCCGGAGGCGGACGCGGCCGACGTCGTGCTGTACAACACGTGCTCGGTGCGGGAGCACGCGGAGCAGAAGGTGTGGTCGCGGCTGGGGGAGCTGGCGGTCCGCAAGCGTGAGGAGCCGGCGCTGGTCGTGGGCGTGCTGGGGTGCCTGGCGGAGCGCGACGGCGAGGCGCTGGTGAAGCGGATGCCGGTGGTCGACATCCTGTGCGGGCCGGGGGAGCTGGACAAGCTGCCGGGGCTGCTGGACAACGCGGTGCGGACGCGTGAGTCTTTGATGTCGGATGTCGGATGTCGGACGTCGGATGTGGGAGAAGAGAAGACCGGGCGCGAGCCGCTGGTTTCGGCGCGTTCGGCGT
>Ga0196963_10001238_pt1 | contig 18192 bp, 17 predicted proteins | sample S1_5metaG_FD_148600 | JGI IMG/M metagenome (GOLD analysis project Ga0196963, IMG submission 148600) | Soil microbial communities from Anza Borrego desert, Southern California, United States - S1_5 | ecosystem: Environmental > Terrestrial > Soil > Desert | place: USA: California | collected... | reverse complement strand
TGACGGCCGGCCGTACGCCGATCACTGAGACGGGGCCGCACGGCACGCGCAGCCGACCCATCCACTGGGCGCAGGAGATGTTCGACCAGGCGGGCATGCTGCGCGAGACGGTGAAGTGGGACTACGAACTGCACGCCACCCAGCACGCGGGCGACGTGGTTGGGCGCGCCCTGGAGATTGCCATGACCGAGCCACGCGGCCCGGTCTACCTCACCCTGCCGCGCGAGGTCCTGGCCATGGAATCGCCAGCGACTGGGCCGGCGACCCGCCGTTCCCCGCCTGCGTCACCGGCGCCGAACGCGGCCGATATTGCCCGCGCCGCCGAATGGATCGCTGCGGCCGAGCGCCCCCTGATCATTGCCTCTCGCAGCGGCAGCACGGCAGGCGGTGTCGAGGCGCTCGCCCGGCTTGCCGAGCGTTATGCCCTACCGGTGATCAGCCACAACCCGCGCTTTGTTTGTCTGCCTTACAGCCATCCGATGCATCTCGGCTTTCTGCCCAAGCAGCCTCTGGCGGAAGCTGATGTCGTGATCGTGCTCGACAGCGATGTGCCGTGGATACTCAGCGCCGAGGGTCCCCCGGCCGGTGCCAAACTGATCCATATCGGCAGCGACCCCGTCTTCGCGCGCTATCCAATGCGCAGCTTCCCGTCCGATCTGACCATCGCAGCCACGCCGGAATCAGCGATCCGTGCGCTCGACGCGATGCTGGAGAAGGCGGGGCTCGCAAAGAAGCCGCAGATTGAAACGCGCCGCGCCCGAATCACGGAACAATCCGCGCGTATGCGGGCCGGCTGGAAAGCGGAAGCCGAGAAGTCGGGCCAGGAGCCGGTGATCCGTCCGCCGTGGATCAGCAAATGTCTCGGCGATGTGCTCGGCGACGATGCCGTGGTCTTTAATGAGTATCCCCTGAAGATGGAGCATTGCGCGCTGGATCGGCCGATGAGCTATTTCGGCCTGTCGCCAGCGGGCGGTCTCGGCTGGTCGCTGCCGGCGGCGTTGGGCGCCAAGCTCGCGGCGCCGGAAAAGCTATGCGTCGCCACCTTGGGCGATGGCTCTTACATCTTCGCCAATCCCACCGCCTGTCACTGGGTCTCCGCGGCGCACGACTTGCCCGTTCTGACCCTTGTCTTCAACAATTCGCTCTGGGGTGCCGTGCGCAACGCGACGCTCGCCATGTATCGCGAGGGGGCTGCGGCCAAGGAGAATCACCGCACCCTCGCCGATCTCAGCCCGAGCCCGGCTTTCGAGAAGCTGGTCGAGGCGCAGGGCGGTTACGGCGAGAAGGTCGACAAGCCCGCCGAGTTGCCGGCTGCCTTGAAGCGTGCGGTCGCGGCGGTGCGCGGGGGCCGGCAGGCGCTGCTCAACATCGTCTGCCAGACGCCCTAACGCTCAAGCCGGACCCGGTCGCCGAGCGTAATCGTCCCCAGCGCGGCGGGAGAGCAGCGCGAGGCGATGAAATTGTCGAAGCGCTCGACCACGGTGCGCAGGATGGCGGGATTGCGCTCGCCCGTATCCGGGTCGATGGTGATCATCACGCAGCGATCGATGGGCGAACTGACGAGGAGCCGCGCCGGCTCCGGCCCGTCGCCGAAGACCAGCGTGCCGCCGACCCAATGCGTCTCGCGGGCGGCTTCACCATCCGGGGTCTCGATGATGATGTTGGCGCGGAAGCGCCGCGGATCGATGGGGACCCCGGCCGCGGCCGCCACGAGCGGTGGCGTGGCGGTGGCCATCACCGACACCGGCATGGTGTCGAAGATGCCGCGGCCGATCTGGATCAGCCGCACCTCCTCGCCAGCAGCCTCGCTCAGTTTCGCGCGCAGCGTCTCATCGCGCAGGCCATATTCGTCGGTGCCGACTTTGACGCGGACATCGGATTTGCGCGGGTTCTCCGGCTCGCTGAAGCGCGCCGTGTACGTGTTGAGCTGGGAAACCGCGCGGCCGGTCAGCCAGGGAAAGCGCGAGCCGTCGGCGGCCTTGTAGAAGGCGTATTGACGGTCACCGTCGAGGCCGGACCATTTCAGTTCCGCCGTCTTGAGGCTCTCGCCGCCGAAGGATTTTACCGGGTAGCGGTTGATCTGTTTGACCGTGCCAACGTCCTGCATCGTCATGCCGTCGTTGCCCCGTAGTACAAAGTTACCGTGTGTTTCGCTTCGGCAAAGAACAGCCAGCGCTCGATAAGCACGCCGAGCAGGCTGAGACAGGCGGCGAGGACAGCCGCAAGGGCGGCAAGCGTGCCACTCGTCATCACTGCGATGGCCGTCCAGGCCAGCGGCAGAATGAAGCCGAGCGCCAGAGCAATGCGCCGCAGCTTCTGCGCGTGCTTGCGGGCAATGGCATAGCCCATCTCGTGCAGCAGATAGTTCGCCTCGGTGTGCGGCCCATCGAGGAAGGCGACCTTGCCCTTGAGCCCGGTCGCGGTCTGCGCCGTGCTGGGGCCGGGTGTCGTATCGATGAAGCGCCAGTAGCGCATCTTGATGACAAGACCGAGAATTGCGGAGGCCAGCGACACCGCATCCAGCCAAAGGCGGGCATCGTCCCAGAAACGCACCAGGGCATTGAGCATCAGGCTGCCCGTCATCAGCGCGAGCGCGCCATACACCGGCGCGACCCAGCTATTGTGCCAGGCGGGGATGGGCTTGAGCGAAGCGTAGATCATTGCCGTGCAATACACGGTGATCGCGGCGAACAGCGCGGTAACGAGTCCCACGAGGGCATCGAGACGGCCGAAGAAAACCCACCCGCTGCCGAACAGCAGGGCCGGAGCGAAGGTTGCGAGCGAGACAACCCCTTCACGCGATAGCCAGGAGGTGCGCCACTGGCTGAAGGCACGCCAAGCCCGCTCGGGACGGCCGAGATGCGCGGTCGACGATAGCAGCCCGGCAGTGACCAGCCCTAGCGCCAGCACGACTGCGGTGAGGCCAAAGCCGCGGTCAAGCGGAAGCCATCCAAACGGAGCGGCAACCCCAAGCAGGGCGAGCAGGCCGTAACCGGCGCCCGAGGCGGTGGTGAAGAAGATGACCGAAAAGGCGGGATGCATCAGCGCGACAGGAGACGGTCGACCCAGCGCAGGAAGACGCCGGCATTGTCTGCGGCGACGGGCTCGAGCGGTTTGGACGTGCTTGCGGCGGCAGCTTTGCCGGGACGAGGCGGCAGGTACTTGTTGACCGGCTTGTAGCCCAGCTCCGGCATGAGATCGTAGCCGCCGCGCTCCGACACCAGGCGCGAGACAGCGGAGTCGGGATCGCCGAGATCGCCGAAATGACGCGCGCTGGCCGGACAGGTTGCCACACAGGCCGGGAGGCGGTCGATCTCTTCCAGGTTCTCGTTGTAGATGCGGTCGATGCACAGGGTGCACTTCTTCATCACTCCGGCATCATCATCGAATTCGCGCGCGCCGTAGGGGCAGGCCCAGGAGCAGAGCTTGCAGCCGATGCAGGTGTCGGCATTGACCAGCACGATGCCGTCCTCGGTGCGCTTATACGAGGCGCCGGTCGGGCAGACCTCGACGCAGGCCGGCTGCTCGCAGTGCAGACAGGATTTCGGGAAGTGCACGGTTCGGCCGCAGCCGCCGTCATCGACCTCGAAGGTGTGGATGCGGTTGAACCACACACCGGTCACATCGGCACCGTAGGGATCACGATCGGGCAAGGGAGCGGAGTGACCGCCGGTGTTCCATTCCTTGCAGTTCACGGCGCAGGCGTGACAGCCGACACAGGTATCGAGATCGATGACCAGGCCGAGCTTTACCGGCCCCACGGTGTAGTCGGTCATTTCAGGTCGGCGCCGTAACGCAGGATGGTGGGGCGCGCCGGAAGGGCTGCGGGCGGTGTTATCGCGGCGAATGTCGGCGCGGTTTCGCCTGCTTCGACCGGATCGCATTTCTCCATGCGCACGCGCAGATCGAACCATGCCGCCTGGCCGGTGACCGGATCGCTGTTGGCGTAGCGATAGCCATCGCGCTCCGGCAGCAACTCCGAGATCACGTGGTTGAGCAGGAAGCCGCGGGTCGCCTCGGGTGCGTCCGGCGCGAGGTTCCAGGCGCCGGGTCGCTTGCCGATGGCATTCCACGTCCACACCGTGTCGGCTTCGACGCCGTCCATCAGCTTGATCTGGCATTTGACGCGGGCATGATGGCTGGTGAGCCATACCCAGTCGTCGTCGCCGACACCATAGCGGGCAGCCGTATGCCGGTTCACGTAGAGGCGATTGGCGGTCAGAATCTGCCGCAGCCAGGCGTTCTGCGAGCCCCAGGAGTGATACATCGGCATCGGCCGCTGGGTGATCGCGCGCAAGGGGAAGGCCTCGGTATCGACGGCGGCGCTCTCGAACGGCTCGTACCAGATCGGCAGCGGATCGAAATAGGTGGCGACGCGCGCGCGATGGGCCGCGGGCGGGCAGACCGGCCCATGACCTTGGGCAGCGAGGCGGAAGCGCTGCAGCGTTTCCGAATAGAGCTGCAGCACGATGGGCTCCGGCTTGTCGAGGAAGGCGAGCTTCACCGCTGTCTCGAGATAGGCTTTGTTCGCATGCTTGTAGTAGAGCTGGTCGTGCGGCAGTTCGTATTTCCAGAAGCAGCCGTTCTCGATATAGCGATCGAGCTGGTCGAGATTGGGCTCGCCACGACCCTGCTTGTCACCGTCGATGCCGCGCCAGCCGGCGAGCGAGCCGATGCCGGGCCGGCGCTCGTGATTGACGATGTAGTCCTTGTAGCCGCCGGGATAGCGCGCAGCACCACTCGGCGTCACGAAGCCGGGCAACTTCAGCCGCGTGCCGAGATCGATCAGCACATCCTGAAACGGCCGCACGTCGCGGTCCGGCTGCACGACCGGCTGGCGGATCGCGTCGCCCGGGCCCTCGGCATTGCCGATCGGCCGGTCGAGCAGCGAGATGCAGTCCCAGCGCTCGAGATACGTCGTGTCGGGGAGTACGAGATCGGCAAAGGCCACGGTCTCGGAGAAGAAGGCGTCGGCATAGATGACGTGCGGGATCTTGTAGGTCCCGTCCGCTTCCTTGTCGGTGAGCATGGCCATCGTCCCGGCGGTGTTCATCGCCGAGTTCCACGCCATGTTCGCCATGTACATGAACAGCGTGTCGATCTTGTAGGGATCGCCTTTCCAGGCGTTGGCGATCACCATGTGCATCATGCCGTGGGCGGCGAGCGGCGCTTCCCAGGAGAACGCCTTGTCGATGCGACGCGGCGTGCCGTCCTCCTCGATCAGGAGGTCTTCGGGGCCGAGCGGGAAGCCGAGCGGCATGCCGCCCAGCGGCGAGTTCGGTGCCACGGTCTTGCCGCCGGGCTTGCCGGGCGGCGGGCAGGGGCGGGGAAAGGGGGATTCGTAGCGGAAGGCGCCGGGCGTATCGATGGCCCCCAGCAGCATCTGCAGGACATGCAGGGCGCGGCAGGTGTGGAATCCGTTCGAGTGCGCCGAGATGCCGCGCATCGCGTGCATGGCGATCGGGCGCCCGATCATGGTCTCGTGGCGTCGTCCGGCCCAGTCGGTCCAAGGTTGGTTGAGCACGATCGGCTGGTTGAAGGCGATGTCCGCCAGCTCAGCGGCGAGGCGCCGGATCGTCTCGGCCGGCACGCCGCAGCGTTCCGCAACGGCGTCGGGCGCATATTGCACGTCGAGATAGCGCTCGGCCAAGCGATGGAAGGAGGGGCGTGCCTTGCGGCCGTCGGGCAGCGTGTACTCGCCGGCCAGACGCGGCCTGGTCTCGGCAAGCATGGCATTGCCGGGCGCGTTGACCCCGGCATCCCAGACGAGCGGGTTACCGGACGTGTCACGGGCGAACAGCCCGTCATCCGCCTGGCCGGGATTGTCGATCACCAGCCATGCCGCGTTGGTGTAGCGGACGAGATAGTCGTGGTCGATCTTGTCGGCCTTGAGCAGCTCGTGGATCAGGGCGAAGACGAACAGGCCGTCGGTGCCCGGCTTGATCGCCACCCACTCGTCGGCGATCGCCGAGTAGCCGGTGCGCACCGGATTGACCGAGACGAACTTGGCGCCGCGCGCCTTGAGCTTCGACAGGCCGATCTTGATCGGATTGGAGTCATGATCTTCGGCAACACCGAACATCAGGAAGTACTTGGTGCGGTCCCAGTCGGCTTCGCCGAATTCCCAGAAGCTGCCGCCGATCGTATAGAGCCCGGCTGCCGCCATGTTGACCGAGCAAAACCCGCCATGCGCGGCGTAGTTCGGCGTGCCGAACTGGCTCGCCCACCAGCCCGTAAGCGCCTGGCTCTGGTCGCGGCCGGTGAAGAACGCCAGCTTCTTCGGGTCGGTCGCGCGGATATGGCCGAGCCATTGCGTGGCAAGGGCGAGCGCCTCGTCCCACTCGATCTCCTGGAACTCGCCCGCGCCGCGCTCGCCAACCCGCTTCAGCGGCTTGGTCAGTCGCGCCGGGGAGTAGTGCTGCATGATGCCGGCCGAGCCCTTGGCGCAGAGCACGCCGCGGTTCACCGGATGGGCGCGATTGCCCTCGATGTAGCGGATCTTGCCATTCTTGAGATGGACCTTGATGCCGCAACGGCAGGCGCACATGTAGCAGGTCGTCGTTTTGACCTGGTCATGCACCATCGGCGAGGTGTCGACCACCTCGCTTCGGGCTGCCGGCCCGCCATCCCCAGCCATCACGATTCCTTGTTATTCGTCGAGTGTTGGAATCGTTGTATTAGCAATATCTGATAGGGTCAAATCCTTCGCATGCCGCGAAATCCACATACCACGGCGCTTCGGCGGCTCGCTGCCGCCGATCCGATTCTGGCCGCGGCACTCACCACGTGTGGTCTGCCGCCGCCGCGCAACCGCGAGCCTGGCTTTGCCAGCCTCGTTCGCATCATCGTCGGTCAGCAGGTCTCGACGGCCTCGGCTATGGCGCTGTGGGCCCGCCTGACGGCCGGTGTTACGCCGTTCACGCCAGAAGCGGTCATGCGATGCAACGAGGAACAGCTTCGCGCTCTCGGCCTGTCGCGGCAGAAGGCCGCCTATACGCTCGGCTTGGCACGCGAGATCGTCGAAGGGCGGCTCGATCTCGAGCGCCTGCACGCGCTCGACGACGAGGCGGCGATCCTGGAGATCACCCGGATCAAGGGGCTCGGCCGGTGGAGCGCGGAGATCTATCTGCTCTTCGCTTTGCAGCGCCCCGATATCTGGCCGGCGGGCGATCTGGCCCTGCAAGTCGGCATGCAGCACCTGCGGGGCTTGCGCAAGCGGCCGGACCCGGAACGCATGATCAAGCTGGCCGAAGCTTGGCGCCCGTATCGCGGGGCGGCGGCTCATTTCCTTTGGCATTATTACGCCAAGGCGCCGTTTCGGGCCAGCGAGCGGTAACAACGTGCCCGCGCCGCGGGTTCAGGGCCGGGCATTTTCAACCTTGTTCTAGGATTGTTGGTGCGCCCGCCGTATCGTGAGCGGGTGAGGGACAGACCGACCCCGTCGGGCACGTTGCCGGGTGTGCCAGCGCGCCGTCGCCATGGTGTCGCGCGCCTCGCACTAGGGCCCGCGCTTACCCTCGTGGTGCTTCTCACCATTGAAGCCGCTAACCGCTGGCTCTTCACCATTCCAAATCCGGCCGTGATTTATTTCACCGCCGTTGTCTTCGCCGCGTTTCACGGCGGCATCGTTCCAGGTCTCGTCAGCGCCGCCATCACCCTGCTCTATGCTGCATTGTTTTTCTCGACGCCGGGGGCGCCGTTTACCTTCACGCCGGACAATTCCGCCCGCATGCTCGTGCTGCTGCTCAGCACGCCGGCGGTTGCGATCATGGTCGGCTTCCTGCAGCGTCGCGCCACGCGCATGACGACTCTGTTGCGCGACCGCGAGAGCGCCGAGGCGGCAAGCCGGATCAAGAGCGCTTTCGTCGCGAACATGAGCCACGAGCTGCGGACTCCGCTCAACGCCATTCTCGGCTTCTCCGAGATGCTGGAGCGCGGCTACTGGGGCGCCGTCAACGCCAAGCAGAAAGAGTATCTGGGGGATATCCGTCACAGCGCCGCCCACCAACTTGCTCTGGTGAACGACCTCCTCGATCTCGAGCGGATCGAAGCAGGGATGACGGAACTCGTCGAGGAACGCGTCCTGCTGCGCGAGGAGCTCGACAAAAGTCTCAAGCTCATCGAGGAGCGCGCGCGGGCGGCCAATCTGACGCTCGATATCGTGCTGCCGGGCGACATGGCCATTCAAGCGGATCGGCGGCGCGTGCGTCAGATCATGATCAACCTGCTAAGCAACGCGGTGAAGTTCACGCCTGCCGGCGGCAAGATCACGATCGAGGTCAGTGCCTCGCCGCAGACCGGGCTGTCTTTCGTTGTCACCAACACCGGGGCACGACTGTCGGATGCCGATATCGACCGTATCCTCAAGCCGTTCCAGCAGGGGGATATCGGCGTGGCTCACGTGTATGAAGGGACCGGTCTCGGGTTGCCGATCTCGAAAGGACTTGTGGAATTGCACGGCGGCTCGCTCGAGATCGTCAACCGGCGCAACGATGCCACCGCCGTCATCGTTCGCTTCCCGGCGAGCCGGGTTCTGGACCGCACGAAGGATTCGCCAGGAGCATCGCCGTCGGCCGCCGCCTGACCCCTTAGGCAGTCAGCTCCCACATCAGCGAGAAGATGGTCAGCGCGTCGTCCGGGCGGTTCAGCTCACGCGCCACCATGTTTCCCACGCGCTCGGCCGCGTCTGCCGAGGTGGCCTCGATCACCAGGACGGGATTGAGGCTGCGGTCGACCAGGATCTCATTGGGCAGGGGCGTCGACAGCGCCGTATCGGGAACGAGCAGGTGCGCGCCGACGATGCCGTCGACCGTCATGGCGTTGCCGATCAGGTGCTCGATCGCGCGCAGATCCGGCTCGCCCGCGCCGAGGGTTACCAGGCCGATCGTTCCGCCCGTGCCGTGCCCGCGCTCGAGAGCAATCGTACCGACGCGGCGCATCGGATCACGCATGCGCGCGAAATTCCTCTTTGACCAGTCGGTTTGATGCGCGAAGGCTTCGGTGTAGGCCGCCGATGTGAACGCGTCGAGCGAGTCCGTCCGGTAAAGCGCGAGATAGCGGCGCCCGATCGGCGCGCAATAGCGCCGCGCCCAGCGGAAACCGGGAAGCGCCACGCGCTCGGCCATATGCTCGCGGTCATACCAACGATTAAAATCGACCTCGAAAGCCGGATCGATATCGGTCCAGACGAAAAGCTGTGCCTGTAGCCCCACTAATCCCCCTTAACCCGCTCACTGGCGTATGTTGCGGCGAGGCTCACGGGAAGTGCAAGCGATCAAAGCGCCAAGGTCGATGCAGCATTGTCGTACCGCGCCGTCGCGGCTTGCATCGGACAGCCATTTAAATATATTAGCTATCAATAATATAATTTTTCACGCTGGGTCAGGGAAGCATGTCGCCGCGCTCGCCGCATGTCCGCGGCCTTTTCGATCCGTCCACGAGTACGCTCTCCTACCTCGTCGCCGATCCGGCGACCCAGGTCGCAGCCATCATCGATCCCGTGCTGGATTTCGACGGCAAGGCCGCGCGCACCAGGACCGCATCGGCCGACCGGCTCATCGAGGCGGCGTCGGGCCTGAAGGTCGAGTGGATTCTCGAGACCCATACGCACGCGGATCATCTGTCGGCCGCCCCTTACATCAAGAGCCGGCTCGGCGGACGCATCGCCATCGGGACGTACGTGACCGATGTTCAGAAAGCCTGGAAGAAGTTGCTCAATCTCGATCCCGATTTCCGCGCCGACGGGTCGCAATTCGATCGGCTGTTTGCCGAGGGCGAGCGCTTCCAGATCGGTTCGCTCGATGTCACCGTGATGCACACGCCCGGCCACACACCGGCCTGCGTGACTTACCTCGTCCAGGGTGCGGAGGGGCCAGCCTGCGCCTTCGTCGGCGATACGTTGTTCATGCCGGATTACGGAACCGCGCGCGCTGATTTTCCCGGTGGCGATGCGCGCCAGCTCTATCGCTCCATCCGGCGCATCCTGTCGCTGCCGGCGGAGACCCGGATTTTCGTCTGTCACGACTACCAGCCCCGAGGCCGAGCGCTCGCTTATGAGGCGACGGTAGCCGAGCATCGGCGCACCAACCTCCATATCAAGGACGGGACGACGGAGGACGCCTTTGCCGAATTCCGGCTGGCGCGCGACAAGACCCTCGACATGCCGGCCCTGTTGCTGCCCTCGGTCCAGGTCAACATCCGCGCCGGGCACCTGCCGGCGGCGGAATCGAATGGGACGGCTTATCTCAAAATTCCGTTAAACCGATTCTAATTGATTGAGGGTGTCCCGGCGTTCGGCGACAATAGCCGCCATGGACCGGGCAAAGCCGGGGGCGCCCCCATCGAGCAGCACGCGCACACAAGCCGATCGTCGGGCCTCCCGGCGGGCGTTGGCGCTGCGCGCCAATCTGCGGCGCCGCAAGGAGCAGGAGCGCCGGCGCAGCGACGCCGAGGCTCCCGGTGTCGACATCCCGAAATCCGACCGATGACCGAAGACTCCGCCAGCCTCGTTCGCCGTCTGCTCGATTTCTGGTTCGGACCGCACGGCGATCCCGAGCGCGGCACGATGCGGGCGGTATGGTTCGGCAAGGATCCGGCGTTCGACGCGCTGATCCGCGAGAAGTTCCATGACGACGTGCTCGAGGCCGGTCGCGGCCGTCTCGACGGCCTGTCGGCCACGGCCGACGGCGTGCTGACCTTGCTGATCCTTCTCGATCAGTTTCCGCGCAACATGTTCCGTGGCGGGCCACAGGCCTTTGCCTATGACGGCAAGGCCCGCGCCGTGGCGCGTCTGGCGGTCGGCATGGGGCTCGACAAGGTGTTGTCCCCCGTCGAGCGAATCTTCATCTACCTGCCGTTCGAACACAGCGAAGACATGGAAGACCAGATCCGCTCCGTCGCGCTGTTCAAGACACTTCCGCCCGTTTCCTGGCGTGACGAGGTCGTGGACTACGCCATCCGCCACCACGACATCATTGCCCGCTTCGGGCGCTTTCCCCATCGCAACGCCCTCCTCGGACGGAGTTCGACGGCCGAGGAACTGACCTTCCTGCAGCAGCCGGATTCATCGTTCTGAGGCCGCCCCGGTCAGGCCATTGATTTTATAGACTTCCGCCACGATTTCTCGCTATGTGACCACCGGGGCGGGATCGGTCGACCACGAACTAAGGCGTTATGGACAAAATACGGATCCGCGGCGGCAAGCCGCTGCGCGGCACAATTCCCATTGGTGGTGCCAAGAATGCGGCCCTGCCGCTGATGACGGCAGCGCTGCTCACCGAAGGCACGCTCACCCTCGCCAACCTGCCTCATCTGGCGGATATCACGACCCTGGCCAATCTCCTGGTCCAGCACGGCGTGGAGATCCGGATGGACGGCCACTCGCCCAATGGCGGCCATACCGGGCGGGTGCTGTCTCTGACGGCCTCGCGCATCACGAACACCACGGCCCCCTATGACCTCGTGCGCAAGATGCGCGCCTCAGTCCTGGTGCTCGGCCCGCTGCTGGCACGCGCCGGCAAGGCCAAGGTCTCGCTTCCAGGGGGCTGTGCCATCGGCACACGGCCCGTGGACCTGCATCTCAAGGGCTTGCAGCAGCTGGGGGCGCGCATCGAGCTTAAGGAAGGCTATATCGACGCCGAGGCGCCGAACGGCCTCACGGGTGCGGAAATCGTCTTTCCCTTCGTCTCCGTGGGCGCGACCGAGAACCTGATGATGGCCGCGACCCTGGCGAAGGGCGAGACGGTCCTGGCCAATGCCGCCCGCGAGCCCGAAGTGACCGACCTGGCGCTCTGCCTGCAGGCCATGGGGGCCGATATCGACGGGGTGGGGACCGATACCCTGCGCATCCGCGGGGTCAAAAGCCTGCCGGGCGCACGGCACGACGTGGTGCCCGACCGCATTGAGACCGGGACCTACGCCATGGCGGTGGCGGTGGCGGGCGGGGAGGTGGAACTCGTAGGGGCCCGACCGGACCTGATGAATTCCGCCTTCGATATTCTCCGCCAGGCGGGGGTGACTATCACCCCCAGCGAAAAAGGTATTAAGGTACAGCGGACAGGAGGGCCGTTGCGCGGCACCGACGTGATGACGGAGCCGTTCCCGGGCTTTCCGACCGATTTGCAGGCGCAGGTCATGGCCCTGTTGACCGTAGCCGAAGGCGCGTCAATGATTACGGAGACGATCTTCGAGAACAGGTTCATGCACGTGCCGGAGTTGCGCCGGATGGGTGCCAACATAAATCTACATGGGTCGTCGGCCATGGTACGGGGTGTTCCGAAACTTACCGGCGCCCCGGTCATGGCGACCGATCTGCGGGCCTCCGTGAGCCTGGTCCTGGCCGGGCTGGTGGCCGAAGGTGAGACGCTGGTCAACCGCGTCTACCATCTCGATCGCGGCTACGAGCGTCTGGAGGAGAAGCTGGCGGCATGCGGAGCAGAGATCGAACGGGTCAAGGAGGCGAGCGCGTGAGCAACGGCGAGAGCCATGGCGGGCTGAAGCTGCGCGCCCAGGATGCCGAGGATCTGCGGATCATCGCGGCATGTCTGCAGGACGCCCTGATCCCGCTATCCGATTGCGAGTTCGCGCCCGACAGCCGGCGCTTTCTCTTCGTCGCCAACCGCTTCCGCTGGGAGAATTGCGACGAGACCGCGGACATGCCCTTCGTTCCGACCTCCGCCAGCTCTGCGGACGATCCCGCCTTTGCCGAGGCTTGCTCGAGCTACGAGCGGGTCAATTGCGCCATCTGCTTCGACAATGTGACGCATGTCCGGCGCCGCGGCTTCGACCAGCGCAACCGCGGCCAGATCCTCGAACTCCTGACCATGGAGATCGAAAGCGGCGCCAACGGCACGGGCAAGGCCGTCGTGCTGGTGTTCGCCGGCGGGTCGGCCATTCGGCTCGAAGGCGAGAACATCTCGTGTCGCGTCGGCGATATTGGCGAGCCGTGGCCCACGCAGTGGCGGCCGCACCATCCCGACAAGCCGGCTGGCGAAGCCGCCTGACCGCTTCTCGCCGGCTTCTGTTGCCGGCTCTCCGGAGAATCTGTTCCCGTGCCCGCGAACGACAAGCTTATTTTGGCCCTGCCGAACGGCCGCATCCTGGGTGAGGTGATGCCGCTGCTGCGCCGCGCGGGCGTCGAGCCCGAACCCGAGTTCGACAACCCGAAGACGCGCAAGCTGCAGTTCACGACCAGCGATCCTGGCCTCGACATCATCCGCGCGCGCAGTTTCGACGTGGCAACGTTCGTTGCCTTCGGCGCGGCGCATCTGGGCGTGGCCGGCAACGATGTGCTCATGGAGTTCGATTACGCCGAGATCTACGCGCCGCTCGACCTCGAGATCGGCAAATGCCGGATCTCGGTCGCCGAGCCTGTGGAGCTGGCCGGCAAGGACGATCCGCGCACGTGGAGCCATGTACGCGTCGCGACGAAATATCCGCGGATCGCGCGCCGGCATTTTGCCGCGCGCGGCGTCCAGGCCGAGTGCATCAAGCTGAACGGGGCCATCGAGCTGGCGCCGACCCTCGGTCTTTGCCGGCGCATCGTCGATCTCGTATCGACGGGGGCGACGCTGAAGGCCAACGGCCTCGTCGAGGTCGAGCACATCGCCGACGTGACCTCGCGTCTGATCGTCAACCGCGCCGCGCTCAAGACTCGCCACGCCGAGGTCGCGCCGTGGATCGATCGTGTCACCGAGGTCGCCCGTGCCGCGTGACCGCCTGCCGGCGGAGAGCGGACCCAGGCGTCTCGATACGCGCAGCCCGAGTTTTGCCGACGATTTCACCGGCCTTCTGGCCGCCCGCGATGACGCTGCGACGAATGTCGACGGTGTCGTCGGGCCCATCCTGGCAGATGTCCGCCAACGCGGCGACACCGCGCTGCTGGACTACACGCACCGCTTCGACCGTGTCGAGCTGACGGCGGGTACACTGCGCCTTACGGCACGCGAGATCGATGCCGCAATGGCGCAAGTGCCGGCGAAGACGCTTGCGGCGCTGCGCTTGGCGGCGCGTCGCATCCACGACTATCACCGCCGGCAGCTGCCCAAACCGCTGTCGTATCGCGATAGCGCGGGCCTGCGCCTCGGTTGGCGCTGGACACCCATCGACAGTGCCGGCCTCTACGTGCCGGGCGGTCGTGCGGCCTATCCGAGTTCCGTCCTGATGAACGCCGTGCCCGCCAAGGTCGCGGGCGTGCGCCGGCTCGTGATGACGGTCCCCACACCCGACGGCAAACTTAATCCCCTGGTTCTCGCGGCAGCGAAGATCGCGCGCGTTGATGAGGTCTATCGCGTCGGCGGCGCGCAGGCTGTGGCGGCGCTCGCCTATGGCACGGCGACCATCGCGGCGGTCGACAAGATCACCGGTCCTGGCAACGCCTACGTCGCGGCAGCCAAGCGCATGGTCTTCGGCAAGGTCGGCATCGACATGATCGCCGGCCCGTCGGAGGTCGTGATCGTCGCCGACAAGCGCAACGATCCGCGCTGGATCGCCGTCGATCTTCTGGCTCAGGCGGAGCATGACGAGGCTGCGCAGTCGGTGTTGATCACGGATAACCCGGCGTTCGCGGACAGCGTAGCGGCCGCTGTCGAGACCGAGCTGGCAACACTGCCGCGCGCCGCCATCGCAAGCGCAAGCTGGCGCCGGCACGGCGCCATTGTCGTCGTGCGCAAGCTTACCGATGCCGTCGCGCTCATCGATCGGCTGGCGCCGGAGCATCTGCAGCTCGCCGTCGATAAACCGGACGCCCTGGCCGCGAAGGTCCGCCATGCCGGCGCGATCTTCCTCGGGCGTCTCACGCCGGAGGCGCTCGGCGACTATCTTGCCGGGCCCAACCATGTCCTGCCCACCTCGGGCACGGCACGCTTCTCGTCCGGTCTCGGGGTCTATGATTTTCTCAAGCGCACCTCAATCGTCGGCAGCGAAAAGGCCGGCCTGCAGCGCCTCGGCCCCGCGGCCGTGGTCCTGGCCGAGGCCGAAGGCCTCGACGCGCACGCGCGATCCATCGCCGTGCGCCTCTCCTCACGGCGTTAGCGCGTACTCGTGGATCCGTCGCGCCAGCGGATCGCCAAGATCGAGCTCGACGAGCGCACGGTCGTGCGCCGCAACCCCGATGTCGAACACGAGCGCGCGGTCGCCATCTTTGACCTGCTGGAGGAGAATTCGTTCGTTCTCAAGGACAACGATCAGGGGCCCTATCACCTACGCCTCGGAATTGAGGAGAACCGCCTCGTCTTCGACATCCGCTCGCGCGACGGCGAGCCGTGCGAGCGGATCCAGGTCGCGCTCAACACCTTCCGCACGGTGGTGAAGGATTACTTCACGGTCTGCGAATCCTACTACGAAGCCATCAAGCGCTCAGGCCCTAGCCAGATCGAAGCGCTCGACATGGGCCGTCGCGCCCTGCACAACGAAGGATCGGATCTGCTGCGCGAGCGGCTGCGCGATCGTATCACCCTCGATTCGAACACCGCGCGGCGGCTGTTCACGTTGATCTGCGTGCTTCATATTCGCGGCTGAAATTCGCATGGCCCTGCCGGGAAGCATCCTCTTCGCCTGCACCATGAATTCGATCCGCTCGCCGATCGCCGCGGGTCTTTTCGGTCTTGCCCACGGTAAACGCGTGTTCGTCGACTCCGTCGGACTGCGGGCGGCACCCATCGACCCCCTGGCGGTCGAAGTCATGGCGGAGCTTGGCGTCGACCTGCAGGCGCATAAGTCCAAGACCTTCGACGACCTCGCCGACACATCGTTCGACGTGATCGTGACGCTTTCGCCCGAAGCCCAGCATCGCGCGGTCGAGATGACGCGCGTCATGGCCTGCGATGTCGAGTATTGGCAGACCTTCGACCCCACGATTGTCGAGGGTAGCCGCGAACAGCAGCTTGCGTCTTACCGACAGGTCCGTGACTATCTCGCCGCGCGCGTGCGCGATCGTTTCCCGTCATAGGCCGAATGACCTCTCCTTTCCGTCTGATCCTGGCTTCGGCCTCGCCGCGCCGCCGCGACCTGCTGGCGCAGATCGGCTTGCAGCCGGCTATCGTCGCTGCCGAGATCGACGAGACGGCGCTGCCGCGGGAGTTGCCGTCCGTTCATGTCCAGCGCCTGGCGCGCGCCAAGGCCGAACGTGTGGCACCCGCGTATGCTGGTGCGGTCGTGCTTGCTGCCGATACGGCGGTGGCGTGCGGTCGCCGGATCCTGCCCAAGGCCGAGACGGAGAAGGAGGCGAGAACCTGCCTTGAGCTCCTGTCCGGACGGCGGCATCGCGTGTATGGCGGGATTTGCGTCTTGGCACCGGATGGTCGTGTGTCCGAACGGCTGGTCGTCACCTCGGTGGCGTTCCGCCGCCTTGCCCACCCGGATATCGAGCGTTACCTCGCTGGCGGTGAATGGCGCGGCAAGGCGGGTGGCTACGCGATCCAAGGCAGTGCCGCGGCTTTTGTGCGCAGCCTCACCGGCTCCTACACCAACGTCGTCGGGCTCGATCTATATTCGGTGGCGTCGCTGCTGCGCGGGCTCGGCTTCGCCGTCTAGGCCGGGATCGACACCAGCGCGCCGCTGGCGGCGGAGGCGCTCATTGCCTCGAGCACCGCAACACCGTTTATCGCCTCCGCCGGTGGAACGAGGAACGCCTGCTTCGCCGCGACCGCCTCGGCGAAGGCTTCGAGCTCCGCCCGTTCTTTGTCGAGGGCGGGGAAACTCAGCGTGACCGGCGGTCCTTCGAGGCCGCGGCGGATCAGCTCGGTGTCGCCGCGCATCTCCAGCCAGCCCGCCGAGCCGAAGACATGGACGCGCCAGAACTCGCCTGTCGCATGCAGGCTGCTGAGATAGCCCGTCGTTCCTCCGGCGAAGCGCAGCATCAGGGCGGTGGTGTCGTCGACCTCGACCGTCAGTTTGCGCCGATCGCTGAAGGCGAAAACGCCAGACACCGGCCCGGCGATGTGGATCATGGCGTCAAGCGCGTGGACGCCGCGCGCGGTCATGGCGCCGCCCGGGCTTTCGAGTCGGCTGGCGCGCCACGCACCAGGCTTGAGCTGATAGCCGGAGCCGCCGGAGAACTGGCCCTCGATATGGAGCACATCGCCGACCTCGCCGAGCTTCAGGCGCCGCATGAGATCAAGGAACGCCGGGGCGTAGCGGCGATTAAACCCCAGGGCGAGCGTGATGCCGGCTTTCTGGCACGCGGTGACGGCGCGTTCCGCCGTGGCCCGGGTGAGGGTGAACGGCTTTTCGACGAAGACATGCTTGCCGGCGGCGGCGGCCTGGATGATCTGCTCGTGGTGCTGCGAATGCGGGGTCGCCAGCACTACAGCGTGGACATTCCTGTCCGCCAGCACCTCGTCGTAGCGGGCGGTGAGCGGAACACCGGTCTTCTCGGTGAAATCGCGGCGGGCGCCGGGATCGCGCGAGATGCCGCGGACGAAGCGGATCTTGTCGCTGCCCTGGACCGAATCGACGAGGCGCAGACCCCAGCGTCCCAGTCCGAAGATTGCCGCGTTCAGCATGAGCACCCCCTAATGCCGCGGCTTATGGAAGCCGCAATCGCGAGCCTTGCCAAGGACGGCGGTGCCCGTCAACAGTGCGGCTCATGGTCGACGAGGTCCTGATCGAATCGGCGGGAGCGATGCTGCGTGCGGCGGCCGTGGCGCGTGGCGAGCTCGTCGAGCTGGTCGAGGAGCCGCGGCAGAGCCAGGGCGCGCCGGGCAGCCTCTATGTCGGACGGGTCCTCCGCCACGTTCCGTCGCTGCGCGGGGCGTTTGTCGAGCTCGGGCTGGAGCGCCCGGCCTTGCTGGATGTGGACAAGAACCCGCCGGCCGAAGGCAGCGCGGTGCCGGTGCAGATCATCGAGGCCGCATCCGGTGACAAGGGGGCGCGCGTGTCACGCCGGCTGACCCTCGAGGGGCATTACGTCGTTTTTATACCGGGGGGCAAAGGTGTCTCGGTGTCGCGCAAAGTCGGCGGCGAAGTGACGCGCCGTCGCTTGCAGGAAATAGCCGGGAGAGCCAAGCAGGCCGGCGAAGGACTCATCGTGCGGGCGGCCGCGGTCGATGCTTCTGGTGAGGCCATCGCGGCCGAGATCGCCGCGTTGCGCCAGCGATGGTTCGGTATCGCCGGAACCTTGAAGAGCGCAGAGCCGCCGATCTGTGTGATCGATGACGGGGACGGGCTGGTGCGGCTGTTGCGCCGCTACGCCGC
>Ga0196963_10001237_pt1 | contig 18200 bp, 22 predicted proteins | sample S1_5metaG_FD_148600 | JGI IMG/M metagenome (GOLD analysis project Ga0196963, IMG submission 148600) | Soil microbial communities from Anza Borrego desert, Southern California, United States - S1_5 | ecosystem: Environmental > Terrestrial > Soil > Desert | place: USA: California | collected... | reverse complement strand
CACTTGGCATACATATAGGGCAAGGTCTGTACGAATTCAACGTGCCGATACATGTTGAGGCGCAACCGGAAACGAAGCGCTTACGTGCATATTGGGACAGGAAGGCAAACTTGTTTGGCTTTATTGGACATCCTGGAGCACAGGAGCTAGCGGCTAAAGATTGGATGCCATTAGAAATAACTAAGCCTGGAATCGAAAAGTACCTGCCGGGGGACTGGAAAAACTGGTGAGAACTGTTTTGATAAGGTAGTTTTTGATTTCTTCCTGGTGCTGCAGATACACTCCTCCCAAACAGATATAACTGGGAGGGGACGCACACCATGCGAGTCAACACATTCCGCGCACTAATTCGCGCAAATTTTCAATCGATACTTACTGGCAAATTACTAGCAATAGATCCATCTGTTGGAAGCAGAAGCTCACTGCCTGGCTGGGCCTATTTCGAATCGGGAAAATTAGTTGCGTCCGGAGTGATTCAGGTCGCCGTTAACAATAGCTTGCAAGCCAGGCTGCGCGAGATTTCGGAGAAGCTACGTGAGCAATTCGGGCCGGTGGATGTTCTTGCCGTGGAAGATATCCGGGTGTGGCGAGGTGCGAGGAGCATGGTTGTTTCGCTGCTTAAAGGAGTCGGCGCCGCATTGTGCTCGGTCGACGCAAAGGTATGTCTCGAAGTTATCCCCCAAGCCTGGCATGGCCTGGTAGGAGACGACTACGAGAAGTCTGACGAGAAGGACGCCATAGCTATTGGGGAGTATGTACTATATGTCGCGAGGCAGTACGCAGGTACGAAAAAACAAAACAAACCCAGCAGTCGCAGCGGCGCGTCAACCGGACGGAATTCTCAGCTGCGTGCCGGTAAACTATAAATTGCGCGACGTCCAGATTGAAGCCCTGTGCGCACTCGAGAAGGACTGGCGACACTACGATGTGTTTGTACTCAACTTGCCGGTAGCAACGGGCAAGTCACTCTGCGCGAAAGTGATCTCGGAGTGGGTCCGGAAATTTCTAAACAAACAGTCCACCATCATAACTCCGAACAACTTGCTGGTAGATCAGTACATTGCCTCCTTCCCTGCCCTCCCCGTTATGCACGGATCGAAGCGATATAAGTGCAAGACGACTGGAACAGATGTGGGGACGCGCAAGGAGACACTGGGCGCACTATGTGACTTCCGGGCAGGGTGCAACGGTTGCAATAGTTACAGGGCAGACCTGGCTGCTGTGCGCTCCGTGCCGTACCTTGTCTGCAACTACTACACATACCTGGCGCACAAGCTGCAGACCAGGACACGCGTGCTGATTGCAGACGAGTCGCACAACTTGGTGAGTACGATGCAAGACATCAGCTCGCACAAGATCTGGAGGCACAAGCTGCCGCCGGAGCACAGGTACCCTACTCCGTTGCGAGACCTGCAGCAGCTGTACGACTGGGTGCAGAGCCTGCCGGAAGAATTAGTTGAAGAGTCGACAGCAATCACGCACTTGCGCAAGACGCTCGACGGCGCATATGAGAACTACCTCTATAAGATTTGCGAGGACGAGTACCGGGGAGAACTTCGTGAGTGCCTGAAGGTGCAGCCAGTGGATGTGCGGGACGAGCCGCAAGTATTTTTTGCAGCCGCCGAGAAAATAATTCTCATGTCTGCAACATTCTCGCATAAAGACATCGAGCAGCTTGGACTCTATACCAAGAAGATCCGCTACATCGAAGCTGACTCCCCTATTCCGGCAACTCAGCGCCCGGTAGTGGTTCTGCGCAGCGGCTTGGCACTCTCATTCGCAAAGAAGAATGAGCAGCTACCGAAGCTTGCTGAGTTGATTAAGGAAATCATTTCGAAGCACCCGAATGAGAAGGGACTAATTCACCTGCCCTACTCCATGGCGCTCGCAATGAAGTCACTACTTTTTGACGCAGACAGATTGATGTGGCATGACAAGGACACCAAACAGCAGGTGTACGAGGCATTCCGGCAGACGACCGAACCGAAAGTGCTAGTTGCAAGTGGAATGTATGAGGGTATCGATTTGCCGTACGACGCCGGACGATTTCAGTTCGTAGGTAAGATTCCATTTCCGAGCTTGGGAGATGCTGCAATCAAACACAAGGCCGAGAAGGATCCGGAGTGGTATGCGTGGGAGACAATAAAGGTTGTGTTGCAGGCCTGCGGTAGGATCTGTCGGGGCCCAGACGACTACGGCATTACCTATATTGGCGACAAGAATTTTAACAAGTTGTTTCTCGAGGCGCCTGGCAAACAGTTTTTTCCAGGATGGTTTCGAAACAGTGTGAAGTGGGTTTAATTAAAAAGTAGGAGGAAACAACATGAGCGCATTCATTACAGGTCCGGCAGCAACGCCTGCGAAATCAGACGGCAGCAGCAGCGGCGGCGGAATTAAACACGACTCGGAGAAGCCTGATCTCTCTTTAGTTCCGCGCGCCCTACTCGAGGAAGCAGCCTTCGCATTCATGCACGGCGCAAAGAAGTACGGACGCTACAACTATTTGAAGGGGCTGGATTCGAACAGGTTAGTGTCTGCAGCTATGCGCCACCTCGCGGCATACGCAGACGGGGAGGAACATGATGCAGACGGCTTCCACCATCTCGGAGGTGTAGCTGCATCCATCGGCATGCTGCTGGACCTACGGGCGAAGCAGAAGTTGGCTGACACAAGATACGGTAAGGCGTGAGGGGCGCGAGTGGCGGCAAAAATAAGGGAGGTACAACATGAATCTACGAGATGCAATTCTGGAAGCAGAGAGGATTGGAGCAGAAGGAGTAGAGCGCACTGTGCAGCTAGATCAAGAGCATGGCGGCAGCTATGTTCGAAAATTAAAGTTAGGCTGGGCACCTTTTTGTTTGGACGACGTTAAACAACAAGACTGGCGGCCGACTGCTGTTCCTACAACATTGTTACGGGGCACTCCCGACGAAATTGAGATGCACATCGTTGGAGATGCAATTATGGAAGTGTTACTTGCGCGGGTACTGGAGATACAAAAATGAGAGATCTTTTTAAAGAGGTCTTTGAAACGATAGGTGAATTTGCAATCCTGCTAGGTTGCATATTGCTGTTTGCGATCTCCATTTTCAGCTTCATCTGGCTGGGTGTGTACGGAATAGGAAACGCAATTGAATATCTGGCTAAGGAGAAGTGTTCTCCAGAGCAGATAATAAAAATTGAGCAATGCATCGGAGATGGATACTGTCTCGCAACAGATACTGCAGGTCGTCAAGTTTGGCGATACCGACCAGCAATTGGCAGAACTTGTTTAGTTCGTATTCCAATTGGCAGCAGCCGCAGTAGCCGCAGCAGCCGCAATAACACCGCCACCAACAACCAAGAAGGAGAATGAAAGAAATGCAGATGCAGATAGCCAAAACTAACGTCCCCCTGCAGCTCAAGTACATACTGAAGGGAGAAGGCGCAAAGGTTCCGACACGTGCACATCCAACTGACGCAGGCCTAGATCTCTATGCACGAGACATGAACGTTCGAGAGGACCAGGGCGTTATCACTTACTACACAGGTCTCTATCTGCAGATTCCATCTGGGTACTTCGGAGACATCAGGCCGCGCAGCTCGATTTACAAAACTGATCTGCTTCTATGTAACTCACCCGGCACGATTGACGAGGGCTACCGAGGCGAGGTTCTGGTTAAGTTTCGCTACCTACGCGATAAGCCTGCTATTTACCAAGTTGGCGACCGCATCGCTCAGTTGCTTATTCTGCCCTGCGCCAAGCCCGAATTGATTGCAGTATCGGAATTCGAAGAGGAAGCAGATGCAGCGGAGGCAGGCAGAGGTGTCGGAGGGTTCGGGTCAACTGGCAGGTAGGATGTCCGGGAGCACTGGGAGACAAATTGAGGAGGAATAAATTATGCCGCTGTACACATGGGTAAGTGAGGAAGGAAGGGAAGTACGTGTGGTGCGAAAAGTCGACGACCGCGACGTGCCGCCAGACAAGGAGGAATGCATTGCAGCAGGAGTTGAGCACACCGGTCCGGACATGTGGCGTGTGCGCAAGGTAGGAGATGGAATACGCACGGTGCGTGGGCGCAACTGGAATGGAAGCAAGGGGAACTGGTAGCAGGCTGTCACTCCCCGGCTACAAGTAGCAGAGCTGCGGCTCGCGAGGGGATATTGAGCAGCAAGAGAAGGGAGGAATAAAGGTGACAGAACCAAAGATAGTAGCAGGAATTCGAGGAGAGATACTCCATCAATTTGCAATAGACGGAAGTGCGGAAGTTATTACAATCATGCGCATATCTAACGAGGAACAGTGGCCGTACCGGGAAAATGAATTAATTGCTCTCGATGCGGAAACTGGCGCCCTGCTATCCGATGTCGTCCACTTCGCCGGAGCCCATGCAGGTAACCAGGGAACCTGGCAAGCACTAGAAGTTGTGGATGTCCGGGCACATGGTAAGGCAGGATACTTCCGTGGCGCGCTGCTAGAAAATCAGGACACAGGCAAGAAGCTTGTGTTAAGTTTGCCGGACCTATTCGACACCAACAACTTCACTTACATCCACTTTATTTAGTATCCCCGGATCGGAAGAAAATAATCCATACAGAATTTCTGCAGCAACGCAGCAGTGCCGGAGGTGCATCTATATGCCTTCATATGATTGGTTAAATAAGACGACGGGAGAAACACTTATCGTCGTCTGCACAGTTGACACGCGAGATACGCCTCCAGATGAGTCAGGCGAGTGGGAGCGAATATTCGGAGCACCTATGGTTCTCAAGGCCAGTTACCCGGACGGCCTGAGGAGCAAGTCAGACAGCAACTACCGAGACATGAAGGAGGCAGCCAAGCTTCGCGTCGACGCAGCTAACATGTTCGCAGGGGATTCGCAAAGAGCTCATATCGAGAGCGAGATAAAAAGACTCGAATCCGTGAAAAAGTAAGCCAGTAAAACTACGAAGAAGTAAGAACTAGGAGGTGGACAATTTGAACTCTGATGCACCAGCTCCAGTTGCGTGTCCCTGCCCCTGCTCGCACTGCGCGGCACACGATGCGCGACTAAAGAAACTTGAGCGGTTTGTGTTGCAACTAAAAATGCAAGACAAAATTAGGCGACAAATAAAACGGGAGAAGAGAGTATGAAATTTAAATACAGAGATAAAGTGAATGTAGTGTCCGGCTTTTATTCAGGCATCAAGGGCATAGTTCACGGCTACAGATGTACCGACACAGGGGCAGTGCTGTACTACGTGGAGATTGCGCGCGACGAGCACTACGCAGAGATACCAGAAGCAGAGTTGGCACCACAGGAATTAGACGTAAAGGAAGGCGGCCGTGCCGGAGCCAGCAAGAAAGGGAAGGTTATCCCCACGAAGCGAGTTGTGAAGTTAGAACGCGCGGGGCAGGAGGAGAAATGAAGATGGAAAACTTAAACGAATTCAAGCATCAACCAAAGAAATTTCCATATGCAATGGCAATGTTCGCAGGCATCTCAGTCGTCTTACTAGATGTCTCATGCAACCTTTTAGGCTTAGCCCTTATCTGGAAATACATTCTCGAAATTTGGCAGGGAGGAAGTTAAAAATGTTCGGAGCACCAGATGAACTGGACTACCTACGCGACAAATTTTTCGAGGATCGCCCGATAGGTTTCGGAAGCAGCATGTCTGCGGAAGATTGGGAGGAGCTGCAGCGAGAGTACGAGGCAGCACTTGAAGACGGCGAAGATACGAGCGAGCTGACACTGGAAGATTTGCAGCAACGTGTCGGAGAGAAGAAAGGAGGAAGCTGAACAATGGTGGAAATTGAAACGAGCCTACGCAGCGCAGTCGCAGCAGGGCGCAGCCTCCGGGCTGCGGCCTGGGGACCTGTAGGTTACATAACTTATAAACGCACCTATGCAAGACCACTTGCAGATGGGGGCACCGAGGAATTTCCGGACACAGTAGAGCGCACAGTGGGTGCGTGCAGGAAGCAGTTGCGTGTCGGATTCACCGAGCAGGAAGATGAGGAGTTACGCGATGCCATGTACGAGATGCGCGGCCTACCGGCCGGGCGATTTCTGTGGCAGCTGGGAACTGAAACAGTAGATCGTCTCGGCCTATTAAGTCTACAAAATTGTTTTGCGCCTGAGACAGAATTCATGACCAAAGCTGGAATTAAAAAATTCTCAGATTTCCAATCAGGCGATCTCGTCACAATTCGCGGACGTGACAGCTGGAAGGCTGCCACTGTTCGTAGCTATGGCAAGCAGTATTTGTGTGAACTAACTGTTCGAAAGGGGAAGTCTCAGCAAACTATTCGTACTACTGCAAATCACAGGTGGATTAAGGAGAACAATAGTGTAGCGGTAACGGAAGAGCTACGGCCGGGCGACGTGCTAAAATCGTTTCGGGTACGTACCAATTTTCACCATCTCTCCTTATGTCCGATAGGCCTGCAGCACGGAATAGTATACGGAGACGGCAATTGGAACGAAAATGCAAAGGCTTGCGCTATCACTCTATGTGGCGAAAAGGAAGAATTGCGAAAGGCTTTTTACCCGCAAGGACAAGATGATACAAAGACGGAAATTAATGCGCTTCCATATTTTTGGAAAGACCTGCCTGATGTAGCGAGAGCCAATAAGCACTATTTATTAGGATTTCTTGCTGGATGGTTTGCAGCAGATGGATCGGTGTCAGAGCAGACGGGGACTTTGACCTTGTGCTCCTCCAATCTTGAAGCGCTGCAATGGGCAAGAGGGGCATTCAGCAGGCTATGCATAACTACTGGGAACATTAGTGTAGGAAGGTTACTTAGTCCGTTCACTGGAAATGTCGCACCAAGCTACAAACTGACAATTCACCGTGAAACTTTGCCTCGCTGGTTTCTACTACGGAAGAGGCATCAAGAAAACTATAAGGAGGTTACGCACCCGCTCAAGTGGAAAGTAGTGGATGTTCGAATGTCTAGTGTTGAATCGGAAGTTTGGTGTGTGCAAGAGCCAGAATCCGAAGAGTTCACACTTGCAAATGGAATCCTGACAAAGAACTGCGCCTTCACAGTGGTCGACGACCCCATCCGTCCATTCACCTGGACCATGGACTGCCTCATGTTGGGGTGTGGCGTCGGCTACAACATCCAGCGGGAGTTCGTGTACAAGCTGCCACGACCGATGCACGTTACGGTCACAAGGCAGGATACCAAGGATGCGGACTTCATTGTTCCAGACACACGAGAAGGTTGGGTAGAGTTGCTGCGGAAAACACTCGAGGCACACTTCGTCACTGGCAAAGACTTCACATATTCTTGCATGTTGATTCGAAGCAAGGACGCACTCATTAAGGGGTTCGGAGGACGCGCGAGCGGGCCGGACGTTCTGTGTTGGGGCATCGCCGAGATCTCGAAACTGTTAAACACACGAGCACACAAGAATCTGCGAAGTGTCGACTGCCTGGATATCATGAATATTATTGGATACATCGTGGTAGCAGGCAACGTGCGGAGGAGCGCCCAGATTGCAATTGGCGACTGCGACGACTTGCTCTTCCTGCGTGCAAAGAGGTGGGACTTAGGGAACATCCCTGCGTGGCGTGCAATGTCCAATAACAGTGTGGTGTGCAACGACTTGAGTCTGCTGCCCGAAGAATTTTGGGAAGGCTACAGAGGCAACGGAGAGCCGTATGGTCTGATAAATCTAAGGATGCTTCAGACTGTCGGACGTACGGGACGCGCTGCGGATGATTCGGGAGTGCTAGGTGTAAATCCGTGTGTGGCAGGTAATACGCAGATTCTGACGGACAAGGGCTATGTTCGAATCGACGCACTGGTCGGCAAGAAAGTTAACATCTGGAACGGATTTGAATGGAGTCAGGTAGAGCCGCGAATTACCGGACATAATCGAAAAATGGTGACAGTGCGGCTAAGTGACGGAAGAGAGTTACGTTGCACGGAAAACCATGAGTGGGTAGTTGTGTCACAGTATGGCAAATACCAAAACCAAGCGCGCGTAAAGGCCGCGCAGTTGGTGCCAGGCACGCGGCTATTGAAAGTCGACATGCCAGTTGTGCATGCAGGGTTGCCACTGGAGCATGCATATTCCCAGGGGCTCTACTCGGCAGAAGGTTCGGCAGATTCTAATATTTTATGGCTGTATTCTCCGAAGTTTGTTTGTGAATCGAGATTGACTGGAGTGTTGTCTTCGGGAAATGAGTACCCGATTCGGGGTAGCAATGTGACCAGGAAAGAGCTGCGGCTAGTGGGCGATATGCGAAAGCGAGGGAAGACCTATGTGCCTCTCGACTGTGACCTTCCAAGTCGTCTCAGTTGGCTTGCCGGACTGCTAGATGGTGATGGTGCAGAACTTAAGGAAGGAGGAGCACAAATTTGCTCGGTTGATTTCGAATTTCTGCTTAAGGTTCAGAAAATGTTAACTACGATGGGAGTTGCATCTAAGGTAGTTGATGCCCATGGAGCTGGACTTAGAGCAATGCCAGACGGACAGGGAGGCACACGTGAGTATTATTGTAGTGCAACGTACCGGCTGTGTATTGGCGCCATACAAATGCAGTTTCTAAAGAATCTAGGATTGCAATGCGAACGCCTCAGCTTCAAGAAGTCGCCTCAACGGGACGCCTCTCAGTTTGTTCGGGTACTGGAAGTAAAGGAATCAGGGGTTGAAGACACTGTGTACTGCTTCACCGAGCCGAAGCGCAATCTAGGTTGTTTCGAGGGAATCGTAACAGGACAATGTGCGGAGCAGGGGCTGGAACCCTACGAGACTTGCTGCCTGGGCGAGATCTTCTTGCCTAACTGTACTTCGTATGCGCAGTTCCTGCAGACTGCCAGATTGCTGTACCGCATCTGCAAGCACTCGTTGCGTCTGCCGTGCCACCATCCGGAGACAGAAGCAGTGGTCCATGCAAACATGCGCATGGGTCTCGGCGTGACAGGATACATGCAGGCGACGGCAGAGCAGAAGTCTTGGCTGGGACGGGCAGCAGTCGACATGCAAGTGTACGACATGGAGTACTCGGCTCACCATGGATTTCCACCCAGTATCAAACTGCTGACGGTTAAACCGTCCGGAACCCTAAGCCTGCTTGCAGGTGTAACTCCGGGCGCGCACCCTGGTTTCGCACAGTTCCATATTCGCCGAATTAGGATGGATGCCAGAAGTGAACTGGTTGAAGTTTGTCGGCAGCACGGTTTCCAGGTGGAGCAGCAGAAGAGATTCGATGGTACAGATGATTCCAACACTGTTGTGGTCGAATTCCCCTGCGCATTCCCGGAAGGCACGGTACTCGCGGCAGATATGACAGCAGTGGACCAGCTGGAGACCATCAAGAAGCTGCAGACAGAGTGGTCGGACAACGCGGTGAGTTGCACGATTTACTACAAATTAGAGGAGTTACCGGCTATTCGCGAGTGGCTGCAACAGAATTACAGCACCAACATCAAGTCTTGCAGTTTCTTACTGCATTCCGGACATGGCTTCGTGCAGGCTCCGTTGGAGGCAATCACACACGAAGAATATTTGAGACGCAAGAAATCGACTCGAGATATAGTTTCTGTATCTATTGGCGAGCAAGTGTTACTGGATGCGGACTGCGAATCAGGCAGCTGCCCAATTAGATGAGTAGGAGTAAAAACATGCAATTGAAACAAATTCGTACTTGGATTCTTGTGCTGGTTACAGCCCTCGCGGCCGGTTGGATACTTTTCACCGATGCTGAAGAGGCAGAGGCCGCACCATTTATCCACAAGCGCGTCAAAAAAGAAGCGCCGGCACAAGCTACACATGCTGCAGCATCCTCACCGGGAGCACTGCATCTCGATCCTGCAAAACTCGTGGAGATTGTCGGGCCAATTGACCTGGGAGCATTAAATGCTGCAGATGCTATTCATGCGAAAGGCATCGAGCAAGGCGGAGTAGACATCTTCATTAACTCTCCAGGTGGTGTAATCTTTTTCGGTATGCAGATTATCAATGCTGTCCGCGAAGTCAAGGCACGCGGAGGAGTTGTGCGTTGTGCCGTCGGCACCCTGGCTGCTAGCATGGCCTTCCAGATTCTGGCCGAGTGCACAGAACGTTATGCGTTTGCATACTCGCTACTGCTTTTTCATCGCCCCTCGGGAGGAGCAAAAGACGGAACAAATGCGCAGGGATTTCAAGAGCACGCTTCGGAGTTGCAGGAACAAGAAGCTGTCCTGCTGTCCGCACTCGAAGAAAGTTTAGGCATGGATCCCGAACTATTCCGTCGCAGTCTGGACTCGCAGAAGATGTGGTATGCAGCAACGTTGCAGCAGCATGCCCGCCAAGGCTGGGTCACACTTTTTCAGACTCTCGATGGTGTCAGTCAGCCTTTCGGTATCCGGTAAATAACTGCGTAGAGGAGCTAGGCTGCGGCCTGGCCCCAACTCCCCTGAGTTCCCCAATCCAAAAATTTTTAATTGCACAAGCTGCGAGGAGACAACCACGCATGGACTTACTATCCGCACGAGAGAAAGCAAAGAAAGAGAAGAAACTAATTAGAAGAATGTCCTGGGATCCCTGGATGAAAATTTCGCCACACGCAGAATACCTGCTCGTGACACTTGCCGACGCCTGTGCAACCAACTGGAGCGTGGTGCAGATGGATACGGGGGACGACAAAAAAGAAGAAATGGATGCAGAGAGAGCAGTTGAGAATGAAATCAAACGTAGAAGTATTTTTCGGAGGCAGCCACACCCATGAATAAACTATGCACAATACACATAACAATTGTTTTATTTCTACTTAGCTGCGGCAAGAATACCGAGCAACTTGACACTACCGTCCGGACAGCAGACCAGACGGAACTTCTACGCGCTAAGTACGACATATATCTCGAAGGCCTGCAGAAGCAGCAAGACGAACACGGCTTCATTCTATCCGACAAATGCGACTCGCTTCTATTTACCGGGTTGGTTGGCGCTGTTCTCCCCATCCAAGTAGACATCGAAGCCGCACGCGAAGTCGACGGAAGCTGGAAGAGGAGACCTGTTGCGCAGCCGTGCTACCCCCAGTTCTCCGAGAGCAGTATCTCGCGCGACATGTTGGTTGGGCTGTTGTGGTATGCGTGGAGAAACAAGCGACTCGACATCGCAGACCAACTGCTGCAATACGGCAAGGAGAACGGCTGGATTATGGGAGCTGGACCGTACAGCCGGACATACGTGACACCAGGCCTGCAGTCAACCATTGCTGAAGTGGTGTACAGACTTGGAGGAGAGGACAACAAATTTCTTCGTTCCTACCCGCAAGTCTGGGGAAGCGCAGACGGATACCAACGGCATCTGCAAATTCTTCTGATTCTGCTTCGAGGTGAACTTACTGGAAGCATTGGGGACTGGGCCTTAGAGACTGTGCAGGAAGCATTTGCAAGTAATAGCAGCAATGCTCTGTTCGCATATGCACACGCCAAGTGGAGTTCCGGAGACTATGCACCGATGCATACCGCTCTGCTAGACACAGACTATTTCCCGGACGACAGACTTCCGGACACGTCTAACTACTGTACCGAGTGGCTGTGGGAGCGCGCACCTGGACCTGACTGGAAACCCTGCCCCGGAGCCGCAGCGCAGCACACAGGAGCCGACTGGTTGTTTGTGTATGGACTACTTAACAGGAGGTGATATGACAATTGCAGACGCGGAACTAGTGATGATGTTAGACAGCCTTATTCAATATGGAGACGTAGTAATTTCACGCAACTCTGAGGTACGCAGGAATTTTCTTCCTCCACGTGTTGTATTCAATTCCACCCCACTTGTGACGGTGCGCAAGACAGCCTGGAAGAATGCCTTGCGGGAGATGGAATGGTTTCTGTCCGGATCCGAATACATTTCTGACTTGCATCCGTCTGTACGTAAATGGTGGTCACCCTGGGCAAACGCGTCAGGGAAAATTGCGAATACCTATGGCAGACAGTTCCGAGAGGCATATGGATATGATGGCGGAAGTAAAGATCAAATTGAGTATGCGATTGAAGCTCTGAGGGATCATCCCAATTCTCGTCGGATTGTACTGACGACCTGGAATGCAGCCGACATGCTAAACCACGAAACTCCAATTACCAACTGCCATGGAACGGTGATCCAGTTTAGTGTTGATGTGTCAACCAACAAGGCGCACATGTTCATGTATCAGCGATCTTGCGATGTAATGGTTGGGATGCAGCACAACTGGATTCAGTACTGGGCTCTACTCATGTGGCTGTGTAAGGAGTCTGGCAGAATTCCCGGACAGTTCACATGGATGGGAGGAGACGTACATCTGTACAAGGAGCACGATAAACTTGCCGAAAAGTTAATCGAGTTGTACGAAGACAACTACATGAAATGGCCTCATATCCCAGAACTTATATTGCGCAACACAGCTATCGGTGCGCCATTTAAGGCAGACGATTTCGAGCTTGACGGGGAGCCAGTGTGGATGTGTGACGACAGCGCACAGCTGGTTGTGTGAGATGGAATGTAGGTAGCGGTGTGAGGCAGTGCGAAGTTGATTGTGTAGCACGTATCAAAATTAAAGAGGAGCAAATAAATATGGCATCAGAAGGAAACTTACCAGCAGTCGTGAAGGCAGGGACATTAGACAAGGCACGTGGGATTTTCGGGATTCCGCCAGATACAAACATGCAAGGCTTCGGGCTGGACAACTCCGGTCTGACAATCAACTTCCGAGCGTGCACTATAGAAAACCTGGCGAAAGATAGAAGCGGCGCAATCCGAGAAGACTCGACTGCAACAGGTATTCTTGTGGTGAATCAGAAAGCACTGTTGCGCGGGCCGACGCTCATGCCGCTGCGCTACAACTTCCTGATCAGCCTGCACCCGGACATTCATGTTGCAGCTACGGCGTCGCATGTTGGGTTCGCATCTCACACCAGCTTGTCACATAGCTTGTCGACTGTTATACTTGCGCACAAGCAACTTAATCTTGCGGACCTGCCGTACATCTGGAAGATTCTTGCTGTGGACTGACTGGATTAACTCGACTACGTGGGACGGGCGGAGGAGCGAGGTTGCAGCGTGCGGAGTATTTTGCGAGTCAGTTCGGAGTTCACAACTGGCTGCTGCGCGTCTCCTTCCTCGGCATCCTCCAACTCTTCCGGCTTCTCCTCCGCTTCAACTGGAAACTGCTTCCGCGCACCCTTTGCGTATTGAGGCTGCAGCAGCTCCGAGCCCTTCTGAGATAACTTGACCGTAGCCATAATGTCCCCCTCCCAACTCAAAAATCACCCAGCCGCAGCAGGATCATTCTTGTTCAGTGCTGCCTGGCCAAGTTGTTTCCGGACCAGATCCACCAACTCATCATCAACAGTAGAGTTAGTAAGCTTTGCAAGGTTCTCGAGTAGCAGCACTAGCAGCTCCTCCAGAACTTGTGTGGTTACAAGTTTCATTGCGATCGCCAATAACATTTTTGCTAAATTCGAACTTACCACTGCCATAAATAAAATCCTCCCATCCGGAAACTCGCACGCCCTGCCAGCCTACTGCTGCCCAATCACACTTCGAAGCTGCCTGAATAATTTCGGTTCTCCCCTGCCCCCCGCCGCCTCCGGCTTCTCTCCAGACAAATACAGAGGCACATCGTCTCCGAAAAACCTGAGCATGCCTGCGCCCGGGCCGAAGTTCGAGAACGTGTCTGCTATAATACCAGCAAACTCTTCCGCTGCCGAACCTTCCAATTCTTTGTCCCCACTACTCAGTCCTACTGCATCGCCGAGATGCTTCCTGATACGGTTTCCCCGGGTTGCAGCTGTGCCGAGTAGACGCACAATTGGAGTAGAAATTATGCCCCCGCGAGATTCAATAAGTGGATCTATACTTTGCGCAATGTTCCAACCACTATATCCATCTCGTCCCAGGATGCGCTTCAGTCTCGGGCTGCTCTCGGTATCCATCAGTTTGTCGAGCAAGTAATATCCAATTGCTGGCAGACCGTATGCCCCGAGCGAGTCGAGTGCGCCCTTGCCTAGCCCGCGTTGCTGGAAGGACTGCAGTGTGCGACCGTACGCATAAGATGGAAGTCTGGTGTACTGACTGAGCATCGGGCCAAATGTCCGCGCAAACTGAGATCGATTTAAGTTGTCGTAGTTCAGTAGTGTCCGGGAATTCAGGTACCGCATAACATCTGTGTTGAATTGCCGCCTAAGTTCCATTTCTTCTGTGCTGCCCCGCACGACAGTGCCCAGTCGACCCAAGTTCTCGCCCAGTCGCCTCTGGTATGCAGGACTGCGTACCACTTGCTGGACAAGCTTAGGATCTGCAACCATCTGATCTGCCAGACGTTTTGCCATGAATGCAACTGTTGTACGGCTCGACTTCTCGGCCATATTGAACAACGCCATCCCCATACCTTCGACACCCTTGAATGCCGCCGCAGTCTTGGAGAGCTGATCTTTCCGGAAGCCCTCGTCCAACATCTCGCCGCGCCATTTTTCCCCCATCAAGCCTTCGTTATATGCAACCATATTCGGGTTGCGAGTCCGTACAACACTACCAACTGGCTTCTTCAGTAGAGTTGCAGCTTGGGGACCTAACTTAATCTCCACACCATCTCGCGCAACTTTAAGTGCATCGATCATGGCCGAAGTTACGAGACTTGCTGCCTTGTCTGCCCCGAGCTCCGGGACTGCAGCAGTGAATGGAGACACAGCGGATTGTAGGACGGAAGGAACGTTCCAGCCGATTCCGACAGCATAGGTTCTGTTATTCATCCACTCGCCGAGTAGCTTGATTGTGTCCGGCTTCTTCTCCCATATCTTCTTGTCAACTTCAATATCTCCGGTAATCTTAGGGATCTGCTTATTTCCCAGTCCGAGCCAGTTTTTCCAGTCGTCCACCTTCTTGCGGACGAGTTTAGTCACTTCCGCGCCGACTGAGTCTGAAGGATTGAGGATGGACTGCTGCAAGTCGGTCAAGTAAGCAGTCATGTTTTTGTCGCCAGATGCGTCGAAGTATGTGATGGCTTTCTCTAGTTCGGGCAGATAGTTCTGCAGTACCACGTTGCGCTCGAGCCCTTGCACGTACCTATTTGCAACACGATTCAGGTCCTTGTCCATCGCCCACTCGGGCATCGTACCTTCTCGTCGTTTAGTGGAGCCGGCTAGACGCGTATTGCTACTAGATGCCCGCATATTCTGCGCCAAGTCCTCATCTTTCAGCCGCAAGAAGATATCCATTGCAGTATCGACGTCTGTGCGGGTCTGGATATCGTGCTGTGTCCACCTGCGTAGCTGCTGCACCAGGCTCTTATCTGTAGGACTCTTCTGCCACAGCTTATATGCGGCCTCCTTCAATTCCTCTGCCGGCAGCATCATGTGCGGCGTGTAGTCTTCAATCTTGCCCACGCGAAATCCGAAACCCTTGTTCAGTATCTCGTGCATCTGATCAAAAAATTGTGTAAAGGCCTGTTCTTTTTTGCCACCTGTATTTCCAGACTCTATATTGCGTATGATTGCACCGGCCTCTTTCTGGTCCGGAATGCCCACGTCTTTCTTAAGATTTTTCAGTAACGTGGCTGCTGCCCCTGCATATTGTTCCTGCCTCGCGGATGCCTCGACTTGCTCCACAGCAAGTTTCGTGCCCGCAAGTTCGTCCGCCCTGTCGAGCACCACGCCCGGAGCAGAAGGGAACCAGGCCCTTTTTTCCAGTGTAGAAATCTTTGCTGCCTTGTCCGCTTCAGCTTCCCCAATTTCCCGGACAGCTTTATTTTCTGTCCACTGATGGAATTTTTGTTGCATACGCTCCGGACCAAGATCTGCTTCGAGTTTGTCTGCGAACTGCAACCTGTTTGCTTTCGAGTACTGCGCCAGTCCGCCGTGCAGTTCGAGGCGCGTCTTGTTGACAGCGTTCTCTGCTTCCACCGTGAACAGCTGGTGGACTGTGTTCTGGTCGAGGTTCCTCTTGGCCGCTGTGTCTAGAATTTCCTTTGTCTTCTCCGGACCGAGGAGTAATTCATACTGCTTGAGATTTAGAGTGGAGGGATCTGTTTTCCGGACCACTAAATCTTCCATGAGTTCTATGCGTGGCTTGTCGTCTGCGAGATGTTTCGCAACCTGCTCGACTAGATTCTTTGTCCCAAGTTTCGGTGCAGTCTTCCTCACGAGGACTCCTGCGGCCTTGCCGAGACCTGCCACGCCTGCGCCGATTGCTGCACCGATGCCTGCTCCCTCCAGCTCTTCTCCTGTGCGAGAATGCGCCAGTCCAGTTATGGCGCCCGATACCGGCGCTGCAGTGATAGCACTGTAAGCTGCACCCGCACCCTTCCCTATTGCACCGACACCCTTTGCAAGTCCAATCCCTGCCGCGACTCCGCCGACAATCTCCCCTGCTTGCTGCAGCGTAGACTTCTTCTCACTGATCAGCGCATTCAAGTCGTCGATGGCGTATTGCATCTTGGGAGTTTGTAATTTCTTATAGAGGTACTGAGGTAGACCCATACCAAGAGCCTCGCCCCCAACCTCTCCGGCTGCAAACTTTGCAATCTCTTTCCAATCTAGCTTCTCTTTTAGGCCACCGTGCCACGCAACCAAGCCCCCCAGTGCTGCAGCATCTACTCCGTGCTCCCTGGCAATGGCTGCGATTTCGCTGTCCAGGACGCGCGCCGGAATGATCTTGCCGCCTGACTCTTGCTGCTGCTGCGTCCCGGCCGCTGTAGCCTTTCCCCTAAATTCAGCTGCAAACGGGTCTTCAACTTTATCTCCAGCTGCTGCCCGGAACTCCGCTGCAAACGGATCTGCAGGTACGAAATCTTTTTCGAAGCTATCTTGCTGCATTTAGTTCTTCTCCCTGCTCGCTTAAGGATACTTGTACAGACCAGATTCCACGGCCTGTCTGACGCTAGATGCAGGCAATTGGCCAAGTTCGCCAGTTGAAACTTTTATCACGTCGACCATCTGCCCGCCCTGCTGCGGCTGCGACTCGTTGCCTCCGCTGCCGCCTCCAGCTTGGCTACTACTGCTGCTGCCAGCATATCCAGGACTGCCCTGCAGAATGAGGCCCATCGCTGCATCTGCTTCATCTGGATACATAGCTTGCCCGAGCTGTGTGCGCCCCACTCGAATATTTTCCAGTCTGCGCCCGAGCTGTGCCTGCCGTTCTGCAATCGCCCTCTGCAACCTCTCCTTGTCCGGAAACTGCTTCTTACTCCAAGAGCCCAGCCAGTCTTCTTTTGTCATCTTGCCTGCATCCAGCATCCCGGACTCCACTGCTAGTTTGCTGAACTCCGCGCTGTTCTTTGGGTTGCCGATATCAGGCTCGGCGTCCGCATATTCTTGCAGCTTAGTTAAGCCGCCCAGTTGCTTCGTAACTGCTTCTTCCTCAGACCGTGCACGACTCTCTCCTGCAATTTTCTGCCGGGAGACAAGCTTACCCAACTGAGCTTCTTTCTGCCGCTGCGCCCTCTCGTCTTTAACTTCTTGTTGAGTAAGTGCCTGCGCGGCGAGACTTGCGTTTTTATATGAAGCTTCAAGTTGCAGTTCCCTGTCACGTTGCTCCATTTGCGCCTTGCGATACAGTGCCTCGGCTTCCTGCCACTTTCCTTGTCGCACAGCGTCCTCAGCTCGACGCCTAGTTTCCTCGGCATACATGTATGCGGACCTTCCAAGTTGTCCCGCCTCGTCCACCATTTTTTCTTGCCGCTTCTCGATGCCTGCCTCTTGGCCGCGCAGGTGCTCAAGCTGCTGGTTGATGTCATCCACACTGCCCTGCATGATTTTCTGCCAGTCGGTCGGCTGCATCTTGATGCCAGAGACTGCATCAACATTATGGTCTAGACCGTACCTGGCTGCGGCGTACTTGGTGAGTGCATGTGCGATGGTTTCTGCTGCCTGCATCCACATTGTTTGACCACGTGCGTCTGCCTTATCTGCACGCAGTTCTGCCATCTGCTTTTTGATGTCGCCAAGTGCAGCAGCATTTTGTTTGTATTCGTCACTGTCTCGTTTGCCGCCCTCAGCTTTTTTTGTTGCTGCGTCTAGCTTGCTCCACGCCTCTTCCGGGGACACTGCAGGAGATACTGCACCTGCCGCGTCACGTGTCTTATTGAGATATGCTTCCAGTCCGCCAGCTGCATCCCCTGCATTCCGTGCATAGCCGACTTGTGGAACCCGTAGGCTGCGTGGCTGCGTAGTGTTGTCTGAAAGTGGCTGCTTCTTCAGCACTTCTTCCAATCGCTGCGACTTAACTTCGGGCTGCTCTGTTTGCATGCCGCGCGCCA
>Ga0196963_10001236_pt1 | contig 18202 bp, 21 predicted proteins | sample S1_5metaG_FD_148600 | JGI IMG/M metagenome (GOLD analysis project Ga0196963, IMG submission 148600) | Soil microbial communities from Anza Borrego desert, Southern California, United States - S1_5 | ecosystem: Environmental > Terrestrial > Soil > Desert | place: USA: California | collected... | reverse complement strand
GGGGGACCTCGACGATCATGCCCTGGGCGTAGCGGCCGACGCTGGGGGCGAAGAAGGGACGGACCGCCAGGCCGGTGTTCTTCTGAAGCTCGGGGACGTGCTTATGGCTCTGGCTCAGGCCGTAGATGCGGAAAGCCTCGGCCCCCTCCCCTTCGAACTCGGCGATCATCGCCTTGCCGCCGCCGGTGTAGCCGCTGACGGCGTTGACGCTCACGGAATAGTCGGCCGGCAGGATGCCGGCGTCCGCCAGGGGCCGGATCAGGGCGATGGCCCCGGTCGGATAGCAGCCGGGATTGCTGACCCGCGTCGAGGCGGCGATGGCGGCGCGCTGGCCCGGCATCTCCGCGAAGCCGTAGGTCCAGCCGTCGGCGACCCGGTGGGCGGTGGAGGCGTCGATGACCTTCACCGAGGCGTTCTCGATCAGCGCGACGGCCTCGCGCGCCGCATCGTCGGGCAGGCAGAGGATGACCAGGTCCGAGCTGTTGAGCAGCTCGGCGCGGGCGACGGCGTCCTTGCGGCGCTCCGGATCGATCGAAACCAGCTGGATGTCGCGGCGGCCGGCCAGCCGCTCGCGGATCTGTAGGCCGGTGGTGCCGGCTTCGCCATCGATGAAGATCTTCGGAAGGGCCATCGTCGGTTTCCTAAGGGGACAAAGAAAAAGGGCGCCTCGGTTGCCCGAAGCGCCCTTTCGCAAAGGTGTGAACCCTCGCGCGCTAGCGCTTCGAGAACTGGAAGCTGCGGCGGGCCTTGGCCTTGCCGTACTTCTTCCGTTCGACGACGCGGCTGTCGCGGGTCAGGAAGCCGTGCGGCTTCAGGAGGGCGCGCAGGCCGGGCTCGTAGTAGGTCAGGGCCTTGGAGACGCCGTGACGCACCGCGCCGGCCTGGCCGCTGAGGCCCGAGCCCTCGACGGTGACGATCACGTCGAACTGACCGACGCGGTCGGTCACTTCGAACGGCTGGGCCAGCATCATGCGCAGCACCGGCCGGGCGAAGTACACTTCCTGGTCGCGGCCGTTGATGGTGATCGAACCCTTGCCGGGCTTGATCCACACGCGGGCGATGGCGTTCTTGCGCTTGCCGGTCGCATAGGCGCGCCCGAACTTGTCGATCTTGGGCTCAGCCGGCGCCGCTTCAGGCGACGAGGACAGGGCTTGCAGGGCTTCGAGACCTTCGGCCATCAGGCGCTCCGCACGTTCTTGGCGTTCATGTCGGCGAACGCGATGGTTTCGGGGTTCTGCGCTTCGTGCGGATGTTCGCCGCCGTTGTAGATGCGCAGGTGGGTCATCTGGGCGCGGGCCAGGGGGCTTTCCTTGGGCAGCATGCGCTCGACGGCCTTTTCCAGGACGCGCTCGGGGAAGCGGCCGCTCAGCTGCTTGCCGGCGGTGATCTGCTTGATGCCGCCCGGGTGGCCGGTGTGGCGGTAGTAGATCTTCTGGTCCAGCTTGCGGCCGGTGAACTTCACCTTGTCGGCGTTGAGGACGACAACGTAGTCGCCGCAGTCGACGTGCGGGGTGTAGTCGGGACGATGCTTGCCGCGAAGACGCATGGCGATGAACGAGGCGAGGCGGCCAACGACGGCGTTCTCGGCATCGATCACGATCCACTTCTTCTCGACCTCGGCGGGCTTCAGCGAAGCCGTGGTCTTCATCATGGGTTACGATCCATAGGTGGGCGGAGGCGACCGCCCCCGACGTGAGGGCGGGCTAGTACGGGGTCGGCTGGGCAGTGTCAACCACTAAGGTCACGACGATTTCCCGATAATTCCTTATAAAACAAATGCTTGACGAATACGGTATCATAATACCCGCATAATTCCTCCTCTGTGGGACTATTCTGCGGGCATGAACTTGAACAGGCGGAATGCGATGATCGGCGTGGCCGCGGCGGCGGCCTTGCCCTCGGCCGCCCGCGCGAAGGAAGACGCCCCCATGTACGGCCTGATCGGCAAGATGACCGCCCACCCGGGCCAGCGCGACGCGTTGATCGAGATTCTCGTGGCGGACACCGGCGGAATGCCGGGCTGCCTGAGCTACATCGTCTCGCGCGACGCAAAGGAAGCCGACGCCTTGTGGGTCACCGAGGTGTGGCGCAGCCAGAGCGACCATCAGAACTCCCTGAAACTCCCGTCGGTGCAGGCGGCCATCGCCAAGGGGCGGCCTCTGATCAAGGACATGGGGCCGTATTTCGAGACCCAGCCGATCGGTGGGGTCGGGCTCTAGGCCACGGGCGACATTATACACCCGAACTCGCCGGGGCCAGCGGGCTGAATGAGCGTAAATCCTTGAAGACATGGGATTTTCCGTGCCTGGCGGGTAGCCGGGGGTCGCAGTTTTGTAGGTTGGGGCGTGGGTTGGGATGTTGCCCGAGCGGCGCCGTTTGTAGGTCGGGATGAGCCCGCGTCAGGCTACCGGGTTCGGCGGGGCGCGCCGGGCGGTGAAATTTGGGCCGAATATGTCTAGACATATTCGTCAACCAACTGAAATAGATGACCTTTCCGACCGATTCTCACAGGACCCCGGCCGGAGCGCAAAGCGCGGAGAGCCGGGACGAAGGAGGGCGTGGACCTGCTGCCAGACGCAGCGGTGACGTTCGGGGCTCCGTCGCTCCTGGGTCCCGGATCAGCCCTGCGGGCTGTCCGGGATGACGCGGCTTTTGGTTAGTCAGGGCCGCCGGACGCGCCAGACGAATAGGGTGGCGGCGGCCAGCAGGAAGACCGCGCCGGCCTGGTGGAGCAGGCCGAGCCACAGGGGGACGACCAGGATCAGGGCGGCGATGCCGAGCATGATCTGGAGGGCGACCACGCCGGCGAGAAGCCAGGCCGCCCGCCTGGCTTCAATGGGCAGGAGGCGGTCGCGGAAGGCGAACACCGCCAGAAGGACGGTGGCGATGGCCAGGAGGTAGGCCCCGATGCGGTGGTGCAGCTGCACCGAGGCCTGGTTGTGGGCCAGGGTCTGCCACAGGCCCTCGCCGGCGTAGTCGCGCGGGAAGACCTGGCCCGCCATCAGCGGCCAGTCGTTGTAGGCGAAGCCGGCGTCCGTGCCCGCCACCAGGGCGCCCAGCAGGCATTGGAGGAAGACGGCGGCGAGGAAGACCAGGGCCCAGGCCCGCCAGCGGGTGGGCGCCTGCTGTCGCGGCTTGCCGGCCCAGGCGTCGAGGGCCGTCCAGACGGTCATCACGAACAGGGCCAGCGCCAGGCCGAGGTGGACCGTGAGGCGCTCGGGGGCGACCGAAACCCGCTCGGACAGGCCGCTGGCCACCATCCACCAGCCGATGACGCCCTGCAGGCCGCCCAGCAGCAGCAGGCCTGCGCAGCGCCAGACCAGTCGCCTGGGGATCTGGCGGCGGATGAGGAAGACGACGAACGGGATGGCGAACACGACCCCGATCAGCCGGCCGAGCAGCCGGTGGCCCCATTCCCACCAGAAGATGCCTTTGAACTCATTGAGGGTCATCCCGACGTTGACCAGCCGGTACTGCGGGATTTCGCGATACCTGGCGAAGGCCTCGGCCCAGGCTGCGTCGCTCATCGGCGGCAGGGCGCCCATGATCGGCTTCCATTCGGTGATCGACAGGCCCGAGCCGGTGAGGCGTGTCGCCCCGCCGACCACCACCATGGCCAGGATGAGCGCCGCCACCACCGCCAGCCAGACGGCGACCGGCGTCGAGCGGTCGGAACGCAGGAACGAGGTCATGGCCGGCCTCCTACGCTCCCGCCCTTTCCGGGTCCAGCCGGGCCGGGCATGATCGGCCGATGCCCAGCCTGTTCGGCCTCGTCCTGCTCAGCTTCGCCTGCGGCGCCCTGGCGGCGCTCGCCGCCCGGCGGCGCAGTTCGGCGTTCCCGGCGACGGCGGCGGCGCTCGCCGGCGGCCTGGGCGGTCCCTGGCTGAGCGCGGCCCTCGGCCTGCAGGTCGCCCCGCCCTGGGCGCTACTGGCCGGCGCGGCCGGCGCCGCCCTGGTCGCGGCCGGTCTGGCGGGGCTCATTCCGCGCCGTCGTTGACGGCAGCCCCCATGAGGAGGAACCTCGCCCCCGATCCGGGGTTACAGCCGGGCATTCCACAGGAAGGAACTATCCATGGACGGAGTTTTCTGGGGCTGGATCGGGGCCATCATCATCGGCATCATCGCCGGCTGGATCGCCGAGAAGATCATGCGGCGCGATCACGGCCTGCTGACCAACCTTATCGTCGGCCTGATCGGCGGCGTCATCGGCAAGTTCCTGATCGAGAACGTGCTGGGCAAGGACTACAGCGGCACCTGGTGGAGCCTGCTGGCCGCCACCATCGGCGCGGTGATCCTGCTGTTCATCCTCGGCCTGTTCAAGCGCCGGGCCTAGAGCCGGTCGGCGCAAGCGTCTAAAGCTCCCGTCGCCAATCCTGGCGGCGGGAGTTTTCGCATGGGCCCAAGGTTGAAGAAGGCGATCGGGATGCTGGCCATCCTGGTCTTCCTGACCCTCTACGCCATGGGCGCGGTCAGCCTGCACGGGCTGCTGCCGAAGAACTTCCTGCTGGAGCTGGTCTATTTCGCGATCGCGGGAACGGCCTGGGGACTGCCGCTCTTCCCCCTGCTCACCTGGATGAACAAGGAGCCCAAGGGCCCTCGTCCATAGAGGAGAATGGTCGGAGCGACAGGATTTGAACCTGCGACCCCTTGACCCCCAGTCAAGTGCGCTACCAAGCTGCGCTACGCTCCGACACAGGGGGGAGCGCCCTTATAGGGATGAGGGTTGGCCGGGGCAACCGGGCATTTTCCCTCTCCGGCAGTTCCGTCCGAAATGCCGGATCCGGCGCTTCTCAGCGCTTCAGCAATCCATCCAGCCGGGCCTTGATCGCCTCGAGATCGCCGAGGGTTTCGGTCAGGCGGAGGCGGGCCTCGTCGGTCAGATTGGAGGGGGTCTCGGGGTTGCCGACGCCGGTCGTGGAAGGCCCCTCCTCGCCCCGCGCCACGGCCAGCAGGCGCTTGAGGCCGCCGTCCTTGTGGAGCTTCTGGACCCCCTTGATGGTGTAGCCTTCATCGTGCAGCAGGGTCCGCACGGCGCGCAGGATCTCGATGTCCTGGGGACGATAGAAGCGCCGGCCGCCGGCGCGTTTCATCGGGCTGATGAAGGCGAACTTGGTTTCCCAGAAACGCAGCACATGCTGCGGCGCGCCGAGTTCGTCGGCGGCTTCCGAGATGGTGCGGAAGGCGTTGGGGCCCTTCGCCAAGACGGCGCTTAGCCTTCGAGGGCGCGGTCGATTCGCGCCTTCATCACCTGGCTGGCGCGGAAACCGATCACCCGGCGGGGTTCGATCTCGGCCGGCTCGCCGGTCTTGGGGTTGCGACCCATGCGGGCCCGCTTGGCGCGGACCTGGAACACGCCGAAGCCCGACAGCTTGACCTGCTCGTCGCGCTCCAGCGCCTCGGCCATCAGGTCGAGCGTGCGCTCGACCAGCTCGGCGCAGTCCTGCCGGGTCAGGCCCACTTCCTCATGGACCGCCTCGCACAGCTCCGCGCGGGTCAGCGTCGCGCCCTTCATGGGACCCCTCCCAGTCGTTAACATGATCATCCATGACTTGAATATGCCGCCGCGTCAAAGGGTTCCGAGAGGGGGCGGAGAGTTTGGGTCAGCGAGTCGCCTCCACCCGTCATCCCGGACGGGCCGAAGGTCCGATCCGGGACCCAGGAGGGCCGTGCGTTGTAGCGGCGGTCGCCAAGGCCGGCGCCCAGGACCCCTGGGTCCCGGCTCTCCGGGCTCGCCCTACGGCCGGGATGACGGGGTGGCTACAGCCGCACCAGGCAGGCGCCCCAGGTCAGGCCGCCGCCCATGGCTTCCATCAGCAGCAGGTCGCCCGGCTTGATGCGGCCGTCGTCAACCGCCGTGGCGAAGGCCAGGGGGATGGAGGCGGCGCTGGTGTTGGCGTGGTCGGCGACGGTCTGGACGACCTTGTTCTCATCCAATCCCAGGCGGTTGGCGACCCCGTGCAGGATGCGCTGGTTGGCCTGGTGGGGGATGAACCAGTCGACGTCGGCGATGGTCAGGTCGGCCTTCTCCAGCGCCGCCTCGATCGATTCGGAGATGTTGATGACCGCATGCTTGAACACCTGGTTGCCAGCCATGCGCAGCTTGCCGACGGTGCCGGTGGTCGAGGGGCCTCCATCGACGTAGAGCAGGTCCTGCTTGGTGCCGTCGCAGCGCAGGGCCCAGCTGATCAGCCCCTTGTCCTGGTTGGTCCCCTGCCCCGCCACGGGCTCCAGCACCACCGCGCCGGCTCCGTCGCCGAACAGCACGCAGGTGCCGCGGTCGGTCCAGTCCATCAGGCGGGTCATGGTCTCCGCGCCGATGACCAGGGCGCACCTGCTGTTGCCGCGAGCGACGAAACCGTCGGCCACGGTCAGCGCATAGACGAAGCCCGAGCAGACGGCCTGGACGTCGAAGGCGATGCCGATCGGGCAGCCGAGCTTGCGCTGGACGATGGCGGCGGAGGCCGGAAAGGTCAGGTCGGCGGTGGTGGTTGCGACCACGATCAGATCGACGTCGGCCGGTGTCCTGCCGGCGGCCTCGAGGGCCTTCCTGGCCGCCTCGACGGCAAGGTCGGAGACCGCCTGGTCGTCCGCCGCCCGGTGGCGACGGCGGATGCCGGTGCGTTCGGTGATCCATTCGTCACTGGTGTCGACGATCTTGGAGAGGGCCTCGTTGGTCACCACGTCGGGCGGCAGATAGGCGCCCACCCCGGTGATCGCGCTACGCAACACTTCGGTCAATTACCGGACTCCATTGTGGCCGCCGGCTGAGCCAGGGCGGCCGAAAGACGCTTGATGCTGCGGTCGATCTCGGCGGCGAAATCGCTGCGGGCCAGCTCGGCGGCGACCACCACGGCGGCGGCGTAGCTGGCGGCGTCGGCCGACCCGTGGCTCTTGATGACGATGCCGTTGAGCCCGAGCAGCGGGGCGCCGTTGACCGCCCCGGGGTCGAGCTTGATCCGGAGGCTCTTCAGGCCGCCGGTGGCCAGCAGGGCCCCCATCATGTTCAGCGGGCTGGACTTCAGGGCGCCGCGCAGTTCGCTGGCGATGAAGCGGACCACGCCCTCGGCGGTCTTCAGCAGGATGTTGCCGGTGAAGCCGTCGGTCACCACCACGTTGACCGTGCCCTTGGCGATGTCATCGCCCTCGACGAAGCCGTGGTAGTCGAACTCGAAGTCGGTGGCGCGCAGCAGGGCGTGGGCCTCGCGCACCTCCTCATGGCCCTTCTGCTCCTCGGAGCCGACGTTCAGCAGGCCTACCGTGGGCCGCCCGCCGCCATGCAGGGCGTGGTGAAAGGCCGCGCCCATGATCGCGAACTCGACCAACTGTTCGGCGTCCGCGCTGACGTTGGCGCCTACGTCCAGCACGGTGGTGATGCCGCCCGCCGTGGGCCAGCTGGCGGTCAGGGCCGGGCGGTTGACCTCGGCCGCCAACCGCAGGATCAGCATGGAGATGGCCATCAGAGCGCCGGTGTTGCCGGCCGAGACCGCGGCGACGGCCTCGCCCGACTTCACGCATTCGACGGCGTTCCAGACACTGGAGCCCTTGCCGCGGCGCATCGCCTGGGCGGGCTTTTCGTCCATGGCCACGGCCTTCTCGGTGTGGCGGACCTCGACGATCGATTTCAAAGCCGGGCAGCGGGCCAGTTCCGGGGCGATCTTCGCCTCGTCGCCGTGGACCAGGAACCGGACTGACGGACCCATCCGCCTGGCGGCGATGCTCAACGCCGGGATCACCACGGACGGGCCGTGGTCGCCGCCCATGGCGTCGATCGATAGGGTCAGAGGTGCGGACAAAACGGGCCTTGAGCTCCCGGAGACGCCGTGAGGGAACCGGCCGAACAGGGCCGGCGGGCGAAACGGCCGGACGATAGCGCCGGGCGGCGGGGATGCAAGGCCCCGTTCATGATCCGGACGTCTCGTCGCGGCGCAGCTGAGTCAGCACCGCAAACGGCGAGGCCGGAGCCTCCTCCGGCGGAGGCTCGAACACCGCGCCCGGCCTGCGCGGGAACGGATCGACCTCCAGGGCCAGATGCTCGACCACATAGGCCGCGAGGTCGACCCGGTCGCCGGCCAGCACGTCCGGCGGGTCGTCGCCCTCCGGATCGATGTCGACCTCGGCCGAGTCGCTGCTCGGGGCCGCGTCGCTGCCCTCCGGCACCGCGCGAACCGTGAAGTCGGAGCGCAGCACCGAATCGAACGGCTCGCCGGACAGGCTGCAGATCTGGGTGACTTCGGCCTCCAGCGCCCCGCTGATTTCGGCGCCGTCCAGCCAGGGCCTGGCCCGGACATTGGCGACCAGGGAATTGAGCCGCTCAAGGCCCAGTTCGCGCGCTATGGCGACGCGGGTCGCGCCGTCCGCGGACAGGGTGACGGCTTGCGGCTGGCGGGCAATGTCGGCCAGCGTGACGGTGTGGGACCAGATCGGCTTGTCCATCAGACCTCCTGCCAGGCGGCCTCGCCCGCCAGCAGCGCGTCGGTCGGCTGGGCGGCCAGGGCCCCGCGCGCCCTGACCAGGTAGTCGGTCAGGCCGGCGGCCTTGCCGTCGTCCCCGTCGAACACGGTGCGGGCCACCAGGGCCTGCAGGGTCCGCCGGTCCGGCAGGGCGTCGAAGGCCTGGTCGGCCGACCGGGCGCGCCCGAAGAACGCCTCGGCCAGCTTCTTGATCCGCTTGGGCACCGCCATGTCGCCGACGCCGAGCTCCCGGAAAGCATCGTCGAGGCCACGCGTGAATCGGTCGACCAGCGCCTGGGCGGTCTCCTCGGCGGCGGAGCCCTGCCCCTTCAGCCGGTCGAGCAGCAGGATGACGTGCAGGCTGTAGAGTTCGAAGCGGCCCTCACGGGTGTCGGGAACCCCAAGATCGAGGTAGAGCGCCGGGCTGCGGGCCTGTGTCACGGCGCCGGCGTAGAGGGCCTCGCCCGCCAATTGGGCCGGTCTGGGCTTGCGCCAGCGCTTGAAGAACATGTCCGCCTCGATTTCGCCCCGGCTTAGCCTATAAAGCGGGGCATTGAACTAAGCCCCCGCGGGCGATAGGTCAAAGGCCACCCGCGCCTGTTCCAAAAGAACAGGCGCGATTCAATAGTTGCGGCGCGTCGGCAGGCGGAACCGGTTTCCACTTCCGCCTGTCGCCCCTGGGTTCGAGGTTCTTATGTTCCGCAAGTCCGCCCTTGCCCTGCTCGCCAGCGCCGCCGTCGTGGCGACCGGCGCCTGCACGCCGATGACCACCTATTCCGGTTTCCAGGTGGTGGAAGCCAACCCCGCCGACGTGAAGGTCGGGGAGGACACCAAGTCCACGGTGATCAGCAAGCTGGGCTCGCCGACCGCCACCTCCCTGACCGAGAGCAAGGCGGCCGTGGCCGGCCAGGAGATGAAGACGGCGACCGTCTACGACTCCAACCTCTGGTTCTACATGAGCCAGGTCACCGACCGGGTGGCCTTCTACAAGCCGCGGGTCGCCAAGCGCGACGTGGTCGCCGTGTCCTTCGACCCGGGCAGCGACTCGGTCCTGGCCGTGAACACCTACACCCTCGAGGACGGCAAGGTGGTGGCCTTCAATGGCCGCGAGACCCCGACCCGCGGTCGCGAGATCACCATCCTCGAACAGCTGCTCGGCAACGTCGGCCAGGGCGGCATGCTGCCTCGTGACGACAGCGAAGGCCTGCCGGGCAGCCGGCCGGGGGATAACCGGTAGTCATTCCCTCTGTCCGTCATCCCGGACGGCCGCAGGCCGATCCGGGACCCAGGAAGGACGGAGCGCAGCCTTGCAGCCGCTGACAACAGGAATGTGGCCCCTGGGTCCCGGCTCTCCGCTTCGCTAAGGCCGGGATGACGGTGAAGGTTGGGCGCGGCTAAGCACCGCCGCCCGGTCCTCGAAGCACTTCATCAACTTGGCGACCGCCGTGTCGAAGTTGGCGGCCAGCAGGCGGTCGAGCATCGGGACCTTGAACTCGAAGTCGATCTCGAAGGTAACCTCGCAGCCGTCCGCGTGCGGGACGAAGGCCCAGCGGTTGCGCAGCTTCCGGAAGGGGCCGTAGAGCAGGTTCACCTCGATCACCGCCGCATTCGAGTCGCGACGGACCCGGGTCGCGAACTTTTCCCGGAGAAAGGTGAAGGTCACCGCCGCCTCGGCGTCGAGCTGGGTCACGCCCGGTTCCGCGTCGCGACGGTTCCAGACCCGCATGCCGGTGACCCAGGGCACGAACTTCGGATATTGCTCGACGTCGCCGACCAGCTGGAACAGCAGCGCCGGCTCATAGGGCAGGATGCGCGTCAGCGCGTGGCGCACTAGGCGGCCGCTTCCTTCGCCAGCCGCGCCGCCTTCAGCCGCTCGAAGTCCTCGCCGGCGTGGTGCGAGGAGCGGGTCAGCGGGCTGGCCGAGACCATCAGGAAACCCTTGGCGCGGGCGATCTGCTCATAGGCCGCGAACTCGTCAGGGGTGACGAACCGGTCGACCGGGGCGTGCTTGCGGGTCGGCTGCAGGTACTGGCCGATGGTCAGGAAGTCGATGCCGGCAGATCGCATGTCGTCCATCACCTGCATGACCTCTTCCTTGGTCTCACCGAGGCCGACCATCAGTCCGGACTTGGTGAAGCGGGTCGGGTCGCGCTCCTTGACCCGCTCGAGCAGGCGCAGGGAGTGGTAGTAGCGGGCGCCGGGCCGGATGGTCAGGTAGAGGCGCGGCACGGTCTCGAGGTTGTGGTTGAAGACGTCCGGCGCGGCGTCGATGACCACCTTTTCCGCCCCGTCCTTGCGCAGGAAGTCGGGCGTCAGGATCTCGATCGTCGTGGCCGGGGCGGCGGCGCGGATGGCCAGGACCACATCGGCGAAATGCTGCGCGCCGCCGTCGGAGAGGTCGTCGCGGTCCACCGAGGTGATGACCACATGCTTGAGACCCATCTTCGCCACGGCTTCGGCGACGCGCGCCGGTTCGGTCGGATCGAGGGGGCCCGGCTTGCCGGTGGCGACGTTGCAGAAGGCGCAGGCGCGGGTGCAGATCTCGCCCATGATCATCATGGTGGCGTGCTTCTGGGTCCAGCACTCGCCGATGTTGGGACAGGCGGCCTCTTCGCAGACGGTGACCAGGCCATGCTGGCGGACGATGTCGCGGGTTTGGCTGTAGCCGGCGCTGCCCGGCGCGCGGACGCGCAGCCACTCTGGCTTGCGCAGCACCGGCGAGTCGGGGCGGCTCTGCTTCTCAGGGTGCCGGGGGCGGACCTTGAGCGTGTCGATCACGGTGACCATGGGGGGTAAATCGGCTTTCTTGGCCGCCGGATCAAGCGGCGCGTCCGCCTGTGGCGGGAGAGCACTTGCGGGCCGGTGCCCAGGGCGCACAAAGTCGGGCCTTCATGGGCCGCCGTATCCTCCTTTGCCTGGCGCTGCTGCTGACGGCCTGCGGCCAGGACGGCGGGCGCGAGTCGTTCGTCGACAGCCGCACGCCGCCGGGGCTGTCGCCGCGCTTCTACCCGCCCGAAGGCTGGGCCTGGGGCCTGGTCCAGGCGGGGGACTATCCGGCCCAACGCTATGGCGTCTCCTCGCCCACGACGGGCCCAACCGCCCACGTCCTGATCCTGCCGGGCTATGGCGAGAGCGCCGAGGCCTGGTTCGAGACCGCCGCCGGCCTCAACCGTCGCGGCTACACCGTCTGGGTGCTCGACGGCGCCGGCCAGGGCGGCTCAGGACGGTTCGCGGCGCCGCGCGACGTCGGCCATATCCCCAGCCTCGATCCGGACCTGCTCGGCGTGAAGGCCATGCTGCGGGCCGTGATCCCAGAGGACGGCCGGCCCGTGGTCCTGCTCGGCGGCCGGTCCGGCGGCGTGCTGGCCCTGCTGGCGGCGCGGCGCGGACTGCACGGGGACGGGGTCATCGCGTCGGCGCCCTGGCGGCCGCGGGCCCCGGGTCCCTACGACGAGGCGTTCGACGGCATCGGCCTCGGCTGGCTGCGCGACCTCGACGAGCCGGGCTGGACCCGGGAGCGGCCTTACCGGACCGGCCCGCCCGGCGCCGACCCCTACCGCGCCGGGGCGCAGCAGGCCTGGGCGATCGCCAACCCCGACCTGCGGATGGGCGGGCCCAGCATGGGCGCCCGGCGGCTGATGGCCAAGGCTTACGAAGAGGCGGCGGCCGCCCTGCCCACCCTGCCCGGCCCGATCCTGCTCATCGGCGCGCCGCCCGCGCTCGCCGCCGCCTGTGGCAAGGCCAAGGCCTGCGCCTCCAGGCCCCCGCCCCCCGGAACCCGGGGCCCCTACAGCCACCTGGAGGCCGACCCTCCGCGCGACGCCTGGCTGGCGCTGGTGGAAGAATTTGTCGCCGAGCGTCGCCGCGACCGCCTTGCGGCGCAAGGATTGCTGCCCCTTCACGGCCAGTAACGGACCTTTTCAAGCCGTGATGCGCTCTATACGGTCCCCACGAAATAACGGTGGGAAACAGTCGGGAGCTTCGCCCACATGCCGCGTCCATTCGATGCGCGGGAGATCGAGCGGTCGCTGTTCGACGCCCTGCTCGACGCCCGGGAAACGTTCGGCCCGAAGAAGCAGATCCTCGAGGATCAGAACCGCAATCCCTTAAGCTACACCGACCTGGTGCGGGCCAGCTTCGCGCTCGGCCGCAAGATCTCCCAGATCACCGAGGCCGGGGAGCGGGTCGGCATCCTGCTGCCGTCGAGCGCCGGGGTGGTGGTGACCTTCTTTGGGCTGCACGCCTTCGGCCGCATCCCGACCATGCTGAACTTCACCTCGGGGCTGCGGAACCTGCGGGCGGCCTGCAAGCTGGCCGGGGTGAAGACGGTGCTGACCGCCCACGCCTTCATCGAGCAGGGCAAGCTGCACGACCTGATCGACGCCCTCGAGAGCACGGCCAAGATCGTCTACCTGGAAGAAGTGCGGGCCAGGATCGGCCTGCAGGACAAGCTGTTCGCCGCCGCCGCGGGCCTGGCGCCCCGCCTCTTCGCCGCCAAGACCAAGCCGCATGATCCGGGCGTCATCCTGTTCACCTCGGGCAGTTTCGGCGCCCCGCGCGGGGTGGTGCTGACCCAGGCCAACCTGATCGCCAACGCCGTCCAGGTGGCGGCCCACATCGACCTGCAGCCGCATTGGGTGATGTTCAACCCCCTGCCGACCTTCCACTGCTTCGGGCTGACCGGCGGGGTGATCCTGCCGATCCTGACCGGGATGAAGGCCTTCCAGTACCCCTCGCCGCTGCACACCAAGCAGATCCCGCCGCTGGTCAAGGACAGCAAGGCCTCGATCCTGCTGGCCACCGACACCTTCGTGAACCAGTACGCCCGCTCGGCCGAACCCGGCGAGCTGTCGGGCCTGGAGTTCATCGTCTGTGGCGCCGAGAAGGTGCGTGACGAGACCCACAACATCATCGCCGAGCGGTTCGGCGGGGTGCCGGTGCTGGAGGGCTACGGCGCGACCGAGGCGGCGCCCGTGGTGGCGGTCAACAAGCCCGACGACAACCGCCGCGGCACCGTCGGCGGCCTGCTGCCCGGCCTGGAGTACCGGATCGAGAAGGTCGACGGCATCCCTGACGGCGGCAAGCTGCTGCTCCGCGGGCCCAACATCATGGCCGGTTACCTGCGCGAGGACGGGGGCGTCGATCCGCCGATCGGCGGCTGGCACGACACGGGCGACGTGGTCTCGGTCGATCCGAACGGCAACTGGATCACCATCAAGGGCCGGGTGAAACGCTTCGCCAAGATCGGCGGCGAGATGGTCAGCCTGACCGCGGCCGAGGACCTGGCGGCGGCGGTATGGCCGAACGAGCGCCATGCGGTGGTGGCCATGCCCGACCCGAAGAAGGGCGAGCGGCTGGTGCTGGTCACCGACCGGCGCGACGCGGCCGTGGACGCCCTGCTTCAGCACGCCCAGTCGATCGGCGCGCCGGAGCTGGCGGTGCCGCGCAAGATCCTCAAGGTGCCCGAGGTGCCGGTGTTGGGCACCGGAAAGACTGACTATGTCGCCATCCAGAGAATGGCCGACGCCCAGGCCAAGGCGGCCTAGCTCCTGAAGGGGGAACTTCCAATGGACTTTCTGGCTCCGCATTCGGCCAAGGTGCTCAGCCTGCTGCGCATCGTCACCGCGCTGACCTTCATGACTCACGGGCTGATGAAGCAGTTCAGCTTCCCGGCCGCCATGCCGGGCGCCGGCGGCGCGCCCACCGGGCTGATGCTGGCGGCCGCCTGGCTCGAGATCATCGGCGGCGCCCTGCTGGTGCTGGGGCTGTTCACCCGGCCCGTGGCCTTCGTGCTGTCCGGGTTCATGGCGGTGGCCTACTTCATGGCCCACGCGTCGAAGAGCTTCTATCCGGTGCTGAACGGCGGCGAGCCGGCCGTGCTGTTCTGCTTCATCTTCCTCTACCTGGCGTTCGCCGGCGGCGGGCTGTGGAGCCTGGACGCCATCGTGCGCAAGAGGCCCTGACATGAGCGAGGCGGCCGCCCTGCCCTGGCTTGGCGGCCGGTCGTTCGCCGACTGCAAGGCCGAGTACGACGACCGCGGCTTCATCATCTTCGAGCGCGTGCTCGAGGAAGAGGCGCTCAGCGACCTACGGACGGCGCTGGAGCCCCACTTCACGAAGTTCGGCCGCAACGACTTCGAGGGCGAGAAGACCAACCGGGTCTACGCCCTGCTGGCCAAGGGCCGGGTGTTCGCCGACCTGGCCATCCATCCGCTGGCCCTGGCCTTCGCAGAGGCGGAGCTCGGACCGACCTGCCTGCTGTCGGCCTGCCTGGCGATCAACCTGCATCCCGGCGAGACGGCGCAGCCCTGGCACACGGATGACGGCGGCATCCAGGCGCCCCGGCCCCGCAAGGCCTGGGGCGTCAGCTGCTTCTGGGCCATCGACGAGACGACCGAGCTCAACGGCGCCACCGAGGTGATCCCGGGCAGCCACCTGTGGGGCGATGAGACGCCGGACGGGGCGGCCCGGCCGGTCGATTTCCAAACCGGTTCCTATCGCGGCGGCGGCGATCCCGGCGCCCGGGCCGATGCGGTCAGGATGACCATGCCCGCCGGCTCCCTGGCTATTGCCAAGGGCACCCTGTGGCATCGCGGGGGCGCGAACCGCTCCGACCATGCGAGGCTGATCATCACCCCGCAGTACTGCGCCGGCTGGGCCCGGCCGCTGGAGACCATGACCCTGGCCGTGCCGCCGGCGGTGGCCGCCACCCTGCCCGAGCGGGCGCGGGAGCTGCTCGGCTATTCGATCCACCCGCCGTTCATGGGCTACGTCGACGGAGCCCATCCCAGGCGGCTGCTGCCGGCCTAGAGTTCTTCCCAGTCGTCGGGCTTCCGCTGGGCGCCGCCCGGGCCGACCACCTTCATGGCCGTCCGGGTGCGGACCGGCGCCGGTCGACCGGTCTCCGCGCCGCCGACCTTGAAGCGGCCGATCAGGCCGGCCAGGCCGTCGGCCTGCTGGACCAGCGCGTGGCTCGCGGCGGTGGTCTCCTCGACCATGGCGGCGTTCTGCTGGGTGGTCTGGTCCATACGGTTGACGGCGGTGTTGATCTCAACCAGCGCCGTGGACTGTTCCCGCGCCGAGGCGGCGATCTCGGAAACCAGCGCGTTGACCCCGCTGACCCTGTCGATGATCCGCAGCAGGGTCTCCCCCGTGCGCCCAACCAGGGAGACACCGCGGTCGACATGCTGGCCGCTGGCCGAAATCAGCCCCTTGATCTCGCGCGCGGCGTCGGCGGAGTGCTGCGCCAGGGCCCGGACCTCGGAGGCCACGACGGCGAAGCCCTTTCCGGCGTCCCCGGCCCGCGCCGCCTCGACCCCGGCGTTCAGGGCCAGCAGGTTGGTCTGGAAAGCGATCTCGTCGATGACGCCGATGATCTGGCCGATCTGGCGGGCCGACTCCTCGATGGCGCTCATCGCCGAGGTGGCGTCGCGGACGATCTCCCCGCTCTGTTCGGCCTCGATGGTGGCGGCGTTGGCGGCCTCGCGGGCCTGCAGGGCGCCCTCGGCGGCGCGGCGGACGGTGGCCGTCACCTCGTCGAGGGCTGCGGCGGTTTCTTCCAGGGTGGCCGCCTGCTGCTCGGTGCGGCGGGACAGGTCGTCGGCGGCCTGGCTGATCTCGTCGGCGCCGGAGTGGATGCCGTCGGCGGACACCCGCACCGTCCGCATGGTCTCCTGCAGTCGGTCGACGGCGGCGTTGAAGTCCGCCCGCAGGCGCTCGTAGTCGGCCCCGAACGGACTGTCGATGCGGAAGGTCAGGTCGCCTTCAGCCAGGCGGGACAGGCCCTCGGCCAGAGAATCAACGGCCACCTTCTGGGTGCGCTCGGCGACGGCGCGCCGCTCTTCGTTCTCGCGGCGCTCCTCCTCGATCTTGCCTCGCTCGTCGGCGGCCTCCAGTTCGGCCTGCCGGTCGGCGACCGCCTGGCGGAAGGCGAACAGGGCCTTGGCCATGACCCCGATCTCGTCCTTCCGGCCGGTATGCGGCGGCTCGATCGTCATGTCGCCCATCGACAGGCGGGTCAGGGCGTGGGTGATGTCGGTCAGCGGCCGCACCAGCGCCCGGCGGGCGACGAAGATCAGCAGGCCGGCGAACAGGACCCCCAGGCCCAGCATGACCAGCATGAGGACCTGCGCCAGTCCGGCCTGGGCCCGGGCGTCCTCGGCCTCGGCCTTGGCGTCGTTCTCGATCGTCTGGGAGACCTTCTCCATCTTGACCTCGAGGGCCTCGAACTGGGCCATGAAGGCAGGGGTCGCGGCGGCGGCGGCGGCGAGGTCGGTCTCGGCCGCGGCGACCACGCTTTCCGCCGAGGCGATGTAGTTGGCCAGCGGAGTCTCCACCGCCTCCAGCGCCGCCTTGGCGGCGGGATCGACGGCCAGGCTCCGGTTGCGCGCGACCGCCTCGCGGAAGCCCTTGGTGTGCTCGGCCATGTCGGCCCGCACCTGGTCGAACGAGACGCCGGTCGTCGGGTCGGCGGCGCGCAAGGCGGACAGCACGTCGGCCCGCAGCGCGTCATGCATCATGTCGCCGTACATGTGATTGCGCAGCACCGAGGCCGATCGCGCCGTGTCGTTGAGCCGGCCGCTGAGGCTGAAGGCCGCCCAGATGCCCGCCCCCGCCGTGACGCTGGCGAGGAGCAGAACGGCAAGGCCGGTGGCCAGCACCTTGCCGTTGATCGACGTGAAATTCATCGCAATCTCCCACCCCGCCTCCAGGGCTCACCCCACGAAGTAATGACAGAACCTTGCGTGACGATTAACTTCAGGGGAGCCGACCAATTCAGAAGCGCGTGCGTCAAATCCACGCACTTTCACGCCCCGGGCGGGATCCTTGAAACATCCCCTCCCATATGGCCAAAATCAGGCTCACCTGGTCCCGGGCATGCTCAAACTGAGTATTAATTTGCTCTAAGTACTACTTTACGGATACATCGACACCTGATGGACGACTTCAAATTAACCGCGGCTTAGGTGGCTTCAAGAATTCTGCCGTGAACTCGGCGGGAGGATGGAATGTCTGCTTTCAGGGCTGCACGGCGGCGCGCGATTGTGCTCTTGGCGGCGACGGCCCTGGCCGCGGCCGCCCCGGCCCTGGCCCAGGATGGCGGCGGCGATGGCGCGAGTCCCTGGACGGTCGATGCGGCCTGGACAGTCGACGTCATCGGCCCTGTAGCAGGCGGCGCGAACCGCCGGGCCGAGGCGCTCGACAACATCGACCTCGTCGCCGATCTCGATCTCGGCAAGGCGATCGGCTGGGACGGCGCCAGCCTGCACGGCTACCTGCTGTCCAACAACGGCGGCCTGCCCAATGATCATGCCGGTACGCTGCAGGGCGTCGACAACATCGAGGTCGACCGCCAGGGCGCGCGCCTCTACGAGCTGTGGCTGGAGGCGCCGCTGGGGGAAACCACCACCATCCGGGCCGGGCTGTACGACCTCAACAGCGAGTTCTACGCCAACGACTCCGCCGGCCTGCTGATCAACCCCTCGTTCGGCATCGGCTCGGAGCTCGCCGCGACCGGACCGAACGGCCCCTCGATCTTCCCGTCCACCGCCCTCGCCGTGCGCCTGGACCACGGCTGGGACGGCGGCTACGTCCGCGGCGCGGTGCTCAACGCCCATGCCGGGGTGCCTGGCGACCCCGACGGCGTCGACCTGGAGTTCGACCACGGCGCCCTGCTCATCGGCGAGGTCGGCCTGACCGGGAACCAGCGCCTGTCGATCGGCGCCTGGCGCTACAGCGACGACCAGGACGAC
>Ga0196963_10001235_pt1 | contig 18215 bp, 14 predicted proteins | sample S1_5metaG_FD_148600 | JGI IMG/M metagenome (GOLD analysis project Ga0196963, IMG submission 148600) | Soil microbial communities from Anza Borrego desert, Southern California, United States - S1_5 | ecosystem: Environmental > Terrestrial > Soil > Desert | place: USA: California | collected... | reverse complement strand
CACAGGGCAGCCTTCCGCATCGTCGGTCATCAGCTTAAAGCGGCCTTGCTCATCCAGATTTGCAAACGCACTTCGGCCGGAATTGGGAATCACCATCACGCTGCCGAAGGTTAAGGGTTTGCCGTCCAACACAACCTGGCCTTCAATGGGAACCAACTTCGGGCCTTGATTGCACCCAGCGAGCGCCGCCAGCGCGGCAAACACCGCCGCGGCGTGCAATGTCTTATAAAACACGGCGTTCATGTTTAGTATTCTCCTACCACTTCGCCGTCGGCCCGCATCGAAAGCCGCTGATAAGTGACGAAATTGATCTGATTCATGATCATGCTGACGTGGCCGTCGACAAACGCGAACTGCGCGCCGGCAGGATGCAGGCTTCCAAACGCGGCGTTGGACGGAATGTTCCCGGTCTTGTCGAGTTGCGGCCCCGTACCTGGCTTCTGATTGACCGGATTCGCCGTCGTTCGCAACGTCATGAAGCGCGAGCCAACCGTCCACATGTTCGGCGCGGTTGCATTGGCCACGCCGTTGATGTAGCCGTCGCTGGCCTTCGTTTCACCGAGCAAAAACTGGCTGCTCGTGCCGTCGGTCACATCGGCCAGACGAAAGCAGGTGCGATAAACGAACACGCCCGTGTTGTTGTGCTTGATCGGCGATCCATTGGGTGGACCCAGATGGCCGCCGCACAATCCATAGTTCCCAATGGCGGCCTTCTTGCCGGAGCTCGGCTGGTTGTCGATCAGAGGCTTCGCGATTTCGCTGGGGCAGATGATGAACTTCGGCCGGGCCATGACAATTTCCATATTGGCGGCGTTGTCCCAACCAGCCGTCACGCCCCAGGGAACCGGCGCGTAATCGATCTTGTTGTGCAACGGCGCTTGTTCGATGAACGGCAGCATGCTCACGAAACCGCTCCAGCCAAGTGTGCCGGCGCCGGAACTGTAGCCGCTGCACTGATAGGAACCATCGCCGTCGCAGCCGACACGGCCCGGTGGCAGACACTTGTACGTGTCTTCGTAGTTCAGCATGGCGAGCGCCATCTGCTTGAGATTGTTCGAGCATTGCGAGCGGCGGGCAGCTTCGCGAGCCGCTTGCACGGCTGGGAGCAGCAGGGCGACCAGCACGCCGATGATCGCAATCACAACCAGAAGTTCGACCAACGTGAAGGCTGAGTTTCGCCGGGCCCGCATTCGCCTCATCGCCCAAGAACGATCCATGACTGATACCTTTGCAGAAAAGTTGCCTCAGGCGAGCTGCCTGTTACCCTACTCCGTCGCCAGATGGGAAGAAGCCTATCTGTCGTTGTTGTTGTTCCGTAAACGAGCTGAAACCATGCAATGCATTTTTAGGGCCGGCGTTGAATAGTTAAGACGTCATGCAACGCGAGTTGCCGCAAAGTGGTTTACAAAGCAGTGCCATCGGGGGATGTCAACTTTTCTGAAACATCAACCGCAGAGATGATTCGCGCTACGACCATTTGCGGCTGTGAACAGCAATCTCACGAGTGGCTGCTCGACAGGCAAATTGGCCCTGACCCGGACAGGCGGCATCGAGAGACCGGTACGTTCAGTGGACTAATGTATCTATGTGCTGCAAAGTGCCGAGATGGTGGTGATTTCATTGCGTTTTCGGATTCCGCGATTACGATGAGGGACAGCGAACGGGGTTGCCGCCTGGCAAATTGGGGCTAGGGGCGGCGCATTCTTACCTCCGCTCACTTTTCGGAACAAGGCATTCGTTATGCGCACGCTCTTTCACTGCATGCTCGTCGTACTTCTCGCCACCGTGGCCTTCACTCCCGTCGCAACGGCTCAAAACGCCAACGCCAATGCGGGCAACGCCAACGCCAATGCCGGTAACGCGGCGAACGGCAACGGCAACGGCGGTGGCGGCGGATTCGGCGCTGCCGGCGTCATCGTCGACCCCAATGGAGTACTGAAAATGCGGGTGATGGAAGATCCCAACGGGCAACTCGCGTTCCGTCGCAAGGCCGAGGCCCTGGCTCGGTTGCCTGGCAATCTGGTGCAGCAAGCCCCGCTCCGCAAAATCTCGCTCAACAAGCTCGAAGCGGCCATCGCCGCCCGCGCCGCGAACGGCCAGCAGCCGACCGATGAAATGAAATACCTCGCCGGTCTGACCCGCGCGCAGTACGTCTTCTTTTACCCCGAGACGCACGACATCGTCATCGCCGGTCCCGCCGAAGGCTTCATGCCCGACGCGTCGGGCCGCGTGGTCGGCATGAACACCGGCCGAGCGATTCTCGAACTGCAAGATCTGGTGGTCGCGCTCCGCGCATATCCGCCGGGCGGCCGGCCGACGCAAATCATCGGCTGCTCGATCGACGCCACGCAGCAAGGTCTGGCCAATCTGCAAAAGTATTTCGCCGGTTTCCGCGGCCGCATGCCCGCGGGTCCCGGCGTCGAACAGCGGATCGCCGCCGAGGCTAGCCAGGCCCTCGGCCTGCAGAACGTGACGATTCGCGGCTTATCGCCGAAGACCCACTTTGCTCAAGTCCTCGTGGAAGCCGATTATCGCATGAAGCTGATCGGCATCGGTCTCGAACAACCGCCGGTCCGCATCCAAAGCTTTCCGCAGTTGGCGACTGGCCAGGGCGCGAACTCGATGCAGCGCTGGTTCTTCGTGCCAAACTATGAATGCGTGAAAGTGACCGAAGACGAACTGGCCCTCGAGCTCGTGGGCGAAGGCGTTGAACTGGTCGGTGAAGATGAAGTGGTGCAAGCCGATGGCAGCCGCGTTGCCGGCGGCGGGCAGAACAAAGGGAGCAAGATGTTCTGCCAGCAGTTCACCAAGAACTACCCGCAGCTCGCGCAGCGGAGCCCGGTCTATGCTCAACTCCGCAACCTGATCGACATGTCCATTCTCGCTGCCTTCATTCAAAAGCAGGACTACTACAAAAAGTGCGGCTGGAAGATGGAGCACTTCGGCGACGAGAAGAAGTTTGCGGTGGAAACCTGCGAAACGCCGAAACAGGTCGAAACGGCTTGCAATGTCTACAAGAAGGGCAACAGCACCAGCTGGCCGATCGGCGGCGGCGTTGTCGTCGAAGCGACCAAGGCGTTGGAGCCTCAATACCGCATCGCCGACGAGGGTGGCAAGCTGCAGGCCCTCCGCGGCAAAGTCACGACCGATAAGCTCGCCGACACTCAGTGGTGGTGGGATTAAGTCCGTTCTAATCTTGCTCCCTCGCCCCGGTACTCCGGGGAGAGGGTTGAGGTGAGGGGCCGAAACGGTATTCGCGCGACCATTCTTGCCACCGTTTGGCCCACAGTTGAATAATCGCCGACGCTGGCAGCGTCGGCCACGGGTCGTAGTTACGACCTGCTCACCGCCAAGAGCTGCGCGAGGGTCGCCGCGAGTCCTTCCAACGCGCCCCGATCCGGCAGCGTAATCGTCAGCCGTTGCTTGCCGTTCGAATCCTGTTCGACGCACTGCGACAGGCTATTGGTCAATTCGCTTACCAGTTGCGGTTCCGCCGGTTGAGCGGAAGGCTGCGTGGCGATCAGTTCGCCGAGGAACTTGAACGCAGCGCCCAGAAGTTCCCCGCCGGCTGCGGAGACTCGTTCACGCCGCTCGGCTTCGAGCTCTATTACGGTTTGCTGCTCCTGCCGCTTCTGCGAAACATCGACGGGTGCTTCAGGCTGCGCGCCGAGCAATCGTTCCAGACGGCTCTTCAGTTCGTCGATGCCGCTGGGAAGCGAGACCTCGTCCGTCGTCGCTTCCGGATCGAGGGCTGCAAGCGCCAGGTCGCGCTTCGACGAGAGGACGGCTAGCAGATTCTCTTCGATCGTGTTTTCCGTCACGAGCACAAACACTTGTACGGGCTGCAATTGCCCCATGCGATGGGCTCGCGCAATCCGCTGTTCCAGCACGGCAGGATTCCACGGCAGGTCGACATTGATCACCGTGTTCGCCGCCTGCAGATTGAGCCCCGTCGAACCAGCGTTCGTCGTGAGAAACAGCTTGCAGGCCGGATTCGTTTGAAACTCATGCACGAGGGCCGGCCGTTGTTTCTGCGGCACGCTGCCGTCGAGCCGCACAAACGGCAAGCCGTGCTTGTGCAGCAGTTCTTCGATCAGATCGAGCATCGTGGTCCACTCGCTGAAGAGCACTACTTTGCGGTCGGGCTCCTCGAACAGCCGCGGCAGGAACTCGTCGAGATGCTCGAGCTTGGTGGAGAATCCAGGCGCCTCCTTGTTGCACAGAAACGTGCTGTCGGCGACCATGCGGCACATCAGCAGCGCTTGCCGCATCCGCAGCATGTCCATTTCGGTAATGAACGCCTTCCGCACGACGCTGGCCACGATCCGCATGTTGGCCGTATGAATATCGAGCTGCTCTTCCGTCGGCGGAATGCGGATGTACTCGGTCGTCCGCTCCGGCAGTTCGAGCTTGACGGAATCGCGGGTGCGACGGAGCAGCACTTGCTTGAGCGCCTCGCGCAGGTCGGCGAGATTCTTGTAGCCCAGCACCTTTCCTTTTTCATCGACCACGCGGTGCTGATTGAAGAACCGAAAGCCAGGCCCGAGGCGGCGGTCATCGATGAACTGCACGACGGAATACAAATCTTCGAGGCGGTTTTCCAGCGGCGTGCCGGAAAGGCACAGGGCGAACCGCGAACGAAGCCCTTTGATCACGCGCGCGGTCTTGGCTTCCCAGTTTTTAATTCTCTGCCCTTCATCGAGAATGATCAGGTCCCACGGCACCTGTTCGACGAACTGGAGATCGCGCAGCACCTGCTCGTAGTTGCAAATGGTGAAGAACGGGTCGGCCGCGTACTGCTGGCCGCGGCTGTCGCTCGTGCCGGCGATGAGCTGCGCGTCGCGGTCGCAAAAGCGGTGGATTTCGTTCTTCCACTGCGACTTGACCGACGCTGGGCAGACGACCAGCACCTTGCGAATGCCCGCTTCCCGCGAGAGTAACTCCGCTACCCCGACGCCTTGAATCGTCTTGCCCAGACCCATGTCGTCGGCCAGGATCGCGCGGCCGGCCCCCGCGGCGAACGCCACGCCATCGAGCTGATACGGCAGGAGCGGAATCTTGAGCAGTGATGTGCGGAGCGGATGTTTGGCTGGATCGCGGCGGATTTCGGCGCAGATGCCGGACATCCGCTCGTGAAACAGCCGCTGCTGAATCCACTCCTCGGCATCGGGATAAACGAGCGTCTTCTGGCCGAGCGCCTCGAGCTTGCGAATCGTCTTCAGCAGCTCGTGAACGTCGGAGATAGGCTGATCGCGCAGCGGCGCGACGAGCGATTCCACTTCCTCCGGCAGTTTTTCCGGGAGGCCGAGCTGCAGCGCGGCGTCGCGGCCATACTTGAGATATACGGAAATGCTTTTCCGCTGATAAGGCCGCCGCAGCTTTTGCCGCGTGAACGTTTTCTCGGCCTTATCGAGGAGATGCAGGATGTGTTTGCACGTGCCGAGGGTGTTGGTGCGGAAATCGGGGCAGGAGCAATACGACTGGCCGAGCTCCGTGCCGCGCAGCGCGACGCGATAAGTCTTGCCGCTCAGCGCGCTCGTCACGGTGTAATCGGTCCAGGGCTGTTCCGGATTGGCCGACTCGCACTTCATCTTTTCAGTGCGGGCCCGTTCCGCCCGTTCTTGCAGGGCGCGCAAGTAGAGCTCGTGTTCAGGCAGGCTTTCCAGCGGCTTGCCCGGCTCGGGCGGCGCGACGGCCAGGCCCAGCAGCGTCTTTTCTTCCAGCACCAGCGCGAGCGCCGCGCCGACGTGTTCGCACGGTTCCTCGCAGGCGGTGCAGTTCCAGTGCAGGCGGTTGCGGGCATCGGCCATCTGCGTGACGGTGGCGACCACGGGCAAGCCGGTGCGCGTCCTTTCCAGGAAGCGGACGCGGAACAGATCGTGGCCGAAAAAGACCTGCTCTTCGAGGTTGATCTCGAACTTGCCGCCCCGCTGGATCAGCTTTTTGCCTTCCTTGCCGAGCAACTTGCAGGCTTCCAAAAAATTGAGCTGCGACAGTCGGTCGCGGAAGGTGAGCTTGTTGGCGGGCTTGGATTTGACCGGCGCGGCGGTTGGCGCAGCATCCTGCGTCGTCATGACGGAATCCTTGGAGTAGAAGGCGCGGCCTGGCCGCGACGAGTGTCATTCCTGACGGATGTTTTAGCGGATCGAGCGGCGCGCGAAAATCGGCGGAGACGGAATTTCAGACGCTATTCGCCCGGGGCTTGAAAGATCTCGGCGAGGTTCATGGTGAACCCTGGCAGCAATCGAGTCGTGATCTGCGCATCGCCTTGCCAAATTTGCGGATCCGTCGGACTGGTGAATTGATGCAACTCGCGAGTCTCGGGATAGACGTACCACACTTCCTCAGTCCCCGCCCGGAAGTATTCCTGCAATTTGTCGTCCATTTCCTTTTTGCTGTTGCCTTCGCTGATGACTTCGATGGCGAGGTTGGGAGCGACCGCGGCGACTTTTTGACGCCGTGGATCTCCACTTTGCCGCGCTCGTTCGTGCGATAAGAAACCGACGTCGGGGAGGCGAATCGCCCCTCGGCGAAGTTTCAACTGTGTATCAGGTAGAAGCGGCAAACCGAGAGGATTCGATCTCAGATAAATGAACAGCAAACCATGAATCGTGCTGGCAATCTGCGACTCGAAGTTGCCCATCGTTTTCTCGATCAAGGTGCCATCGACAAGTTCGAACAGCCGGTCTTCATGCTCCTGAAAATGCAACATGTCCGCTTCCGTCGCCTGGCCCGGCGGCGGATTCAAACAAATGCGAGTCGCGGGAATATCGCCGAAGCGATCGGCAAGTTGCACGAGCGTTACGGGCGGAATCGCGTCAAAGTTGTGAGCGGCGGTTGTGGGCGACGAAGTGCTCATAACAACGAGTTTAAGCGAATCGCTGTTCCCTTGCGAGGGTTTTCGGGCGTTCGTGCCTTCCGCTGCAATTTTTCTGCTACAGCCGTTCTTGCCGCAGTCTGCTCGTCTTTCCGTCCCTTCGCGCCCTGCGGCGATGCCGGTAAAATCGCGGTTTCCCGTGATTGGCGGTTTCAACCGCATGTCGAGCCATTCTTCCTCGCGAGTCTTGCTCCATGAGCACCAAAAAGAACCTGGTCGTCGCCCAAAGCGGCGGCCCGAGCCCGGTGATTAACAATACCCTCCGCGGCTTGATCGAAGCGGCACGGAACTACGACAACATCGGCACCGTGTATGGCGCTCATCACGGCATCGAAGGGGTGCTCAAGGAAGAACTGCTCGATCTTTCGGGTCAGTGCCCCGAGGAGATCGCGCTGCTGCGTTACACGCCGGCCGCCGGCTCGATCGGCACGTGCCGCTACAAACTCAAGCCAAATCAGAACGAGGATTTCGACCGTGTGCTCGAGGTCTTCAAAGCGCACAACGTGGGCTACTTCGTTTACATCGGCGGCAACGACTCGATGGACACGGCGAACAAGGTCGCCCAGCTCGCGCAGCAGCGGGGCCTCGATCTGATCGGCATCGGCGGACCGAAAACGATCGACAACGACGTCGGCGACACCGAGTTCAAGCTCATCGATCATACGCCCGGTTACGGCAGCACCGCGAAATACTGGATGCATGCGGTGCAGAACGCCAACGAGGAAAACAACGGTTCGTCACCGGCCGATCCGGTGCTGGTGATGCAAGCGATGGGTCGTAAGATCGGCTTCATCCCAGCCGCCGCCCGCCTGGCCGATCCGCACCGCGAGATGCCGCTGCAAATCTATCTCGCCGAGAGCCCCTGTTCGCTCGAGCAGCTGGCCGACAACGTGAACGATCAGCTCGCGAAGGATGGCCGGTGCATCGTCGTCATCAGCGAAGGCTTTAACGTCGGCAGTCTCGGCGAACGGAAAGATTCGTTCGGCCACACGCAGTTCAGCAGCAGCGAAACGACCGTGGCGCAGCTGGTCGTCAACTATCTCAATAAGGTGGGCCTCAAAGCGAAGGGGAGCGCCCGCGGCAATGTGCCTGGCACTGACCAACGGCATTCAATGGCGTATGCGTCGACTGTCGACCTCGACGAAGCCTATCGCGCCGGCGAGAACTGCGCGGTGATCGCAGCGAAGGGCGAAAGCGGCTATATGTCGACGATCCTCCGCAACCCGGGTGCCGTTTACAGCGTGACTTACGACAAGGTTCCTCTCACCGAAGTCGCCAACAGCGAGCGGACTTTCCCCAAGAAGTGGATCACGGCGGCGGGCAACGATGTGACCGACGAGTTTCTTCGCTATGCCAAACCGCTCATCGGCGAAGGGATGGTCAGCCTGCCGATGATCGACGGCCGGCAGCGGCTAACTCGTCTGGAGAAGAAGTTCGCGGCTCAGAAGCTGACGAAGTATGTGCCTCAGGCTGATCGCAAGGGGCCAGGGACCAGAGGATAGGGGCCAGGGACCAGAGGATAGGGGCCAGGGACCAGAGGATAGGGGCCAGGGACCAGAGGATAGGGGCCAGAGACCAGGGGAAATGCGATGAAAGGTTATCGTGATCTCAAGGTTTGGCAGCTGAGCCTCGATTTGGCCATTGAGATTTGTCAGTCATTGAGAACATTTCCGAATCACGAACTTTTTGGTATTTGCAGTCAGATACGTCGTTGTTCGGTCTCGATTCCATCGAACATAGCTGAGGGGCATCAGCGCGATTCCACGAAAGAGTATTTGAGACATCTTTCGATCGCACGAGGCTCATTGGCGGAACTCGAAACCCAGCTGATCATTTCAAATCGCTTGAACTATATCCAGAACGATACCTACAACAATTTTATGGCAAGGCTTGGAGAAGTCGGTCGCATGATTCAAGGTCTGCAAGCTGCACTTCGTAAAAAGCTCAAATCCTAGTACTGCATTTCCCTGGCCCCTAACCTCCGGCCCCTAGCCCCTTTCCCCACTCACCATGTACGAAATCACCCCCACCCAGCCTTTTCTCGTCGGCATCGATAGCGACGGCTGCACGTTCGACACCATGGAGTTGAAGCACAAGGAGTGCTTCATTCCAAACATCATTAACCATTACAACCTGCAGGCCGTGAGCAAGTATGCCCGCGAATGTGCCGAGTTCGTGAATCTCTATAGCAAGAGCCGCGGCATCAACCGCTTTCCGGCGCTCATCGAAGCGCTCGAATGGCTGCAGAAGCGTCCTGAGGTGCTCGCCCGCGGCGTGAAGATCGAAATTCCGCCGTCGCTGCGGCAGTGGGTCAAGGAAGAAACGAAGCTCGGCAATCCGGCCCTCGAAGCCAAGGTGAAAGCGACCGGTGACAAAGCGCTGGCCGAGTGCCTCGCCTGGTCGAAAGCCGTCAACAAGAGCGTCGACGAAATGGTCCGCCACGTGCCGCCGTTTCCCTACGTCGATGCCAGCTTGAAAAAGCTGCAGGGCCGCGCCGACATGATCGTCTGCTCGGCCACGCCCAATGACGCGCTGAAAAAAGAGTGGAGCGAGCACCGCATCGACCAATACGTGACCGCCATCTGCGGCCAGGAAGTCGGCACCAAGAAGGAAGTGCTCGTCAACTCGCAAAAGTACGCCCCCAGTCACACGCTGATGATTGGCGACGCCCCCGGCGATTACGCCGCCGCCAAGGCCAACAACTGCCTCTTCTATCCGATCAATCCCGGCAATGAAGATGCCAGTTGGAAGCGCTTCCACGACGAAGCCATCGACCGTTTTTTGAATGAGACGTTCGCCGGCGATTATCAGAAACAGTTGCTCGCCGAGTTCGATAGTTACTTGCCGGAAAAGCCGAGTTGGAAGGGTGTCGCGTAGTGCCCTGTAGCCCCCAAGGCGTGCTTCAGGCCTGATGCGCGGACCATTGAAATGTGCCCGAAGCACGGCTTCGGGCTACTTTGTTAAATGCACACACGAGTCTCAACCTAAAGGTAAACCATGCCCGCACCCACCGCCGACTTCGGTCTCATTGGTCTCGCCGTCATGGGTGAAAACCTCGCGCTCAACGTCGAGAGCCGCGGCTTTCACGTGGCGGTGTTCAACCGCACAACAAGCGTCGTCGATACGTTTATTAGCGGTCGCGCAAAGGGGAAAAAGTTCACCGGCTGCCATTCTCTGGAAGAACTCGTCGCCGCCGTGAAGACGCCGCGGAAGATCATGATGATGGTCAAAGCCGGCCAAGCGGTCGACGATCTGATGGAAAAGCTGATTCCGCTTTGTTCGCCCGGCGACGTACTGATCGACGGCGGCAACGAGCACTACACCAACACCGAGCGCCGCACGCAATATGTCGAGAGCAAAGGGCTGTTGTTCATCGGCACCGGTGTTTCCGGCGGTGAAGAAGGCGCGCTGAAGGGCCCCAGCATGATGCCCGGCGGCAGCGAAAAAGGCTGGCCGATGGTCAAGCCGATCTTTCAGGCGATCGCGGCGAAAGTTGGTCCGAAAAACGACATCCCTTGCTGCGAATGGGTCGGCCCCCGCGGCGCCGGCCACTATGTCAAGATGGTTCACAACGGCATCGAATATGGCGACATGCAGCTGATCTGCGAAGCCTATCTGATGCTCAAGGAAGCGGCCGGATTGTCGAACGACGAGCTGTATGAAGTCTTCGATCAATGGAATCGCAGCGAGCTGCAGAGCTACCTGATCGAGATCAGCCGCGACATCTTCAGCGTCAAGGACGATCTGGGCGGCGACGGCTATCTCGTCGACAAGATCCTCGACGCCGCCGGCGCGAAGGGTACCGGCAAGTGGATGAGCCAGCTGGCTCTCGACCTGGGTGTGCCCAGCACGATGGTCACCGAAGCGGTGTACGCCCGTTCGTTGTCGAGCTTCAAGGAAGCCCGCGTTCGCGCATCGAAGATTCTTTCCGGCCCATCGCCCAAATCGTCGGGCGTGAACATCAGCGACAAGAAGCAGTTCATCGAAGACGTGAAGCAAGCGCTCTACGCTTCGAAGATCTGCTCGTACGCCCAGGGCTACGTGCAGCTGCAAGCGGCAGCCAAGGAGCACAATTGGCCGCTCAACTACGGCGACATCGCGCTGCTGTGGCGGGGCGGCTGCATAATTCGCGCGCAGTTCCTCGAGCGGATCAAGGAAGCGTTCGATGCCCAGCCGAACCTCGAAAACCTGCTCCTCTTCCCCTACTTCGCCGAAGCGCTGAAAAAGGCGCAAGACTCGTGGCGAAAGGTCGTCGTCACCGCGACGCAAATGGGCCTGCCGGTCATCGAGTTCAGCAACGCGCTGGCCTATTACGACAGCTATCGCCGCGAACGCCTGCCGGCCAACTTGCTCCAGGCCCAGCGCGATTACTTCGGCGCGCACACGTATCAGCGCACCGACAAGCCGCTCGACAAGAAGTTCCACAGCGAGTGGATTCAGCTAAGGAAAGAGCCGAAGGCGTAGTTTGCTGACGACGCCACGTCGGCTGCTGACTACAATAAATATGGAGAATGTGGACGCGGCCATTTTGGGATACCAACTGATGTCATCGGCCCCAAGTAATTTGCCTGGCACTTCCGACGTGGGTCAGGCAACACAGCATCCGATTGTCACTCTGACTCAAGAGCAGTCGGAATCCAGTATCATCGAACTGCGTGACGCGAGCGGCAACTCGCGCGGTTTGCTGGTGCGCGACGGTGGCGTGACCATTTTTTACACCCCCGAGCGAATTGCTGAGTTGCAGCGTCGCGCGGCAAACGCGAAACCGGGAAAGACCCTCCGCGAGGTGATCGATAGCGCGATGCGCCGCGCTCGTGAGTTCCACGAATCGCGAGAATACCCGGCGTGAAGACGATCGCCTTGTCACGATTCTGAGTCACGAACTGCATGAGTAGCCGCTAACTATGGAGCACTCGATGTCCACCGTTCCTCCCAATCAACTCCCTTCGGCAGATTTGCCTTCGTCAACTGCGGTTGTCGTCTTCTCTCCAGAGCAAACACGAGCGGCCTGGGTGGAGCTGCGCGACGCGCAAGGAACCATCGTTGGTTACCTGGCGAGAAATGGCGGCACGAGCCACTTCTTTTCACCGCAGGAAATGGAAGCAATTCACCGCCGGGCAGAAAAGCCGCCGATCAGCGGAAAGACGTTTGCCGAGATTGTTGAATCCGTGCGTCAGAAGGTGGAAGGGTGAACCGGTTCACCATTGTCTGGCATGAGGACGTTCAGGATGGACTGGCCAAACTGGTGCTGAAGCATTGGGGCACGCCGCAGTTGGAGAAAATCTCTCAAGCTTCCGCGCAGATCGACCGCTTGCTGAGGGATCGCCCACTCGAAGTTGGTTCATCTGTCAATACTAACGTGCGGGTGCTCGCGGTGCCGCCACTCACCGTGTTCTATGCCGTGTTTGACGAGGATCGAACGGTCTCGTTGCTGGAGTACCGATACCGCCCGGCGGATTGAGTTCGAAGTCACGCCCAGCGATTCGGCTTCATTGCATCCAAAAAATTGGCATCCACGTCAATCACATCTCGTTGCGAGGTCGAAAGCGCTGCGCGTTGAACAATCTCAATTGCTTGTGTGGTGCGGTCCATGCTGTTTGGAAGCTTGCTTTCGAGCGTTCTGGCAAGTTGGCGCAAGGTGTGGATGCCATCCAACTCCTCGTCACTGATTTGGGTGCCGGTTTCTTGCTCGACCTCCAACACGAGTTCAATGAGCAAAAGGTAGCCATGCCAGTCGTCGAGCTGGGCTCGCATCTGCAGCCCGGTCGGTTCGAGCGATTGGTGACAGTTGGGACATGTCGCCTGAAGTCGTAGCAGTTGCCTGACGGGCAGCAACGAGCGGTAGTGGCAGTACTCGCAATCGACGGGCGCGGGATCCTCGAATCGCATCCCAGTATCCTACTGAGCGCGTCCCTTCCTTGCATCGCCCTCTCTCCACCAGTTACAACAGCAGGCGGGAACAGCCCGCTTTCCCGCCGCCCACCGGAGTTTCACCGCCATGAGCCGTTTGTCCCGCCGCCGTTTCTTGTCTGCTTCTGCCGCTGCGTCGAGCTCGCTGGCGCTGGGCGCTTGGGTGAATGTCTCGGCGGCTGCGCAATCGAAGTCGCCGAATGAAAAGCTGAACCTCGCCGGCGTGGGTGTGACGGGCCGGGCGGGGGCCAATCTGCAAGAGCTGGCCTACGAAAGTCTGGTCTGCATGGCCGATGTCGACAGCAGCAATCTGGACAAGGCGGCCGTCAAGTTCAGCGAGGCCCGCAAGTATCGCGATTTTCGCGAGATGCTCGAAAAGGAAGCGGACAAGATCGACGCCGTCGTCGTTGGCACGCCCGATCACACGCACGCGCCGGCTGCAGCCATGGCTTTGCGGCTGAAGAAGCACACCTACTGCGAAAAGCCGCTCACGCACACGGTCGTCGAGGCCCGCACGCTGGCGAACCTGGCCAAAGAGAACAAGCTCGTCACGCAAATGGGCAATCAGATTCACGCCGGCGACAATTACCGTCGCGTGGTCGAACTTGTGCAGGCCGGCAGTATTGGCGACGTGGGCGAAGTGCACGTGTGGGCCAACGCGGTCTATACCGGCGCGAAGTTCACCACGGGAACTGAAGCACCAAAAAACCTCGATTGGAACTTGTGGCTCGGCCCGGCGGCGGAGCGGCCCTATAGCGAAGGGGTGCATCCGTTCAACTGGCGGAAGTTTTGGGATTATGGCACCGGTTCGCTCGGCGACTTTGGTTGCCATTACATGGACCTGCCGCATTGGGCGCTCGACCTGCGCGGACCCACTTCGGTGGAAGCGACCGGCACACCGTTCGATCCCGTCAGCTGCCCCGGCTGGTGCATCGCGAAGTATGAGTATCCGGCCCGCGGCAAGTTCCCCGCCTGCCAGCTCACCTGGTACGACAGCGGCAAGAAGCCCGAAGAAAAACTGGCCGCGCTCACGCACAGCAAGGTCAAGCCGACGACCTGGGGCAGCGGCGTGCTCTTCGTTGGCAGCAAGGGCTCGCTACTGGCCAACTACGGCGAGCACTACTTGTTCCCCGAGGATCAGTTCGCCGATTTCAAACGCCCCGAGCAAACCATTCCCAAATCCATCGGCCATCATCGCGAATGGACCACAGCCATCCGCAACGGCGGGCCGACGACCACCAACTTCGATTATGCCGGCGCGCTCACCGAAGCCGTGCTGCTCGGCACGGTCGCCTATCGTCACGGCAGCAAAATTGAATGGGACTCGGCGAACCTGAAAATCACCAATGCTCCCGACGCAGCCAAGTGGCTGCATAAGGAGTATCGGAAAGGCTGGACGCTGTAGGCAGTGGATCAGCTGCTCTCGTGGCCGACGCTGCCAGCGTCGGCAATCTCCGAAAAGCTTTTGTTCGCCGGTTTCCCCTTCCAATTCTGTGGGTCAGGTCCGGTACTCCACCGGGGTGGCTGTGTTTTCGCCCTAGCGATAACACGGCTGAAGTGTGAGTTGGCGCTGCCTTGCGATCAGACTGGATGGAGTGCAAACTCGCTGCTCAGGCCGTGTCAGGCTGACGTCAAACACAGCCACCCGATCTTCGCGGCGCGTACAGCCACCCATTCCAGCAAATCCGTGCTTTTCGTTCGCTCATCCGCTCCGATGTGAGGCATGAGCCGTGACAATCGCGAGCGTCGTCGCCGGGAAATCAATGTGCTGAGGCATGCACATGAGCTGACGTTCTCGTGTTATCGGCGCTTTCCGTTTCTCAAGGCCGAGCGAACCTGTGCGTGGCTGGCCGAGGCCATTGAGCGTGCGCGTAAGCTGCATGACTTTGCTGTGGGCTTATGCTTTCATACCCGATCATGCGCACCTGATCGTTCTGCCGAGACGTCCCGAGCATCAGATACGTTCGATCTGGTCGAGCATCAAATTGCCCGTGTCGCGCCGAGCGATTCGCTTTTTGCACGAGAACAACTCTCCTTGGCTCGCTTGAATGACCCTCCAACGTGGCTCCCGCACCGTCCATCGCTGTCGTCGGCACCCCCGTGATGTATCGATAGCAATCTGGATAGTTTTGACATAAGCGATGATCCGTATGGGCGTTACGGTAGCTCGGCCAAGTTCATTTCGCCGTGATCAACTGTTATCATTTTCGCGAGCGAAGCAAATTAAGGGCAACGAGATGCCGAGCTTGCACGGCAGTAGTGGCGCTCGTTTTTGCACAGCTCAGAACGTGAGATTAGCTGGCGGCGGAGTTGGTTTACCCGACCTGATACACAGTGCAATGGACAGCCTGATCAGTCGCTCTGCCGTGGCAACAATTCCGCAGATCAAACTCAACGCGGCGACCATCGACACGAGGAGCGCGAGAACCTGCACCGACCAGGTATGCCGCAGCCACCAGAAGATTGCGAGCGCCGGGCCGCCCAACAGCATCACGAACAGCAGTGTGCGGAGGGAATAACGCATTACCTCATTTTAGCCGCGGATCAGAAAGCGCTGCGAGCTGATTGAAGACGCTCGTTTCGCAGAGCGAAAGGCGACAGTCGTCTAATACGCATTCTGCCGCTTGAGCACCACGAGGACGGTGCGGAGCAGGATCGAGATGTCGAGCAGCAACGACCACTCGCGGATGTATTCGTGGTCGCACTCGATCCGTTTTTGCATTTTTTCCAGCGTGTCGGTTTCGCCCCGCCAGCCGCGGACCTGCGCGAGGCCCGTGATGCCCGGCTTGATCTTGTGCCGCAGCATGTAGCCTTCGATCATCTGGCGATATTGCTCGTTGTGAGCGCTGGCATGCGGCCGCGGCCCGACGAGGCTCATGCTGCCGCCAATCACGTTAAAGAGCTGCGGCAGCTCGTCGAGCGAGCTCTTGCGCAGGAAACCGCCGATGGGCGTGAGGCGGGAATCACCCTTGGTCGCCTGCCTCACTTGATGGCCATCCTCACACACGCGCATGCTGCGGAATTTCCAGACGAGAATTTCGTTACCATCCAGGCCATACCGCCGCTGGCGGAAGAAGACCGGCCCGCGCGAGGTCAGCTTCACCGCAATGGCAGTGATCAGCATCGGAATGGCCAGGAGCAACAGAATCGTGGAGCCGGCGATGAGGTCGAACAGCCGCTTCACCACGCCGTCGACGCCGTAGAGTGGATTTTCGAACACGCTCACGGCAGGCAGGCCGCCAATGTCGGTCCAGCGCGAATGCAGCATCTGAAAAACAAAGAAGTCCGGCACGATATAGACCGACGCCGTCGTATCGCTCAGTTGCCGCAGCACCCCGCGGATGCGATCTTCGGCCCGCATCGGAAACGTAATGTAAATGGTTTCGATAAAGCCGGCCTTGGCGTCGGCGACGAGATCTTCGATGCCGCCGATGCGGCGCTTCAAACCGGCGGGCAACTCGGGGCTGCGCTCCGGCGGACGATCGTCGTAATAGCCCACGAGCTTCAAACCGAGTTCGGGCTGCGCTTCCAGATTGCGGGCCAGTTGAAAGCCAAGCTCGGTCACACCGACGATGGCAACGGGCCGATGATTCAAACCGCGCGTCCATACCGCCCGCTTGAAGCTCCGCAGCAGCGAGTGCGTAATCACCATGAGCACGGCGGACGAACAGGCCCAGGTGAGGACGACGAGCCGCGCCTTGCCATGCCAGGCCGCATAGGAAATGCCGAGCGAGGTCAAACCGACGCAGCCCACGAACAGCAGCGCGAGGCCCCAGGTGAAGACCGTGCAGAAGACTTCGCGCTCGCCCGACACGCCGCGCCAGCTGCGATAGAGGCCGGTGAACTCGGCGATCAGCAGATGGCCAATGATAGCGATCGCGCCGGCCATCAGGTCATGTTGCGGCACGCGGCCAAACAGCCAGGTGGCCAGGGCCAGGCCGCCCGCGATCGCCGCGGCATCGGCGAGCCGAAACAGCGAGCCCATGACGGAGATTTGTTGCCGGATGTTACGGGCAGGAAGACCCATGACTGCACTCTGGACCGCACGATGGAAGGGTTTAGATCGCCGGCCAAGTTTAGGTCAGAGAGCGCGATAGAAACGCTGTATTACACGCGTGCGCGGCGAAGCGAGAAGGTGCCGCGCTAATGCGACGCCGATGGTGCCGAAGATGCCGGTTGTAGGGAGCCGTACCCGACGCTGCCAGCGTCGGCAATTCGGCCGACTGGCTGTGGTTCACCGACGCAGGCTGCGTCGGGTACGAAAGGGTCAGGCAGCCCGTCGACGAGCAACCAACTCTTGGCTCTGCGCTTCGCGCGCTTCGGCGAGAGAAAGCGTGCCAGGCTCCCCACCTTCGAGTTGCGCTCGCGCCGTTTCAAGCAAGGCAGCTCGATCGACGCTAGTCCCCGCATGACACAGGCCGAAGAGCCGACCGATGAGTGTGGTGAGCGCGTCACCCTTGGGAATCCGCAGTGCGAAATCGAGCAGCACGGCCAGCGTGTGCAGCACGATGGCGAGGCCATGCGGGCGGCCTGCCCGCCAGAAGAGACGTTCAAGCGCCCTGCCATGCGAGAACCCGCCGAGCCGCGGCGCGGGCGAGCGTTCATGCAGCGTGCAATCAGCGGCGAGCGCGGTTTTCAAATCGAGCGCGGCGAGCGCGCGGGCCAGGTCGAGATCGGCAGCATCGCCGAGAGCCTCCTGCCAGCCGCCGAGAGCCTCAAGCACTTCGCGGCGGTAGAAACCGGCTTCGAGCGTTGGTCCCGCCGGCTGCAAGCGCTGCACGCGGCGGGAGTTTTTCAGTTCGATTCCGCGGCCCACGATCTTTCGCGTTCCCGCGACGCTGTGATTCACGCCGGCGGCGGTGATCTGTCCATGCACGGCATCGAGAATCAGCGGCGTGACGGCGGCGACCGCATCATCTTCAAACAACTGCAGCGCGGTTTCGGCCCAGCCTTCAACGGCGGTCAGCCGGCAGCCGAGCACATGAACGATCTCACCGCGGGCGGCTTCGAGGCCGGTATTCAGCAGTTGCCCCATCGACGGCCTGCCGCTGACGCGGATGAACTGGACTTCGTCCTTGAGCCCATAGGGATCGTCGTAGTACTGGGCATGCACGACCAGCACTTCGCACCGCGCAGGGCGGTTTTGCAGCACCGAGACGAGCGTGTCGTCAAACTCGGCAGCGCCGCCCAAACAGGGTATGACAATCGAGAGCCGAGGCACGTGAGATCTTCCTTGGGGGAAACTCGGCAGGCGCAGGCGAGTCCGCCAGGACCATCCGTGGTTGTGGAACTCGCTGCCTTCCAGGTTTACTTCGGCAAGCCGTTGCCAGCAAATTCAGACAAACCGGGGAGAGCGAGCAGGGAGTGGATGCTAGCGGCCGGGGAGTGGGAGAGTGCGGGAGTGCGGGAGTGGGAGAGAGGGAGAGAG
>Ga0196963_10001234_pt1 | contig 18215 bp, 17 predicted proteins | sample S1_5metaG_FD_148600 | JGI IMG/M metagenome (GOLD analysis project Ga0196963, IMG submission 148600) | Soil microbial communities from Anza Borrego desert, Southern California, United States - S1_5 | ecosystem: Environmental > Terrestrial > Soil > Desert | place: USA: California | collected... | reverse complement strand
GCGCCCGGCGGGCGTGTCGTGCTCCCCTCCGACCGCGGCCCGGAAGACCCAACCCGCCATCCCGCGTGACCGCGCGGCGTTCGCGCGAAGCCACCCCGGCCAGAAGAACGCCGGCACGTTCGCGCCTCGCGGTCTTCCGGGGGGGAGAGCCCTTCACCGCCGGGCGCAGCCCGTCCGGGGTCCTCTGCCGAAGCCGGTTCCGACCCCCCATCCGTCCCGCTAAGCGTCGGCCGGCATGTGCCGCAGGGACGCCACGAACGCCGCGAAGCTATCGGCCACGGGGAAGGTGTTGTGCCCGTCGTCGCGGACCCACAGGCCGGCCCGGTCCCAGAAGTAGACCTTGCCGGCGTCGCTCCCGCCCGTCGAGAGCAGCAGGCTCGACCCGCCGGGGTCGTTCCCGACCACGATGAACCCGGGCGGCAGCGGGTCGAGCTCCGTCGCCAATTCCAATTCGTAGGCGAGATCGAAGCGGGTCCGGGCATTGCGAATCCCGAAAAGCATGTTCACCAGCGCGTCGCCGCGGCCGGGCACCGGGAAGCTCCTGGGTTCCGGACGCCCGCCGTTGGACGTAAGGAGGAACTGCCTGTAGTCGTCGGGCAGAGTCACGCCGAGCGACCGCTCGGCCGCCGCGACGTCGGCAGGCGACAACGTACCGAATCCACCGCTGAGCGTCGGCATTTGGAAGGGCCTCCGGGTTCGGAATGCGTGAGAGGGGGACGGCGTCCTCGGCGCGCGCGTGTAAGGCGCAGTTACGCAGGCTCCCGCACGAAGATGAACACCTGCCCCTCGCCGCCCTGATAGATCGCGGTGACCGCGGACCAAGGGCAGAACCACTCGGTGCCCCGGGCGCGGATCGCCGTGAAGGGTGCTTTCATCGTCCGTTCCTCCTCCGGCAGGAAAAACGTGAACCCCTCGTCGGTCATCGCTTCCTCGATCAGGCTCTCCGCCCAGATCATCGAGGGGCGCTTAATGCCGTCGCTCACCTTCCAGTGCTCGAATTCCGGGTCGCCGACGTGCTGCCGGTCACCGTCGCCGCAAATGATCGGCTTTTTCACATTTCCCTTATCCCGCAACCACTCGACCGACTGAGCCTTCATTCGTTCGCCTCTTTGATGTCGTAGCTCGGTGATGTCCGCCGGATGATATCACACCCTTCGGCCTTTGCGGCCGATCGTCGCTGCGCGACGGAGTGGACGGGCTCCGCCCGGCGGGTGTGCGAACTCTCCGCCTCCGACCGCGGCCCAAGGAGGCCCGACCCACCATCCCGCGTGACGGGGCCGCGCGGCGTCCGCGCCGAGTCACTGAGTCCGTGCGATGTCGCGCGGGGTCGACTCCGAGCCGCGCGGGGCCCACTCCGAGTCGCGCGGAGTCCGTGCGAAGTCGCGCGGAGTCCATGCGGAGTCGCGCGGAGTCGACTCCGCGCCGCGCGGAGTCCGTGCGGAATGACTTCGTCGGGCGGGCGCGCGGGGGCGGGGCGCGCGGGGACCGTTGCGCGGGGCGGTCTTATCGGCGGGGATGTTCTCGGACTCGGGAGAGGCGGCGGGGGTGGCCGGGCAGGTGTGAACGCGCGGGCTGGAAGCCCACGCCACGGAGGGGGAGCGCGAGGATTTTGGTCGTTCGGAAAATTCCGGTCGTGCGGGTTAAGTCGCGCCAGCGCAGGGACGATCAACTTGGCGGAGGACGAGCGTCGCGGCGTTTGTGCGTGCCATTCCTAGCGTGTCCCCCGGTGTGGGCGGCGCGCGGCACGGGCCGGGGCGAGACACTTAGGGAGACCCCATCATGGGTGCGACCCTTCCGAGAAAGCCCCTGGAGCGCCTGGCGTTCCTCAAGGGGCGCATGGCCCTCTGGGCCTCTGAGGCCGTGGCGATAGGCAGCTCGACGAGCGCGATCACAAATCTGACCGCGCTGGTCGACGCGTGCGACGCGGCCGCCGGCGACGTGGTCACCACCCGCGGCGCGGCCGAGGCGGCGACGATCGAGTTCCGCATCGCCGACGAGGCGATGACCAAGGCGGCGGCCGACGTGATCAAGTCGATCAAGGCCAAGGCCGCGGTCGCCGGCGACACGATCTACGCGGCGGCCCAGCTGCCCGCCCCCGCGATCCCCGGGCCGATCGGCGCGCCGGGCACGCCGGCAAACTTCACCGTCTCGTTGCGCCCGGACGGGTCGCTGGAGTTCGGGTGGAAGTGCGTCAACCCGGCCGGCTCGCACGGCACCATCTACCAGGTCGCCCGCAAGATCGGCGCGGCCGGCGTACTGGCCGTGATCGGGTCGACCGGCAGCCGCAAGTTCATCGACGCGACCCTGCCCGCCGGGGCGGCCGCGGCCGAGGGCGGCGTGCTGTACCAGGTGACCGCGATGCGGTCGACGCTGTCCGGCGTCCCCGGCACGTGCCTCGTGCAGTTCGGCGTGGCAGGTGGCACGGGCACGATGACGGCGACGCTCTCGGCCCCGAAGCTCGCGGCGTAGTTCGAAAGCGGATTCACCACGGAGGCACGGAGGCACGGAGGCACGGAGGAGAAGAGAGGAATTCGTTTCCCTCTCCGATCCTCTGTGTCTCCGTGACTCCGTGGTGATGTCTTTGCAATGGACAATGGACCATTGACCATGGACGACTTGCCATGATCGCCCCTTATCAGAACGGCCGGCTGTTCCACGGGCGTCGCCGCCGCAAGGTGGTGCGGGTCGCGCCCACCCCGCCGCCGCCGCCGCCCGAGCCGCCGGTGCTGCTGACCGCGCGGTTCGATTCGATGCTGTTGCGACTGACGCTGTGGTTCGACCGTAGTGTGAATTCGTCCGAGGCGGACGTCGCGGCGTTCGTGGTGCATGATGGGCGGGACACGCACGCGAGCTACGTCGGGAGCGGGCCGGTCGGGCTGATCTCGGGGTCGGCGATCGAGATCTCACTCATGTCGACGGGGGCGTACGAGGGATTGGGCGCGACGCTCGTCGTGTCGAGCGAGAACGGCGTTGTGGCGCAGGCGGACGGTGCGCCGTGGGGCGGCGTCCTCCCCGGCGACGCGCTGCCGCACCCGTACTACCCGCCGGCGAACGTGACCGCCGCGGCGGGCGAGGGGAGCGTGGCGACGCTGTGGTTCGATCAGCCTATATGGTTAAACGGGACCGGCGGCGGCGGGCCGACGCCGGACGACAGCGTGAAGTTCGACGGGGTCGTGCCGTTCTCGGTGGTGCAGGTCGGCGAGTACGCGTTACGATTTATGGTGGGCGGAAGCCTCGGGCCGGGGTCGTCGTGGGCGATCGAGCGACAGCCGAACTGGATCGGCCCGGACGTCGCGACGCCGCAGGGCGGTGTGTTTCCGTAGAACGGATACGCCACAGAGTCACAGAGGCACAGAGAAGAGAGAGAATAGAAGAAGAGTCAGCCACAGATTACACAGAGGGCCACAGATGAATCGTCCTCACATCTGTGCACATCTGTGAGCATCGGTGGCCAATTCTCTCCTCCTCCTCTGTGGCTCTGTGCCTCTGTGGCGTATCGAATCGGCCGGAGCCCGCGGCACGGCGTGTCCTCCGTGGTGAATCTCCCCGCCCGCTGCTATAACCCGCGACCTATGTCGACCCCCCCCTCGGCCGCCGCGCCGCCGCTCTCGCCCGACGGGCCGCCCAAGGGGGCGCTGTCGGCCATCTTCCTGATCGTCCTCGTCGACTTCCTCGGGTTCGGGCTGATCATCCCGCTGTTGCCCTTTTACGTGCCCGACTGGGAGACCAGCCCGCTCAAGGTCACTCTAATTTTCTCGATCTTCTCGATCTGCCAGTTCGTCGGGGCGCCGGTGCTCGGGGCCTTGTCCGACCGCTACGGCCGGCGGCCGGTGCTGATCGTGTCGCAGATCGGCAGCGCGATCGGGTATGTCATTCTCGCGCTGGCGGCGACGCCCGCGTTCAACTTCAGCCCCGAGGTCCGGCTGGGGCTCGTGTATTTGTCGCGGATCATCGACGGGTTTTCCGGCGGGAACGTGTCGACGGCGCAGGCGTACATCAGCGACGTGACGGACGCCAAGACGCGCAGCAAGGGCATGGGCCTGATCGGGGCGGCGTTCGGCATCGGGTTCTGCGTCGGGCCGTTCCTCGGCGGCGTGCTCGGGGCCGTCAACCCGACCTGGCCCGCGTACGCGGCGGCGCTATTGGCGGCGCTGGCGGCGTTCCAGACGTGGGCGCGGCTGCCCGAGCCGAAGGTGCTCCGCAAGACCGAGGCCGAGCACTGGCTGCACCCGAGCACGTTCGGGGCGGTGCTGAAGAAGCCGATCGTCGCGCAGCTGATTCTGATCTCGTTCGTCTCGATGGCCGCGTTCGTCATGATGGAGGCGACGAGCGGGATTTATTTGGCCGACAAACTCGGCTGGGGTGCGAACGCGGAGAACCGAATCAAGGCCGATCAGGAGGCCGCCCGCAACACCGGATGGTTCTTCGCCTACGCCGGCCTGGTCATCGTGATCGTGCAGGGAGGCCTGATCCGCCGGCTGACGAAGCGCGGGCTCGCGGCCGAGTGGGCGATGGCGATCGTCGGGCCGGTCCTGGTCGCGGTCGGCATGGCGTTCTTCGTCCTGCTCGCCTACACGCCGATGATGTGGGTCCTGCTGATGGCCGGCGGCGTCAACGCGCTGGGCCGCAGCCTTCAGGGGCCGACGCTGTCGTCGCTGCTCAGCAAGTACTCCGACCCGCGCGAGCAGGGCGTCGTGTTCGGCATGTACCACGGGCTGTCGAGCCTGGCCCGCGTGTTCGGCCCGCTGATCGCCGGCCTGGCGTACACCGCCCACGCCAGCCACGCCGGCCAGTTCGTCGTCGCCGGCGTGATGGTGCTGCTCGTCGCCGCGTGGACGGTGATGGTCAAGGCCAAGGCCCCGGCGATCGAGCAGCCGACGGGGGCGTTTGCGGTGGTGCAGAGCGAGGCGCAAGCGCAGGCGGCGCGGACGGAAGTGGAGTGAGCGGGCGTCGGCACGATGCGGTCGCCGTGGCACGGGCTACCAGCCCGTGAGTCCGTGGCCGCGCGCGGGCCACTTTCTCAGCGTTCACTTCTACACGGGCTGGTAGCCCGTGCCACGAACGCCCGACCGCGGTGCGCACGAAGTTGAAGCACACGTGCCCCACCCGGTGCGTCACTTCCACCCGTACGCCGCCCGGTTCGCCAGGCGCTGCACCGCCGCGGGCGACAAGAACGGGTACCGCTCGCGAAGCCGCGCCTGCGTGTCCCGGTACGCCCCGTCCTGATCCGCGTACTGCCAGAACTCCGGCGCCTCGGCCCAGGCCGCGATCTCCTTCACGAGCGCGAGGCCCGCGGAACCGACGTCGGCCGCGACCGCCGCCTCCTTCTCCGGCGTCCACCACAGGCCCAGGTGCCGCTCGATCGCGGCGTTGATCGCGGCCTGGCCCTGATCCGGCAGCACGGGCCGCGGCGCGGGGTCGGCGTAGGCGTCGCGGTCGAACGTCGAAGCGGGCGTGCGCGGCGGCGGTTCCGGCGGGCGCGGCGGCTCTACCGGCTTGGGCCGCGGGGCGAGCTTCACCTCGCCGGGCTCGCAGATGACGAAGTGGTGGCGGGGCTCGTCCGTGAATTCCGCCGGCCAACTGTGGTGCGGGCGGATGCGGAACGTCACGCCCTCGGGCGGCGGCTGGTCGGACGTCAGGAACGGCTTGGCGAGCTTGACCCACACGCCCACCGGCGGCGCGGGGAACCCGGTGCCCGCCTCGGCGATCGTGTTGCCGGCGTCCAACTCCCGGCGGACCAGGGCGCGGAGCGATTCGGGGAGGACGTTGACGTGGTCGTCGATCGTGGTGAGTTTGCGGGTGAGCCAGTCCATGGTGGTTCGCAGGGGAAATGGGGCGAGCCGCAAGCGGCAGAGGTTACGCGACGGGTTCGGTGATGCGCAGCCCGCGCCGACGGCAGTAGTCTTCGAGCATGTCGCGCGACTCGGCCTCGGTCGCCGCGCCGGGCGGCGTCGACAGCGCGGCGTGCAGGCGCGCCAGCGCGGGGCCGAAGTCGACGGCCGGGGACTTGCCGAACTTGTCGACGGTCTCGAGCGCCCGCTGGACCTCGCCGAACTGCTGGTTCGGCCAGTGCTGCCCGTGGTGCGAGAGCTTCTTGCGGACGTCGTCGGCGACGCCGCGGATCGCCTCGGCCGCGGGGTCCGCGAGCTCTGCCGGCAGCGGCGCGGGCATGTGCCGGGCGAGGAACCACAGCCCCTCGTAGCACGCGTTCCCGCGCAGCGCCGCGGCCATGTCGGTCAGGAACGTCGGGCGGGCGAGGATGCGGGCCTTGGCGAGTTCGGCCACGTCGCCCGGCTCGTTGCAGTACGTGAACTGGATCAGCTTGTAGAGCGGCTCGCCGTCGCCGATCGCGTCGAGCTGGGCCTTGCGCTCCGCGTAATAGACCTGCTGTTTCTCGGCGGCGCGCTCGGCGGCCTCCCGGCAGTACTGGGCGCGCCGCGGGGCGCCGGCGAGCCAGCCGACGGCGATCGCCAGGCCGACGAACAGCACCATCGCCGGCACGCCCACCGCGAAGACGCGCAGCAGCGCGACGGCCTGCGGCGCGTAGACCGCCGTCATGACGAACGCGATCGTCAGCGCGGGAAACGCGATTGCGACGACGAGCGCGACGTTCGCGAACCACTTCCGCCGGCGCTCGGTCGCGCCGAACTGCGCCATCAGCGACGCCCCGCCCGCCAGCGCGTGCACGACGAACGCGAGGAAATACGCGGCCCCGCGGTCGGCGACCAGCCAGTCCAGCCCCCCGTACCCCACGGCGACTGCGACCCCGACCGCCAGCAGCGCCCACCGCGGCGCGCCGATCATGAAGAAGTAGATCCCCGCCATCCCCGCCTGTGGGTCGCGCGGGTGCCGGAGGCCGTGCACGAGGGCGAGCAGCGGGACCGTCAGGAACCCGGCGAGGAACACGGCGATGAGGGCGACGAAGGACATAACGGTGCGCCGGCGGTGTCGACGGCGTGGAGGATTGTCGCGACGGCAGGACGGCGCACCAGTGACCCGAACGGGGCGGTCGGCGGGGGCTCGGCAGGGCGAGGCTCCGTCCGAGCCGTTGAAAATGAACGCCGAGACGCCGAGGACGCCGAGGCCGGAGGAGGGGAGCCGAGGATGACGGGTGGACGGCGGTGGTGGCGAATGAAGGTCAATGCGGCCACGCCCGATCTGCCCCCCCGACCGTCACCCTCCGCCGTCGGTCTTCCACACCGTTTCTCCTCCTCCGCTCTCGGCGTCCTCGGCGTCTCGGCGTTCAATCTTCTTCGGCCGCGAACTGCTCAGACGGAGCCTCGCCCTCCCAATCGCGCCGAGAATGCGAAACCGCCGCCCTTCCCGTATCATCCCCCCCACTATGGACGTCTTCCGCATCGGCCATTTCGAGCTCCGCAACCGCCTGTTCGTCGGCACCGGCAAGTACGCGACCTACGACGTCATGCGCGACGCCCTGGCCGCCAGCGAGTGCCAGGTCGTCACCGTCGCCGTCCGCCGCGAGCGCCTGATCGACGCCCAGGGCCGCTCGATCCTCGACTACCTCGATTTGTCGAAGTACGTCATCCTCCCCAATACCGCCGGGTGCTTCACCGCCGACGACGCGATCCGCGTCGCCATGCTCGGCCGCGAGCTCCTCGAGAAGCAGAAGAACCCCGGTGCCGGCTGGGTCAAGCTCGAAGTGCTCGGCGACAAGAAGACCCTCCTCCCCGACCCCGTCGGCACGCTCGAGGCCACGCGCGAGCTCGTCAAGGAAGGCTTCACCGTCCTCGCCTACTCGAGCGACGACCCCCGCGCCGCCGTCCGCATCAAGGAGGCCGGCGCCGCCAGCGTCATGCCCGCCGGCAGCCCGATCGGTTCCGGCCAGGGCATCGTCAACCCGCTCGCCGTCTCGCTCTGCCTCGAACTCCTCAAGGACGGCGACCCGACCTACCCCGTGATCGTCGACGCCGGCGTCGGCACCGCCAGCGACGTCGTCCACGCCATGGAGCTCGGCGCCGACGGCGTCCTGCTCAACACCGGCATCGCCCACGCCAAGGACCCCGTGAAGATGGCCCACGCCATGCGCCACGCGCTGGAGGCCGGCCGCCTCGCTTACCAAAGCGGGCGGATCCCGAAGAAGCGGTACGCGACGGCGTCGTCGCCGTTCGAGGGCGTGATCAGCTACATCCCAGGCGAGTGACGTGTGCGCAGCACACCCGCTCGCGGGTTAGCGGGCCGACGCATCCGCGAAAGCCGAAGGCCGCACCGCCCCCGGGCGCCAACCACCGTGAGCGAGCCCACCGACCCCAAGCCGATCCTCTCATACGCAACACGGGTCCCGCGCCCCCGCCCCGAGTTCGCGCGGGCCACGATCGAGCCGATCGAGAACGGCATCCGCATCTCCGACCCCGCGCCGGGGTGGTCGCTGTGGGGACGTTTGATCGTTGCCGCCTGCGCTTGTCTAACCGGAATGTTGGCCTACATCGTTATTGCGCAAGCGGGCAAGAGCGGCAGTTGGGTCTTGGGGGCGATCTACGCGCTCATCGCGCTGCGGTTTACCGTCGGCGCGATCCGTAGCGGCCGGGCCGACGCGCGGGCATGGACGATCGTCGAGGCCACCCCAAACTGCCTGCGAGTGTTGCAGTTGAACGGCCGCGACGTCGAGGAGACGATCATCGATGACGTGGTCGCCATCGTCTCCACGATCCCTCGGCCCGGCGCGAGCCTGATCACCGTCTACTGCGACCTGGTCGTGCACGGCGCCCGCGGGTCCGGCACCCTGTTCGCCCGGCGTCGCTGGGGCGAGGTGAAGTGGCTGATCGACGAGCTCTACGCCGCGCTCCAACTCTCGCCGTCCCGTTGAACGAACCCGGCGCCCCCCGGTATGGTTCGGTGGACGACGAGATCCTCCCCTAAACGACGGAACCGCCCCATGCTCAACAAGCTCGCCACCCTCCTCCTCGGCACCGCGATCTGCGCTTCCCCCGCCCGCGCCGACGACAACTGGCCCCAGTTTCGCGGCCCCACCGGCCAAGGCGTCACGACCTCCACCAACCTCCCCACCACTTGGGCCGAGGGCAAAAACGTCAAGTGGAAGACCCCGATCAAGGGCCGCGGGTGGTCGTCGCCGGTCGTCTGGGGCAACCAGGTCTGGCTGACCACCGCCGACGAGGACGGCCGCGAGTTGTTCGTGCTCTGCTTCGACCGCGAGGCGGGCAAGATCGTGCACGATGTGAAGCTCTTCACCGACCCGGCCCCGAACCCGATCTTCCGGAAGTTCAATACGTACGCGTCGCCCACGCCGGTGATCGAAGAGGGGCGGATCTACGTCACGTTCGGCGCCGCCGGCACCGCCTGTCTCGACACCAAGTCGGCCAGCGTGCTGTGGGAGCGCACCGACCTCAAGATCAACCACTTCCGCGGGGCCGGGTCGTCCCTCTTTGAGCACCAGGGACTGCTGTATCTGAACTTCGACGGCTCCGACGCGCAGTTCATCGTCGCGCTCGACAAGCAGACCGGCAAGGACGTCTGGCGCGTCGCGCGGTCGGTCAATTACGACGATCTGGAACCGACGGGCAAGCCGAAGGCCGAGGGCGATTATCGCAAGGCCTTCTCCACCTGCCGGCTGGCGACCGTCAACGGCCAGCCCGCGATCATCTCGACCGGCGCTAAGGCGACGTACGCGTACGAGCCCAAGACCGGTAAGGAGATCTGGCGGCTGGACCACAAGGACTGGCACTCGGCCGGCGCCGCCCCGGTGATCGGTGACGGCCTGATTTACGTCGCCCCCGGGTACAGCAAGGCCGGCCTGCTCGCGATCAAGGCCGACGGCGCCGGAGCCTTGCCCCCGACCGCGATCGCCTGGAAGACCGCCGCCAACGCCCCCAACAAGCCCAGCCCCCTCCTCCACGACGGCCTGCTCTACACGGTCAGCGACGGCGGTTTCGCCACCTGCTGGGACGCCAAGACGGGGGCCGAAATCTGGAAGCAGCGCCTCGGCGGCAACTTCTCCGCCGCCCCGGTCGCCGGCGACGGCAAGATCTACTTCTTCGGCGAGAACGGCAGCACCTTCGTCATGGCCTTGGGCCGCGAGGCCAAGCTGCTGTCGACCAACAAGCTCGACGAGGGCTGCATGGCGACGCCGGCCGTGGCCGGCAAGGCGATCTTCCTCCGCACGACGGTGAAAGCGGGCGGGGCGCTGTACCGGATCGAAGAATAGCCGGTCGCGGCGACGCGCACGTCAGGTTCGGCGGGCCGTGGTCGTCCGGGCGACGAGGAGCCGATATGCCCGACGATGAAGCCGCCGTGGGGGAAATCGAGGTCCGCACCGCCGTCCCCGACGACGCCGAGGGCATGCTCGCGTGCTTCCGCGAGATTCTCGTCGAACCGGGCATCGGCGTTATGACCGAGCCCGACGAGTTCACGTACACGACCGACGACGAGCGCAAGCTGATCGCCGACCTGGCCGCGGGCGGCGGCGGGGTGTTCGTCGTCGCGGTCGCGGGCGGACGGGTCGTGGGCACCCTCAGTTGCCTCGGCGAGAAGCGCCGGGCCCGGCGGCATGTGGCGAACATCGGCATCTCGATCCGCCGCGAGTTCCGCGGGCGCGGCGTCGGCACCCGGATGATGCGCGCCGCGATCGACTGGGCCCGCCGGAGCGGCGTGGTCCGCCGGCTCGAGCTCAGCGTCTTCGCCGAGAATTCCGCCGCGATCCGCGTGTACGAGAACGTCGGGTTCGCCATCGAAGGCCGCCGCCCGCGCGCGGCCTTCCGGGAAGGGCGGTTCATCGACGACATGATCATGGGCATGTGGGTCGGTTGACCTGCCGCGCCTTCAGCCACTTTGCGTCTTTGCGGCTCCCACCGGTCTCCGGATAATGGCCGCATGCGCCTCCAAGGTGAATACGTCCTCGACCTCGACGCCACGGCCCGGGCCAAGGTGGGCCCGACGCGCGACCGGTTCCTGACCGAGGCCGGGTACGAGCAGGCCATCGCCCAGTTCGTCGCCGACAACCAGGACGCGCTGGCGACCACGCGGCTGACCGTCACGGCCGATGCGCTGACCCTGAACACCGCCGAGGGCAGTGAGCAGTTCGCGATCCGCCGCTATACCGAGAAGAAGGGCCGGACGGTGCTGGTGATCGACTGGTACGGCGAAGACGAATCGTTCGACGTCGACTTCCTCGACGGCGGGTCGGTCCACCTCGCGAGCGAGGAGAACGAGCTGTCGGAGTACGTTTGGAAGAAGGCCTGACCGAACTCTCGCTCACCCGCGAGAGATCACGCCCTTCTTTCGCACGACAAGTACCCGCCCCGGAAAGTGCCGCCGCCGCGGTGCCGCGGCGTCGCGCGCCATCGCTACGAGTCGGGCCACGACGGCGGGCGACACGTCGTCGGCCGGCGCCCCGCGGGTGACCAGCCACCGCCTCGCCGCCTCGTCCGCCAGCACGTCGGGCAACGCCGCCAATTCCGCCGCGCCGAACGACTCTCCGAGTACCGGCGTCGCGTCGCGCACGCGGTCGCCCAACTCGCGCATCGCATCGCCCAGTTCGATCAGACGCGCCACGAGTGCCGGACGATCCGCCAGCGCATGCCGCAACCGCCCGCGCAGGTACTCCGCCGACGCATTGGTCGAATCCTCGCGCCACGCCTGTCCCAGACCGCGCAGATAGTTCCTCAACTCCTCCGCCCGCGCGCCCAGCAGTGGCCGGACGATCCGCAGCCCGCCCACGCGCGCGTCCGTCCGCATTCCGCCGACGCCCGCGATGCCGCCGGACCGCAGCAGTCTGTGCAGCACCGTCTCGGCCTGGTCGTCGGCGTGATGGGCGAGGAGCACGCCCGCGAGCCCGTGCCGCCCGCACGCTTGGCGAAACAGTTCATGCCGCAGCCGGCGGAAGCGCGCGCTTGCGTTGTCGGGTAGCGCCGCACACTCCCCCTCGAGTTCCGACCGTTTGACGACCGTCAACGGCACGCGAAGTTCCGCGCACAAGTCCGTGACGAACGCCGCGTCGGCCGTGCTCCCGCCGTCGCGCGTCTCGTGATCGAGGTGTACGGCGTGCACGGCGACGCCCCGCGCCGATGTCAGTCGCAACAGCGCGACCGAGTCGGCCCCGCCGGACACGCCGATTGCCCACGGGCCGTCGATGGGAAGGGGGGTGAACGGGACGTCGGCCACGGGGTATCATCTTGTTGAGTCGCCACCCGAGGGCAAGCGCCGCGGCAAGTGGCATGGGTACGGCCGTGAGGCCTTACCCGTGGTATTTCGCTCGCGCGGGCCCGCAGACACGGGTAAGCCCCTGAGAGGGCGTACCCATGCCACCTGTCGCCGCGGATCCCCCGATGAACCCACAGCCCCGAATTATGCTCGTGATGTGCGTGATCTTCGGGATCGTGACGCCAACCCTCGCCGACCCGCCCAAACCCCCCGCGCCCGCCGACGAAAACGTCGACGCCCTCCTCCGATCCGCCAAGCCCGCCACCCCCGCCAAATCCGAACCCCTCCCCAAAGGCGGCGGCGACGCCTCCCCCCTCAAGCCCAAATCCGACAACCCCCAAGGCTGGCGCGCCGGCGTGATCACCCTCAGCGACGGCGAGAAGGTGAAGGGCCGCCTCGCCACCACCCTCGACCAGCCGATCCGCGTCTACGACCCCGAGCGCAAGGAGTACCGCGACGTCCCGTGGCCGACGATCAAGTCGATCGAGGCCAAGGTCCTGTGGGAGCGCGACGAGCGCGAATGGGCCTTCCGCGAGAGCGGCTCCGACATCAAGGTCTACTCCGGCAAGACCTACCCCGCCCGCGAGACCGCCTACACCGTCACCCTCGCCGACGGCAAGACCGTCACCGGCTCGATCGCCGCCCCGATCTACCTCGAGACCGCCAAAGACCCCAAGACCTTCATCCTCCACAAGCGCGCCAAGGGCGATGTCGGTCAAACGCTCAAGCAGTTGGTCTACGTCGCGCGCGTCGAGTTGGAGTGATCGCTCCCCGCCCGCCTTCCGCCCGCTCGCGGGTTAGCGGGCCAACCACCCGCGAAAACCAATGCCCGCGACACCTCGCCCGCACCGCCACCGCCACCCGCGCGCGCATGAAAAACCCACGACGCGCTCGCCGTGGGCATTCATTCAACTCAACTCGCCAACCCCTACTTCTGCTCCGCCGCCTTGCGCTTGGCGATCGCCAGCCGCGCATCCACCCCGATCGGCACGTCCTGCGGCGCCAGGTTCAAGCCCTTGATCTGCTCGTACACGTCGACCGCCTTCGCGTAGTCGCCGCGCCGCTCCAGGCCGCTCGCCTGCTCGAACAGCCGGTACGCCCGCTGCGTCGGCGACTCGTCCGCCGACGGGTCGACCTTCGCCGCCGCCGCGGGCTTGACCGCGGTGCGCGGCGCGGGCGCCGTCACCTCCACGTCCGCGACGTCCTCGTCCGCCTTCGCCGGCCCGGCCGGCGCCCCCGTCGCCGGCTTCCGCTCGTTCTGCGTCAGCGACTTCGCCCACGCGTAAAACTGTTCCCAGTACGCGACCGTCTTGCTCCGGATCCCCTCGTCGAAGTAGCACATCGCCCCCAGCCCCATGCCCGCGATCAGCACCGCCACCACGAGCACCTTGAACAGCCGCCCGACCACCGACCCGCGCCGCGGCCCGCCGTACGGCATCTGGAAGACCGCCATCTCCAGCCCGCCCGGCGTGGCCAGCTCATCGCTCGCGTCGGCCAGCATGCCCCCGCGCCCCGGCGCCTGCCGCGGCGGAATCCCAGAGCCCCGCGTCGCGCGGTGCGCCTGCCGCCGCGGCCCGAGATCGTCCAGCCCGTCGTCCGCCGGGATCGCCCCCGACAGCGAGTTCACCAGATCGTCCCCGTCGCTCGACACCGCCGACCGCCGCGGGGCCGCGTACGTCTCGGCGTGCGCCTCGTCCCGCCGCGCCGCCGGCGCATGCGTATGACCGTGGCCGTTGCCATTCCCGTGACCGTTCCCATTGCCGTTGCGGTGCCCGTTCCCGTTCGCCGGGCGAATCTCGTCCGCCGAATGATCCACGTCGTGCGCGGTCGGCCCCACCTCGCGCCGCAGCCCGCCCTTGTTCATCAGCCGCTCGACCGGCGACGCCGCCGCGCTCCGCGGCATCGCCCCCGCCACCTGCGAGCTCGGCGCGTCCGCCGCCCACATCTGTTCCGTCAGCTCGTCCGCCGAGATCTCCCCCGGCTCCAGCAGCACGTCCGGGTTCAGCGGCGGCTCCTGCATCCGCTTGCACGCCCCGCACGCCCGCGCGTTCCGCGCCACGTCCCCGCCGCAGTTCCAGCACAGCCCGAACTCCCGCGCCACGCCCTTCACCTTCGCCGCGTGCCGCCAGAACTGCCCCGTCGTCGGCCCGCGCAGCACCGACCGCGCCGTCACCCGCCCCTTCTGCACCAGCATCATCAACGTCGCGAAGCTCATCCCCGGGGCCGACGGGTTCCGCGACTGCAGCACGTACCACGGCCCGAGCTTCGAGCGCGTCGCCGCCCGCGTCGTCGGCGTGTCCTCCAGCGAGCAGTGCTGGCACGGCCCCAGGTCCGTCTCGCGCTGCGTCCCGCAGAACGGGCACACGTGCTTACCGCGCAAACTTCGCCGGATCTGCACCGCCGGGGTCGGCTCGCCCCGCGAAGACAACCGGCCCAGATCGCGTTCCAGGTTTTCCACTGAATCGGCCATACGACCACCGTCCGTGCGCGCGCCGCGGTTCACGGTGCGCAGTTTCTCCCGCGGTGCCCCGGGTCAACGAGTGCACGAAGTCGAGCGCCACCATGCGCACCGCCTCAACACTCGTATCGATCCGCCCCGAGCCCGCATTTCTCCTCCGCCGGGCAAACCGCAATTCTCCGGCGGCCGGATCAAAATGCAACGCCGCACGCAGTGGGGACACCGCCGGACCGGATTGGTACGGCCGATCTCCGCCCGAGTGCGTGCAGAATTATCGGCCGCTCCGTAACACCCGCTGCATCGACCGTTCCGATGTTAATTTGGGTAAAGAATTGGACCGGCGGTCTCCGATACCACTTGCGTCGGAGTTACCCCGGCTAACACCGAGAGTAAGAACGGACGGCAAGGACGCCTCCGATGGTCACGGGCACGCATTCGGCTGGAGTCCGCCGAATGCCGTGCCCCGAATTGGCGTGATGCCCCAAGCGGCCCGCCGGAGAACACATCCATGTCCAAGCCCATGTCCAACTCGCTGTCGCAGCAGTACCTCGAGCCGCTGCTCGCCGGCAACCGCGCCGCCTGCCGCTCCGTCATTGACGCCGCCGTCGCCAAGGGCATTCCCGCCTACGACCTGCTGACCAAGCTCGTCTGGCCGACGATGGAGCTCGTCCAGACCCTCTACCGCGAAGACCGCATCACCCAGGCGACGGTCAACCTCGCCACCCGCCTGAACCGCACGCTCTGCGACCAGCTCGCCGCCAGTCTGCCCAAGGCCGAGTCCAACGGCAAGAAGGTCACCATCTTCTGCGGCAACGACGAGCCCGAAGAGCTCGGCGGCCAACTCTGCTCCGACCTGTTCGAGTCGGCCGGCTGGGAAGTGAAGTTCGTCGGCGGCGGGGTGCCGAACGACGAGATCCTCAAGATGATCGGCGACCACCGCCCGGACGTGATGGTCATGTACGGCACGCAGCCCCAGGCCGTCCCGGCCGTCCGCAAGCTGATCGACTACCTCCGCGAGGTCAACAGCTGCCCGGAAATGCAGATCATGTGCTGCGGCGGGATCTACAAGCGGGCCGAGGGCCTGGCCGAGGAGATCGGCGCCGACCTCTACGCCCCGGACGCCGCCAGCGCCGTCAAGGTCGCCGACGCCAACCCCGACCACCGCGCCAGCTACGACCAGCAGACGGTCGGCCGCAGCCGCCGCGTCCGCAAGGCCGCCGCCGAAAAACGCGCCGCCGAGCGCGTCGGGATGGACGCGGACGCGGCTTAACAGAAATAGGTTCGAACGCGACTGCCGCTTGCGGCTTAGCGACTTCACCAAACCACAGGTTCGCCACGGGCACGATGCCCACGCAGGGGTTCCCACCTTTGCACCCAAACCCGCGAGGCGGAGCGCCCCGCGACCACCGCGCCCGGAGCGGCGCGCGGAAACGACACGGATGTGTAGGCCGGCGGCCCGAAATGGATTCGGGCCGCCGGTCGCGTTTTCTACAGGATCCATAAACAAGCCGGGGCAAAGCGCACGGGCTCTGCCCGAAGCGCCGCCCCGGATCCCGCGGCTTCACATCGCCGCGTCCATCCCGTGCCGTTCCAACAGTGCTCTTAACACCTCCGCCGGTGGCTCCGGCGTCTCGGGCGCCACCCCCTCGTCCCCCGCCGGCACCCCGCACTCCTCGAAGAACTTCTCGAACCCGCCCGGCGTGTGCACGTCCAGCACCCGCGCGACGCCCGGCCCCGCGTTCGTGAGCGAGTGCGCCACGCCCGCCGGCACGTGCACGAACGTCCCCGCCGGCGCCGCGATCGTCCGCCCGTCCACCGTGAACGTGTACGCCCCCGACAGCACGTAGAAGAACTCGTCCTGCTCCCGATGACGGTGCGGTGGAACCACCGCCCCGACCGGCGACTCGATCTCCACCATGCCCAGCGCCCCGCCCGTCTCGGCGCCCGTCAGCTTGAACGTGACCTTGTGCCCCAGCGCCCAAACGCGCCGCCCCGCCGGCGCGGGCGGGCCCGCGTTCGGGAACGTCTTGCCGCCCGGCGGAAAGACCTCGATTCCGTAGGCCCCGCACCCCGCGAGCAGTTTCTCGACGTCCGCCGGCCCGACCGCCCGCTCGTGCGGGATCGACGCGATCGGCTCGCCGCACGCCGCGACGAACGTCTCGAACCCCGCCGGCCGCGTCATCAGCAGAAACCGCGCCGGCCCATCCCCCACATTCTTGAAACAATGCGGCACGTCCCGCGGCAGGAACATCGCCGCCCCCGGCCCCCGCTCGACCGTCGTATCCCCCAGGCAGAACTGCATCCGCCCCTCGAGCACGTAAAACACCTCGTCCTCGTTCCGGTGCAAATGCGGCGGCGGCCCCGACTGCGGCGGGATGTAATTCTCCGCCACGGCAAACCGCCCCCCGGTCTGCCCGCCGTCCAGCTTCAGGCACATCTGGTCCCCGACGATCCAGTACTTCGACCCCTCGCCGGGCGCACGCACGTTGAACGAATTGGCTGGCATGACCAAAACGTTACGGCCGCGCGACGCGAATCTGAAGTGGCCTGATCCGGGCACGCGTCATGCCGACTCCTGCGGAGTCAGATTCGCACCGCAGGTGCGAGCGGAGCACGGCGCGTGCGACACCGTTCGACACGCGGGTCGCGCTGCGAGCGGTCCGCCGCAGTCCGACTCGCACCCGACCCGGTAACCCTATTTCGCCGCCGGCGACGTCTTCCCAAGGATCTCGTTGGTCTTCTTGAACTCGGCCCGCGCGTACTCGTTCTCCGGGTCAACCCTGAGAATTTCCCCGAGCTCCACCAGCGCCCCCGCGTGGTCCCCCGCCGCCTGCCGCTCCTTCACCCGCGCGACCGCCGCCTCCACTCGCTGGGCGATCCGCGGGTCCTTGTCCCCCATCGTCTCCCCCAGCACCGTCTTCGGATCGATCTGCGCATCCCCGTGCACGTAGTTCAAGTAATCCACTACCGACGCCATGTAATACTTCAGCGGCGTGTACTGGTCCCCGTCCATGTTCGGGAAGCCCTGCGCCTTGACCACGAAGAACTTCAGCTTCCCCGCCTTCACGTCCGCGTCGAGCGCCTTCTGCTCGGCGTCGTCCAGATCCTTCTCCTCACCCACGAAGCCCGGGTTGCCGTCCGGCCGCACGCGCGGGACCGGCGCGGCGGGCGCGGGGCCGCCCAACCCACGGCCGCCACCGCCCGGCGGCATCACGATCTTAAACCCCGTCTTCGTCCGCTCGTCGTACCCGTCGGCCACGAACTCGTAATCGCCCGTGCGGACCGTCTGGTCGGCCTTCAGCTCGATCCCGTACGCCGCGAACAGCTTGAGCGTCGCCGCCCGCGCCGCCGTCGCGTCGAACACCCCGCAATACGAGTTCCCGTAGCTGATCGGGATCCGCGGGTACTTCACGGGCGGGTTGCTCGCCAGCTCCGACGCCGGCGCGAGGAACGACCGCTTGTACCAGTAGTTCCGCACCACCGCCGGGTCCTTCGGGTCGGTGGTCACCGGCCCGAGCACCTCCGCCACCACCGCATCCACCCGCTCCTTCAGCTTCGCGTCCGTCCGCGGCGACGTTCGGGG
>Ga0196963_10001232_pt1 | contig 18251 bp, 1 predicted proteins | sample S1_5metaG_FD_148600 | JGI IMG/M metagenome (GOLD analysis project Ga0196963, IMG submission 148600) | Soil microbial communities from Anza Borrego desert, Southern California, United States - S1_5 | ecosystem: Environmental > Terrestrial > Soil > Desert | place: USA: California | collected... | reverse complement strand
CGTGTGCAAGACGGTCGGGAACGGTCTCGGCTCCTCCAACTGCGTGCTCGAGATTTGAGGCTTCAGGGTTGAGGAGGTCCGGGCACCGTGGGCGCGTCGGTTCTCATGGGGAAGGCGCGCTGCAGGTAGTATTGAACCTCGGCCTGGGATTTTCCTGCCGAGGCATGGGCCGCAGCCACACCACTCACAAAGGCGGTGGCTGTAGAAGTCCCGCTGACGAAAAAAGTCTGGTTATTGAACTGAACTTTGCTTGTGCCGGGCGCGAGCAGATCCACGAACTGCCCGCGATTCGCATAAGGCGCAACATTGCCGCGCCGATCCGCTGCGGTGACCGCTATCACATCAGGATGGGCTGCCGGCCACGTTGGCGCGGTAGTCGGCTGATTGCCAGCGGCGGCTAACACCATCACACCTCGTCCCCGAACTTCGGTAATTAAGGAGTCCAGGAAAGGGCTGTCCCCTTCCCCGCCAAGACTAAGGTTCAGCACAGTGGCCCCGTTGTTAACGGCAGTCACGATTCCGCGCGCCACATCGAAGGTGGTGGTGGTGCCGTTCGCGCCATAAACATCGATTGGAAGCACACGGACATTTGAAGTGTGATCAGGCGGTGTTGCGGCTGCGAGCCCTTGAAGAACGGTCTGGGCCATCGACGTGCCGTGGCTTAGCTCGGCAAGCTCCTTGGTCTCGCCGGTCACGTTAATCGAAGGGAGGAGGAAGTCCTTCATGGGACCGTCAATCGGCTGGACCGGCATATCGATGAGACCAACGATTGTCTTTCCGTTTCCCGGCGGCGCGGGTTTCAACCCGAAACCTTGAGGCGCAGCCGAATCAGCGGCCATCAAAGGATTATTGGGGCGGTTGATGCTGAAGTTGTCATCGACCCCAATGACATCATCATACTCGTTGATCAGCCGTTCACGCGCTGCATCCGCGGCAGCTTTATCAGCGAAGGAGAGCCGGTAAGCCGCTTCATCGCCGAGCTGCGACACCACCTTGCCCCCCAGCTCAGCTGCGATTTCAGCGGCTGACTTTTTGGAGTTTGGGTCCAGCGCGATGACCAACTCATTCTCGATGACATTCGTGGCGCGGCTGCGTCCTCGGGCCACGCGCATCTCGACGACTCGTGTGGCTTGAGAAGGGTTCGTGCGATAAATGAGGAGGCGCGCCGAACCGTTCGTGCTCGGAAGGAGAGAAAAGTTGAGATCGCCCAGCAGCTTTCGAAGAGCCTCCGAAACCGGCGCTTCTTTGAACTTAACGCTCAGGCGCACGTCGGTGTCTGGATCGTATTCCACACGCCAACCAGTGACTTTACTTAGCCGAGTGGCCACTCGGGAAAGCTCAACATTGGAGAGACTGGCCTCCAGGGTTGCATTCGTAACGTGATACCGAAGCAGATCAGAGGAGCGCGCCGCAGCCGAAGTGGAATACAGGCAGCCGAGCGCAAGAAGTCCCAGGAGGAGAGTGCACAAGCGCGTGTTCACACGCTGAAAAATGTATCGTGAGGCTCCTTGCACAGTTGTTCAGATGAATGTCGCTGCTGGCAGGTTACAAAGCAACCCGCTTACTGCTCAAACACCGGAGATGGCAAAAAGCTTCGGTGGGGCTCGCTTCGTTGCGAACCCCACCAATAGGAGGTGGGTTATTCAGCAGGAGCTACGCGATAGAAGCGCAGCCCACGGCCGGCTAGAGGATCGCTGAACTGAACTGGCGCCGGACCAAAGGTAAAGTTGGTCAGGGTGGTCCAGTTCTGGAGATCCGAAGTGGCTTCAATCTTTCCGCGCACACCAATGGGGCCCCGGATGCTCAGCACGAAGCTGTCCGCGGTTAGCGCGCCTTGCTCGATGCGCACATCGTCAACAGTCGTGACCGTCAGGGTTGCGGGTTGGGAAGTGACCGTTTCAGTCCCGTTGGAGACAACTACATGGTACGAGCCCGCACTATCGACTGTCACAATAGGCAGGGTTAAAGCAGCCCCGGTTTGACCCGGTAGAGCAGAGCCTTTGAAGAACCATTGATAGGTGAGTGTTCCCTCGCCAGTCGCAACAACGTCGAACGCAGCCGCGTCCCCAGCGGAAACAGTGCGTCCTGCAGGTTGCTGAACGATCTGCAGAGCAGATTGGAGACTCACGGTTGCTGTTGAGCTGACGGTTGAACCGGCCTCATTGCTTACGACGACTCGGTAATCACCCGCAGTCACCGTCGTCACATTCGCCAGGCTCAAAGAAGCGGAAGTCGCTCCTGGAATGTTTACGCCGTTGAGTTGCCATTGGTACGCAAGGTCCTGCGTTCCGGTCGCGGTGACGCTCAGCGTCGTTGAGATGCCCGGCGCGACCGTGCGGCTCGTTGGCTGGGCTGTGATGGTCGGCGCGGTGATAACGTCCATCTGAGCGCCCGCGCTGGTGGTTTGGCCGAACAGATTGGAAACGCGAACGCGGTACGTTCCAGCCTCTTCAGAGCGCGCGCTGGCGGTTGAGTAGCTCGGGTTGACTGCGCCTGGAATATCTACGCCGTTCAAAGTCCATTGGTAAAGGAGAGGACCTGTGCCCGTCGCGCTCACAAACATGGAAGCGGATTCACCCGCTTTGATCCGGACGGACGCGGGCTGCGCCGTGATTGTGATTGGAACGTTGACCGTCACAACCGCCGGATTACTCACCACAGCGCGCAAAGGATTGCTGACCACCACGGTGTAATCGCCGGAACGGAAGGTCTGCATGTTATTAATCACCAAGGTCGCGCTCGTTGCGCCGGGCAGATTCACGCCCTTGAATTGCCACTGATAACTGAGCGGAGGGGCGCCTGTGGCCGTGACGCTTAAGGTAAGCGTGCCGCCTTCCGCGACGGATTGGGACGCTGGATGAGCGGTAATCGCGGGCGGCGCCGCAACTGTAATGGTCGCTGGCGCTGAAACCACCGACCCAGCGCTGTTGCTAACGCGGACGCTGTATTGGCCAGCGCTTGCACTGGTGACAGAATTAAGCGTCAGGCTTGCACCGTTGGCGCCGTTGATCGTGTTGCCGTTCAGCAACCATTGGTAACTGAGGTTCGAGCCGGCCGCGGTAACGAACAAGGTGACACCCTCACCCGTAAGCACCGTGTGCGATTCAGGCGCGTTCAGAATGGAGGGCAGCTCATTGACTGTAAGTGTGATTGGCTCGCTTACGACAGCTCCCGCAAAGTTGCTAACCTGAACTGTGTATGAGCCCTGGTTTGCCGCGCTGACGTTGTTCAGCGTCAATGTCGAGCCTGTGGCGCGAAGGATATTGAGGCCATTAAAACGCCACTGATAGCGGAGCGGCGCGTCCCCGAGTGTGTTTGTGGCTTGGACGCGAAGTTGCACGGATCCACCCGCATTGACACTGTGCGAGACCGCCAACGCGCGAATTTGCCCCGCGCCTGACTCAGACAGGGCGACTGGTTGAGCCACGATTTGCGGCGGGAGCGCGAGGCTGTAATTCAGCTGAGCAACGCCGCTCGCGCCATAAGCGCCATCCACCACCACAAAGTAAACCTGGCCTTTCGTGGCCTGGAAGGAAACGACGCTGTCTTTCCCATCGGCCCCGCTGTTGTTGTCGCAAGCGACCTCAGTGAGGCTGTCGTAATTGGCGCCTGCCACGGTGTAAACAGCCAGGATAGTGTCGAAATTGCTGCCTTCGGTGCTGATGCGCAACGTGCCGTTTGAATCCGGCGTGTAGAGCCACCATGCCGAAGCGCCGCCAGGAACGCCGCAATGCTGCGGCTCGCTTGGATCTTTGACGGCGTCCGTCGTGCTGAACACCTGGGCCCCGGAGTAGCCGCGGGCCACTGTCGCCAGCAACCTGATGCGCTCTGGGTTGAGGCTCGCCCCCGTGATGAATCGCAAGCTGAATGGCAGCTTGTCGAGCACACTCACATCCGGCCCTTCAAATCCAGTGCGGATGAGGTTCACCGTCAAGGTCGCGGGGAAGCTGCGCACCGCGCGGCCTGTTTGGCCGTTGGGCAGGCGATTGCTGACTTGGACCCGGTATGTGCCCACATCATCGCTGAGGATCGTCGGCAAAGTGAACGAGGCATTTGTGGAAGACGGCAGCGGCACACCATTGCGGAACCATTGATAAGCCAGGGGCAAGCCGCTGCGGCTCTGCGCTGTCACGCTAAAGGAGACATTTGCCTGCCCTTCAAAGGCGGTGAAGCTGGATGGTTGCTGCACGATCAAGGGCAATTGCTCAGCCGGCCCCACCACACTCCAACCGAGAATTATCAGACCGTTTTGACCTTCTGCGCCATCCACGGCGACGAGGTAAGACTCTCCCTGGACTGCGCTGAAGATGGTCTCGCTCGTCTGCCAACCGCCAGCATCATCGTCGCGCGACACGAGCGTTAAGCTACCCGGTGTGGCGCCGGTATACACGGCGAGGTGCGTGTCAAAGGCGCTGCCAGTGGTGCGGAAGCTGACGAGCGCATTTGTGGGGGAGACCCACTTCAGCCAGACGGACTTGCGCGCTGGACTGCCCGCGTGATGCGCAGGCTCGTTGAGTTCAGCGGTTGCGTTCGTGTTCGACGAGGCGATCAGCCCTTGCGGCGCAGTTGCTGTCGGCGCAGTGCCCAGGTTGTCAGCCAAGGTGAATGCAGGAGTGTCAATGAAGACGGTGGTTTCAGTACCGACGGCTCCGCCCGGATTCTCCACCACGATTCCGTAAAGGCCGGAGTTAGTGGATTGCGGGTCGCTAATCACGTAAACTGTATTTGTTGCCCCGGGAATAGAGACGCCATTGATGCTCCACTGGTAACGGAGCGGCGGTTGGCCAGCGGCATTGGCAACGAGTGTTAGGGGGGCGCCTACCGGGCCTTCAGTCAAAGCGGGCAAAGGCTGAATGGTCGGAGGAGCTAGCACTTCCAGGCGAGCAGCGACGCTGCTTGCGCCTGACAGCGCGTTCGAGACGGTAACCGTATACAGCCCAGCGTCCTCTGGCCGGACATTGGCGAGGGCGAGCGTTTCACCGCTGGCTCCTGGAAGAGGAGAACCATTATGTTCCCACTGGTAAGTGAACGGCCCGGTGCCTTCAACACCCACGCTGAATTGCGCAGAACCGTCGAGCCGAACTGTAACGGGAGTGGGTTGTTGGGTGATTACCACCGGATCCATAACCGCCACCTGATGGGAGACGACTGGCGATGACATTCCCTCCGCAGAGGTAACCCTCAACGAGTAAAGGCCGCTATCGGCTGCCGAGATGTTTCGCTTGAGCAGCTGATTGCCTTGGGTTTCGAACGGCAACCCAGTTGTGCTGGACCAGTGATATGTGAAAGGCCCTGCCCCAACAACCTGGGCGCTGAGTTGCAATGTTTGACCGGAGAGAATGCGGCTGGCTCCCAAGATCACGGGCGCGGGAGCAGTGGGATTCGGGCTGGTCCTGACCACGGAAACGATGCTCGTGGCCGAGCCTGCCGCGTTGCTGACGACATAGTGATATGCGCCGGCAACTTCCCTAGTGACGTTTTTAAGGAGAAGGTTCGCGTTCGTTTCAAGGTCCAATGGTTGGCCATCCCGGAACCATTGATACTGAAGAGGAGTCGTTCCGCTGACGCGAGCTTGCAGGAGAACGGTGGCGCTCCAACGGACAAAAATGCTCGGGTTAAGATCAACAGTAATCACGGGTGGAACGGCTACCTGGAGGGTTACAGGGCGGCTATGCACGGTGTTCACTTCATTAGAAACACGAACGAAGTAAACGCCGTCGTTGGTGCGTTGGGCGCTCTCAATGGCAAGCGTGACATTTGTTTCACCATTGATCGGCCGGCCATTATAGAACCATTGATAGGCGAGAGGGCCTGTGCCATTTGCTCCAACGCTTAACTCGAAGCGTTGCCGGATCCCGATCTGCAGCAACGGCACGGTTGCGGGCTGGTTGGTGATCACCACTGGCGACAGCACCGTGACGGTTGCGGCGGCGCTGAGCGCGGAGTGCGCCCCATTGCTAACCTGCACGCGGTACTCACCGCTGTCCGAGCTGGAAGCGTCGGGAATAATGTGCTCACGACCTGTGGCGCCATTAATCAAGCTGTTGTTCTTGAACCATTGATAACGGATTGGTTCCTCACCGCTGGCAGTGACAGAGAGTTTAGCTCTCGCGCCTTCTGCAACACGAACAGAGTCAGGCTGGCCGGTGATGAGCAGCGGCGCTTCGACTGTGAGCCGGGCAGCCCGGCTGGTAACTGGGCCAGCAATGTTGCGAACTTCAACTGAATAGAAACCCGCGGCTGCGACGCCCACATTGCGCAGGCGAAGGGTTGAATTGTTCTCTCCCTGCAGAGGCTTGCCGTTGAAGCGCCATTGATAACTTAGCGGGACGGAACTGTGCGCTGTCACAGCGAAAGTCGCGTTCGCGCCCACGGCGGCAGATTGATCCTGGGGTTGGCTGAGGATGGCTGGTTTGCTGATAACGATCAGCAGCGCAGGCGCGGACGCAGTTGTGCCAGCCTCATTGCTAATCAGCACAGTGTATAAACCCTCATCCGCCGCGGAAGCATTGGCGATGGTCAGCGTTGTTCCCGTTGCGCCTGTAATGTTCGTCCCGTTCTTTTGCCACTGATAGGTAAATGGAGCAGTTCCCGTCGCGCGCACCGTGAACTCCGCGGTTGTGCCTGCGATAATCGTGCGGTCCTGCGGATTTTGAGTGATCGCAGGAGCAGTCCCTTGCACGGTGAGCAGGAAGGTGGTCTCGGCGCTTTTGCCTTCATCATCAAAGACGACAACGGTGATCTGGGCGGAACCGGTGCGATCTGGCGCAGGGACAACCACGAGGCTCCCCTGCCCTTGTGCGCTGATCAGCAGATTGGTTTGCGCGATGAAGCTCGCCGGCGACACCTCCACAGAGACCAGGAGGTTTGACACAGCAGTTTCAGCATCCCCCACAGTAAACAGGATCGGGCGGGTTGCGGTGTTTACTCCAGTTGTCTGATTGCTGATCTGGGTAATCGTTGGAGCTTTGTTGACGGCAATCACATTGATCGCGATCGCGCCGGTGGCTTGCAGCGAACCACCGTCGCCGGTGTTCCCCAAGTCGTTCAGAAGGAGGCTGAGTTCGTCCGCTCCGTCATAGTTCAGATTTGGCGTGTAAATCAGATTTGTCAGAGCGCGGTTCAAATCGGACACGGAGCCGCGCACTGCAAGTTGGGCAGAGCCATTGGCTCCGCCGCTCAATGCGAGGCCGTTCAGGTTTGCAAAGAACAGCGTTCCATGCTCAACCGCAATCGACAGTTCCACTGCGGCATTGGCAGCATCCTGGTCGGCGACAACGATAGGCTCCAGTCGCAACGCCTCGCCTTCAAGCGTGTTCACAGCCGGTGTGAACGCGAGGGTCGGCGCGTCGTTCACTGCGCGAACGGTTATGCTCGCGGAGACGGTGGCGCTCGCAGCAGGTTGGCCGTCATCTGTGACCTTCACACTGAACGCGAAGCTCGCGCCAGCCTGGGTATTGTTCGGCGTCCATGCAATGAGCCCTGTGGACGGATTGATGGTCATGCCGCTGGGCACGTTTCCGGCTAGCGAGTAGCTGAGGTTGTTCTTCGGCTCATCGCTGTCGGTGGCGGTCACCTGATGCGTGAAGACCAAATCTTCAGTGGCGGTGAGAGCCGGAATGGGGGTTAGCATTGGAGCAGCATTCTCCTCGTTCACTGTAATCGTGAACGTCTTGCTGTCGGTGAGTGTGGGAGTTCCAGACTGCACCGCGCTCACGGTCAATGTGTGAGTTGAGCCTCCTTGGCCCTCGCTCGGAATCCAGACAATCAAGCCAGAGCTGCTAAGGCTCAACCCGTCCGGCGCCGTCGAGTCGAGGCGATAGCTCACTGTGCGACCGTTCATGCCAGGGGTGGCTTGCAACTGGATCTGCACGAGTTCGCCTTCACTGACCGTCTTGTTCGCAATCGCTCGGAGAGTCGGCGGGACCAATTCCGGCTTCACCACGACCCGGAAGGTGGTCGAGGCGGAGAGGGGCGGCACATCGTTATCGGTCACAGTCACCGTCACGTCATTGGTGCTCGGAGTCTGGGTTGGTCCCGGCGTCCAGGTGATAACCCCAGTTTGCGAATTGATCGTCATGCCAACCGGAGCGCTGCTTAAACTGAACGTGAGAACAGTTCCGACATCTGGATCACTCGCCTGAGCGACAACCTGCAACGAGGTGTTCGCCTCGAGCGTTTGTGCGGGGATCGCAGCTATCGTCGGACGTGTGGAGATCTTCAGAACGGTATAGCTGAATGTCTTCGACGCGGTCAGCCCGTCGTCATCTGTGACTACCACGGTCGCGAAGCCAGAACTTGGCGTCTGGGCCAAGGTAGGTGTCCAAGTAATCAATCCAGTTTGGGCGTTGATTGTCATCCCAGCAGGAGCAGCGCTGAGGCTGAACGTCAGAGCTGCGCCTGGGTCGATGTCGCTAGCGGCCACTTGCAAGCTGAGCGAGCCGTTACCTGGGATGGTTTGAGGAGCGATCGCCGCAATGGTTGGGGCGGTCATCTGCTTCAGGACAACCACGGCGAATTCATTTGTGTCGGTCAGCCCAGAGTCGTCCGTGACGATCACAGCAACTGTGTTGGAGCTTGGTGTTTGCGCAGCCGTCGGTGTCCAGGTGATCACGCCAGTCTGCGCGTTGACCTGCATCCCGACTGGATAACGTCCGAGGCTGTAAGCCAGAATGGCTTCCAAATTCGCATCCGTCGCGGAGACAGTTAGCAAGAGCGAGCCACCAGCAGGAACCGTTTGCGCAGGGATCTCCGCCAGAACCGGAGCTTTCGGCGCAGGAACCACGACCACGTTAAAGGTGACCTCGCTGTGGAGTGGCTCCTCCTCATCATCATCGGTAACAATAACAGTGACCTCATTGGTCGTCCGGACCTGCACATCGGCTGGGATCCAGGTTATAACACCTGTTTCAGCGTCGATCTCCATGCCTGCAGGCGCTCCCGGAGCGAAGGTGAATTCAAGCTCAGCATCAGGATCCTCATCAGTCGCGATGACCTGCGCGGTGAAGAGCAGGCCACCGGTTGCGGTGAGTTGCGTGATGGGTTGCACAACCGGGGGCTGGTTCGGCGGCTCGAGGCTCCAGCTGCGGGTGACAAGATCCACGCCAGCATTGCCAGCGAGGTCTTCCACGCCAGCAGTGTTGATGGCGAAGATATACACGCCTGCGGACGCTGTGACATTCGAAAGGCCTTCAAGCCTGTAGATGCCGTTGTCGAGCAAGTTCAGCGTCATTTCCGAAGTGAGCAGGTTGGCGCCGCCATTCACCGTTAATTGGAGGTCATCCAGTGAGAAGGTGGACGCGTTGATCGCTTCGGTGAATTGGAACTCGATCCCGCCAATGGCGGTTTCCCGAGGTGATTGAACCGTGGCAATGGTCGCGGAAGGCGGCACTTCGTCCACGAAGACGTTGACGGTCGCTTCTTCGGAGAAGTTCCCCGCAGCATCAATGGCCTGAACGCGGAGGCTATGTGAGCCTGGGGTCGCGAATTGGATTTGCTTCGAGAAGGTCGCGCCGTTGACGGCAGCCAAGCCGAGGTCTGTTTGGCCCGTGAAGTTTTGCACACGCACGGTGAGGTTAGGCTCACCGAGGGAGCCGGAGAGCGTGATCGCGCGCGACTTCGTGAGTTTGTCTGTCGCGGATGATCCCGTGTCAGGCGCAATGACGAATGAAGCAGGGACTGCTGGTTTGGTGATGTCCAGTGTCCAGTCAACAGAGGCCGAGCCGGAGCCGTTGTTGCCTGCTGCATCAGCCACACCGGCGGCGTTTACAGTAAGGGTGTAATTGCCCTGGTTGCCGCTGACCCAGTTGAAGTTGCTGATGCGGAAGGTAAAACCTTGCAAGCGCTCAACCCGTGTGTCGGCGGTGATCAAGTTGCCCCCACCATTCAAAGAGAGCGCAATGTCACGATAGTCGAACGTGCCGACATCGATCTCTTCACTGAACGTGACGTCCACCGCTTGCACCACGGTGTTGCGATAGGCGTTGCCAAGTCGCTCGATGCCGGTGATGGAAGGCCGAACATTGTCCAGTGTCCACTCAACGCTCAGCGAGCCGCTGCCGGAGTTGCTCTCTGTGTCGAGAACGCCGGAAGCCTGCACCGCGAGGCGGTATGACCCCGGCTCCGCTGTGAGGTTGCCAAGGCCGCTCAGGCGAATCGTGGTCGCGTTGACCGGTGTCACCACGACGCCCGACGCTGCCAGGTTAGGCCCGCCGTTGTGGGTGAGAGTGAAGTCCTCGGCGTCGAAGCTCGCCGACAGAATTGGCTTGGAGAAGACGACCTCAAGGTCCGTCACCGGGAGCTTGCGAAGCTCGCCGGAGAGGCCGTTGATGGCCACAATAGCTGGCTTGGAGAGGCCTTTGGCCCAGCGGATTTCGTGCGAGCCTTCGACGGAGTTCCCGCCAGCGTCCACAATCCCTGATCCTGTGATGGTCAGGAGATACGAGCCATCCTCCGCTGTGAAGCCCGAAAGCCCACTGATGCGATAGATCGAGCCTTCCACATGCTCAATGGTGACGCCCCCCTCGATAAGATTGGCGCCGCCATTGAAGGTCAGCGCTAGATCGGCAGCCGTGAAGGAAGTGAGATCAATCTGTTCAGAGAAGCTCACGTCGATGGACGAAACAGCAGCGGCTTGCACAGCTGCAAAGCCAGGGGCGCCAAGGAACAGCGGAACAACCGAATCGCTGGAGCGGTAATACAATGTGTATTGGCCGGAGCTGTTGTTATCGAGCAGATGAACCAACCGCTCACGGCGAACGCCAGTTTGCGAGCTGGGGAAGCTGCGATCGGTCGTCCAGACATTGTCTCCGACCAACATTTCTTTGCCATCCGAGCGCACCGCGCGGTCGAGGCGATAACCGGCGCCGGGGTCCGGCATCTTGAGGTAAACCCAGCCAGAACCCATGCCCGCGCTAATGCTCACTTGCATGTTGCCCGGGCCGGCAGCGGAGTTAGCGCTCGCGCCTGAGGCGAGATTCACGGGTGCAATGCTGCCATCACTCAAATAGAGCGTGTCAGGAGCGTTGTCTGGATCCGGATCATCGTTGACCAGGAAGTCGGGGACGTTGTCGTCGCCATTCCGATCGGTGCGCACGGTGTGAATGAGTTCGTGAATCTCGACGCTGTCGATCAGCGACAGGCGCGGATCGCCCAAGCCGTCGATATGCTCGAACTTGGCGCTGTATTCGATGAACTTGCCTTGCAGCGTTGATATGAGCTTCCAGATGCCCACCTTGGATTGGCCTGGCTCAATGCGGCCAAGGTTTGCCGTAAGCGTTGGCGCGACCGTTTCAGCGCCCACTTGCGTGCCAATGATCTTGAAATCAATAAGCAGGCCTTTCTCGTTCTCAATGATTTCCGGCTGCGCGGAAGTGATCTTGAAATCGATCGCCGCGCCCTTGCCCGTGTTCTTGACCAGCAGACCCAAAGCGAACGGCTCGGAAGGCTCCGTTTCATCTGTGTTTGGATCATCAGCAAAGACATCCCGCTGCTGGAAGTAAACGAGGTGCAGCGCTGGGTCTGGATACACTGTGATCGCGTCTGGAATGAGAGGGACCTCAACAAGGTTCTCACCTTCCATATAACGCAGTGTGCCGCCGATGCGGTAAATTGTCGGGCCTTCCGGAGCGGCCTCGCGATTCGGAATGAAGGTCCACTTTGCGCTCGCGTTGGCTTTGGCGGGGATCACTCCGCTGCCATCGACCGCGCTCAGGCTCACGAGTTCCGGCCCACGGATGCCGAAGCGATCGTTCACGGAGTTGCCGTCCTGGTCGCGAATGTCCAGCGTTACGGCCACGCCCGTCAGGCTCAACTCATCGTGACCGTTGTCGATCTCAAGGGTTCCCAGGAATGCCGCGCGGGTGATCACCGCTTCCTGCTCAATGCGGAGGCGAACACGGGCGCAGACGTTGCCTTCGGCCGTTGTTGGGGCATCAGCCAAGGCCGCCACAGCGCTGGAAGCGCTCAAGCTTTCGTTGCCGAAGGTGTCGCCCGGATTGCAGTTCGGGCTGTAATCCCAATAGATCGGAGCTGGTGTTGGGAAGTCAGGAGACCCCCCCACGCCACCGAAGTAGCTGATACCGCCCCCTCCACCACCGCCCCCGCCCCCGCCTGTTCCACCACCGAAGGATGGCAGGCTTGGGCAAAAACAATTTCCAAACGTAAGCGCAGCGCCGACAGCGCCTTTAACGTCACGTGTGGCAACGCCGCAAGCCATTTTGAGAATGGTGATCAGGCACTCGTCTTCAAGGCAGTTCACGAGGCAGTCGACCAATTCGCAAGTGTCCCAATCGAGCAGGTCTTTCGGATTGCCACCTTTCTGGACGACGTCTTTGACCTTGTCCTTAATGCAATCCTGAATGCCTTCCCAGCAATCGCGCTCCACGGGCACTGGTTGCAAGCTGAGGTCGTTCACATGCCACCGGCGATCCGGCCCGCAGACGAAGGACCATTTCACTTTCAGTTCGGGCAAGGCCTCGCAACCGGTAAAGGTTGTTCCGCCAGCGGCAGCCTTGATCTTCTTTGAGAAGCCGTTGAAGCCGGAGATAAAGTTTGCGCTAGGTTTCGCGCGAATAAGGATCGGAACACGAATGGTGGTTTTCGCGGGAAGGACATCAATCATGTCCACTAGCGGTTTGATTTCGAAGTGCTCATTTTCGGGCACTACCACGGAGACGCGCTCGGCGGCGATTAAGCCGTGATTGGTGACACGAATGTCGATCTGGGTGTCCTCGCCTTCAACAACGACAGGCAGCAGCATTGGATTCTCGATGGTGACCACCGGGATCGGAACTTCCGTTTCGAAAACGGACTCCAGAACGACACGATAGCGGTCTTCAATCTGTGTCGGAACCACAGTCCAGCGGTATGACACCGTCTGGCGATCAATGAAGACAGTCATGTTGGTGCTCAATCCAGGGACGACGGTGACAGGCGCGCGGTAAGTGCCGTGGTTGCGAGCGCTAACGGTGAGTTGGTAAGTCCCTTCCATCAGGTTCGTGAGGTTCACGATGCCGGTGTTGTCAGTCGTCGCGAGAGAGACGGTTTCGCCAGTCAGACCATCGGTGAGGCGGACTTCAGCGCCCTCAACGCGCGGCGCTCCAGCGACATGGAACGTGAAGTCATCTGTGACTTCGACCGAGATGTCTCCGCGGGCTTCGGACAATGCGCGGAATCGGAATGGCACCGTGAGACTGACGCCGGTGCCATTAATGACCAGGCTGCCGTCGTAACGGAGGAGCGGGAGATCGGCCGCTGGGTTCAACGCGAGAACGATATTGCGCTTCTCGCCAGGGAGCAGTGACGGCTGATTCGTTTCAGTCACCGCGCTCAGCCATGGAACGGCAGGAAGCAGAACCTGCATCGGCCCGGACGCCGCGCCGCCAAGATTTGCCAATTCGAATTCAACGAAGGTCTTACGGCCGCGCAGCATTCCTTTCTCAAGGAAACCGGGGTTGGCAGTGAGGGTCGCCGTTTGCGGCGCAACGGTCAGGTCTATCGGTATGATTGCGGTGGCGCCTTCATCCGAGGTGATCCTCATCGAAGCGCGCAGGCGCAGGGCGGATGGGATCTGACCAACGGTGATTGTGTAGTTGAGTTTAGCGCTTGCGAGAGGCTCCAGACGGTTCGTTGTGGTGGGGCTGATCTGGATGTAATCCGGCAGGTCGAGGAACTCGAACTGGAAGTCGTTGAGCGGAATTTCGCTCAGGTTTTCAATATTCAGCTCACCGTTGTAGCTGGACATTGGGAACATTCGGGTAGTGAGCTGCCCTTCGACAAAGCGCATGCCGATCAGTTGCAACGAATCGTCCAGAATATCCTCCTCGACGCCAGGGTGATCAGCAGCCAGGCGAACCTGCCCAGCTTCATTGGAGAGCGGTTGGAAGTTGGTTGCGAACTGGCCGTTGGCATCCGTGCGGACAGTGATGACGCGGCGGGTGCCTTTCACCAGCACGCGCACAGTCACGAGCGCAAATGGCGCCGGCTCTCCAGTGCCGCTCTTATAGGCGCGGCCACGCAGCGGAATCGTTGTTCCGCTCAAAGCGAGGCTGACGTCGGTCTCAACTTCAGCACGGTATGCGGGAGCAACAGTGACTGGCGTTGTCGCAACTAGCGTGTTGTTTCGTGAAGATCCCTCTGTGACCGAATCGTTCGAATCCGTCACAACCATCAGGTAATACTGGCCTGGTGTTGTTGGGAGCTGAACGCTGATGTTCTTCTCGTAGCTCGCGCCGACGGCGAGCGGAGTAACGCCGGAGTATGACCCCACAAACTGCGGGTTCGCGCCATTCGCTGAGCTGGAGATGTAAACGCGATCCACCCACGAATTCGTTGCAGGCGCAATGCCGTCATTGCTCACTTTGTAAGTGGCTTGAACGCTCGCGGCGGTCTCACCGGAAGCCACCGTTGAAATCTGAATTGGACGGAGGTCTGGAAGGTCTATGTCCGACACATTGATAGCCCCCACGCCAGATGTGTAACCACCGGCGGCTGCCGTCACGCTGACGCGTTGAATCCCATCTGGAGTTCCGTCTGGAACACCGGTGATAGTGAATCGTGCGCTTTGCGAGCCGTTCGGAATAGTGATCTGTGCTGGCACTGTCGCCTCGGAAAGGTCGCCGCTCGACAGTGTGACCACGAGATCTCCAGTTGGTGTTGTGTTGCGCGAAACGGTGCCCTCAGCAGAGCCGTTCTCAGAGAGCAGGTCGTTGTCGAAAGCCACTTTCAACGTCGGCCCGTCGTCATCGGTAATGTTCAACGTTGCGCTAGCGGAACCAGCCTGAATTGGCGTTTGGAAAAGACCGTCCGTGTAGAAGGCGGTGAGGGTGACGGAACGGTTCCCATCCACTTGATCATTGTTTGCCACACAAACGGGCACGGTTGCGGTCGTCTCGTTGGCTGGAATGGTGACGTGCTGCGGAACTGTTGCCGCGGAGGTGTTCGAGCTGTGCAGGACAATTCGAATCGCTTCTGGCGAGGCCTGCGGGCGAGCCACGATTGCTTCGGTGGCTGGATTAGCCGCGCCTTCGGAGACAGTCGGATCCACCATGGTCAACGTGAGCGCTCCCAGGTCGTCATCAACAACTTCCACGGCGTGGGACACGGAAGCATACCCATGCACGCTTGGAGTGATGGTCACTGGCGCGGTGCGGTTCGGGACGGTGTTGTCTACCACGCTCAGGAAGAAGTTCACCGTCGTCTGGCCTGCAGGAATGGTGACGTTTGCGGGAACCGTCACGCGCGCTGGATCAGTGCTGACGAGGGCCACTGTAAGCGGTGAGCCAAGATTGGCGTTGCGGCGAAGCATAACCGTTGCGGCGTTCGCGCCCGCGTTTTCACTGACAGTGTCTGTGGTTATAAGAACATAAACCGTGGGCTGGTCGATATTCTTCACCAGCAACGCATGCGCGCCGGGCTGATACCCGCCTGCGCTCGCGCTGATGTTCACCGAAATGTCTGTGTCAGCGAACTGATCTTCGACCGCCCCGATTGGGAAAGTGACTGACGCAGCTCCAGCTGGAATGGTCACACTCGCCGGGACCGAGGCCTCGCTAGAGGCGCTGCTTGCCAGATTGACTACCAACGCGGAGGAGTCGCCTCCATTGCGAGTGACAGTGCCGATGGCTGCTTGCGGGCCGCTGTTCTCCAGCACAACTGTGCGGGAGAGCGTCACCTGCAGCTGCAGCGGAATATTCAAGGTCGAGCTGCTGACGCTCACGTTGTTATCCTCATCCGATTCGAAGACGGCGTTATTGGCATCCGTGCGTATAACGATCGATTTGGCGCCGGCGCCGAAGCGGGGCAGTGTCACTGATTGCGTGCGGATGAGGGAACTGTTTGCAGCCAGCGTGTTCGTGAAAGTAAATGTTGCGAGAAGCTCGTCGTTCCCGACGGTCGCATCGGACGAAAGGAACACCTGCTCCGTCCAAACGCCTGAAGCGGCAGCGGCGCCACGGTTGGTGAGGGTCCAACGGAGTTGAACTGGCTCAGCAGATGCCGCGGCCCCTGGCGCGAGGATTTCGGAGACGAAGAGATCGGCGGCTGGAGCAAGCGTGGAGGTGGCTTGGATGCGGGCGATGTTATTCGCCTCCGCATCGAACCCGTTCTTGTGCTCAAACACTGAATTCTGAGAATCAGTGATCACCACCACTTCAAGCGTGCCGACGCCTGCATTTCCGTTCGGAAGAGTCACGGTGGCCTGCCGTGACAAGCCTGTGTTAGCGGCGATTGGAGCGGAGGCGGACACTTCGGCATTCACGAGGGTGTCGAGCAACACGGCTCCTGTGCTGTTATTCAGCACCCGAACGCGTTCAGAAAACGCCCCGGTAATTGCCGCGGAGCCGTTGTTGAAGCTGGTCCAGGTGATCGTCACCGCGGCCCCGGACACGGGTGATGTTGGAGAAATCTGCAGGTTCCTAACCTCCAGGTCGGGGTAGTTGCCGATGGTTGAGGTGACGTTTTGCGCGAAGAGGTTGTTCGCCTCACCGTTGGGGCTTTGCTCAGTCAGTTGGTTGTAGACATCAGCGATGATCCGCACCTGCAGGGAGCCGACTGCGGACGGTCCTTGCGGCAACTGAATACGGGCTTCGCGCGCGACGGAAGCCCCAGCGGCCAGCGGGCCACGCACGGCCGCATCGTACTGCACGAAGGCTTCGCCGAGCGCGACGCCTGCTGCAGCGTTGGTGACTTGGACGTAATCATACCAGGAGCTGGCAGTAGCGCCGTCCGCGATGTTGGTGTCGTTCCAGCGCACAACCAACTCTGATCCAGAAGTGATGGTGGCGGGCAGAATGGTGACATTCGCGATTGCCAGGTCTGGGGCTTTGATCGTCGTAAATGTCGACGTTGCGGAGATAGACTCGTTGCCTGCCTGGTCGCGGCTGCGAGCCCGGAATTGGTACGAAGCCTCCGGATTAAGACCGGTCACGAGAACGCGGTGATTCGTGACCAGCGCAGCCGAGAACGGCGTCATGCGGCCAAATGAACCCGATGGGCCAAACTCAACCTGCGAACTTGCCGGCTCGGTTGTGGTCCAGGTAATGACGGCATTCACGGACCCCGGGCTGCTCGCCAGCGCGGCAATCGTTGGGGCCACCGCATCGACAACGATGAGCGCGGCATTGGTTCCCCTCATCGCTGCGCCTTCGATGTCCACCGCGCCTGAAACGTGGAGCTGGTTCGTGCCATCCACTCCAGGAACAAATGTGATGAGTCGGCTGCGGAAGGTGTCGTTCGTCAGCCACAAACCGTCGCCTGCAACGATTGGGTTCGTCCCGCCACTCAGATTCGTCAGTGTCAGGACTGGAAACACATTGGTGTCCATCGGGCGGTTGAACTGCAGCGTCAGGAAGAAGTTTGCGGTCGCGGGCACCGGATTCGGGATATTGCCGCGCACGTCCACCAGAGTTGGGAAAAGGCTGCGAGAACTATATTCAGCCACGAAGTTCATGGTGGTCGGATCTTCAGTGCGCACAATCAGGCTTAAGTTGCGGTTCGTGTCAGCCACCGCGCCATTGAGGAGGTAACGTTTGAAGGTATAAATCGTCTCGTTGTTCGTGATGCTTAATGGGGCGCTTAAAGTGAGCGTGTCTCCATTCGTGTAAACGCCAGCCCCGCTGACGCTGGCCACGCCGGCAGGATCGCTGGCCGTTGTGACGGTGTGAACAAGGTTCGTCGCTTCGAACTCCGCAGTGAGGTCACGGTTCGTCACGATGTTCAGCGAAAGTGTGGCCGCCGTGGAAAGCTCAGCATCGCCTTCCATCCAGCGGGTGAAGCGATAACCGAATTTCGCCTGCGCGCTCAGATTGGCCGTGGAGCCATAATTGTAGTTCCCCGCGCCGGTGATGATCCCGGAGTTGGCTGGCGCGGTGGTCACGGTCACTGGGAAGCTTGGCAAACGGAAGTTCGCCACAAGGTTACGGTTCGTGCGAATCGTGAAGGTGTAGGAAGCGTTCGCGCTTTGAACCAGGCCGTTTTCCGTCCAGTTAAAGAAAGCATATGGGAGCTGATCCTGTTTGGCCGCAGCCGTCACAGTCACAGAATCGCCATCCAGAAACTCCCCGGAGCCTGAGACAGTTCCCCCGGCGACAGGGCTCGCGGCCAGGTTCACCGCAAAACGCGCAAGAATGGTGAACTGCGTCTTAAAGGTGTTCGCCTCCGCGGCTGTGTGGCCAGCGACACTGTATTCGAAGAGCGCGTCCTCGCTGTCCGTCGTGACCGCCACTTCATAGACGCCGGGCGAGGTGGCGCTG
>Ga0196963_10001230_pt1 | contig 18267 bp, 19 predicted proteins | sample S1_5metaG_FD_148600 | JGI IMG/M metagenome (GOLD analysis project Ga0196963, IMG submission 148600) | Soil microbial communities from Anza Borrego desert, Southern California, United States - S1_5 | ecosystem: Environmental > Terrestrial > Soil > Desert | place: USA: California | collected... | reverse complement strand
GTCGCTTCCGTCGCTGTTGCGGTGGTGATTTTTGCCGGAATTGATTACGGCCTCCAGAAATTAGTAGTTTTAGCCATCAAATAATCATGAGCGACGAACTAAACGATACTCCACAAAACCAAGAGCCTGAAGCACCTGTCCCGGCCGGCCGTCAATCGGGCCAAGCTGGTTGGTACGTTATCCACACCTATGCTGGTTACGAAGACCAGGTCGCTGAAAATATCAAACAACGGGCTGAAACACTCAAGCTCCAAGAGTATATTTTCGAGGTCATCGTGCCTAAAGAAAAACAGATCGAGATCAAAAACGGCAAGCGCAAAATTGTCGAGAAACGCAGCTTTCCGGGTTATGTTTTCGTCAATATGATCGTGACTGACGAATCTTGGTACGTCGTTCGCAACACCCCTAGCGTGACCGGTTTCTTGGGTTCCGGTGTCCGGCCGACACCGATTCCGGAATCAGAGATTGTTTCGATCAAATCAAAAATGGAGCAGGAAGAACCAGAGCATACCGTTGATCTACGTGAAGACGATCTGGTCCGGATTAACGACGGCCCGCTCAAAGGCTACGAAGGTAAAATTACCGAGGTTGATGCTAATAAAGGTCGCGTCAAAGTTTCGGTGTCGATGTTCGGCCGCGAAACGCCGGTAACCTTAGACTTTTTACAGGTAAAGAAAATTTAAATTAACTATGGCTAAAAAAGTAAAAACAATTGTCAAAATTCAACTGCCGGCCGGGCGAGCAACGCCTGCACCGCCAGTCGGTACCGCACTCGGACCACACGGCGTCAATATGATGGAGTTCGTCAACGCTTTTAACGAGCAAACTCGGCCGATGGGCGATACGGTTGTACCCGTCGAAATCTCGATTTACGAAGACCGGACTCTCAGCTTTATCACTAAAACCCCACCGGCAGCTAACCAACTTTTGAAAGCGGCGGGTTTGCAAAAAGGTTCCCAGACTCCGAAGAAAGAAAAAGTCGGCAAAGTCACTCGCGAACAGATCCGAGCTATTGCCGAGAACAAAATGGCAGACTTAAATGCGCGGACAATCGAGCAAGCCGAGAAAATTATTGAAGGTACGGCCCGTTCGATGGGGATTGAAGTCGCTAAATAAATTAAGCAGCAAGCAGTAGCAAAAACACCCGGTTTAACCGGGTGTTTTTGTCTTCTGGCCGTGTTACCATGCCACCAATGAGCGCTGACCACGTCTGGGATCTTTCGGTGCTGTACCGATCCGATAATGATCCCCAAATTGAAAAAGACCTTACCGAAGTGACTCGGGTTAACGCCGCTTTTGCTGCTAAATGGCGAGGCCGGACTGATTATCTAACCGACCCGACTGGGTTGCTTGAAGCCTTAGAGGAGAAAGAGGAAATCCGCCGGCGTTACGGCAGTAGTGGTAAGCCGGGTTACTACTTTAGTTTGCGTTCCTCTCAGGATCTAAACGATCCAAGTCTGCGGGCCAAGGCAGCCCTGGTTAGTGATGTCGGTAAGAAAAATAGTAACACGACCCGGTTCTTTTCGTTGGCTTTAGGTAAAATTCCTCAAGCCCAGCAAAAGAAGTTTCTGGCCGCTCCCGAGCTGAAAAAATACCACCAATACCTCCGTCAACTATTCCTCCACTCGCGGTATCATCTATCGGAATCGGAAGAGAAAATCATCACTCTGCTGGGCGGCCCAGCCTGGGGACGTTGGTCGCGGATGCTGACCGGATTTTTAGCCAAAGAAGAGCGAGAGGTCTTGCTCGAAGATGGTAGTCGCACTACCAAAAATTTCAGTGAGCTTAGCCCCTTGATGAAGAGCCAAGACAAAGCGGTCCGCGATTCGGCCGGGGCGGCTGCCAACGATATTCTACTGGCTAACGTCGAAGTGGCCGAGAACGAGCTCAACGCAATTTTGGAAACCAAAAAAGTCGATGATGAGCTCCGTGGCTACATTCGGCCTGACCAGCCGCGTCACCTGGCCGATATGGTCGACAGTCAAGTCGTTGATACCTTGGTTGAGACGGTCAGCGCCCGATTTGCTATTGCGGAACGTTTTTACCAGCTCAAAACTAAGCTACTGGGTCTGAAGAAACTTGAATATCACGAGCGTGGCGTTGAGTACGGCGATCTTGGCGGTAAATTTTCTTACGAGCAAGCGGTTCAGATTGTCGACCGGGCCCTGAGTGGCCTCGATGAAGAGTTCGGCAGCATTTTTCGAATGTTTGTTGCCAAGCAACAGATCGATGTCTATCCACGCTCTGGCAAGCGCGGCGGGGCCTTTTGTACTTTCGACCGAGTAACCCTACCGACGTATATCATGCTCAACTACACCGATACCTTGCAGGATGTCACGACGCTAGCTCATGAAGTCGGACACGGCATCAACGACGAGCTGATCCGGCAACACCAACCACCCGTCTACGCTGGCACACCGCTCTCGACCGCTGAAGTCGCCAGTACTTTCATGGAGGATTTTGTCTTAAGTGAACTATCAAAAAAAGGCGACGCCGAGCGCCAACTGGCAATCATGGTCATGAAGCTCAATGATGACGTCTCGACAATTATGCGACAGATCGCTGCCTATAAGTTTGAGCGCGAGCTTCACGCGGAATATCGGCAACGAGGTTATCTTTCTAAGAAAGAAATCGGTGAGATATTCCAAAAACACATGAAAGCGTATATGGGCTCGTCAGTCGAACAATCGCCCGGTTCAGAAAATTGGTGGGTCGGTTGGCATCATTTTCGCCGACCGTTCTATGTCTATTCGTACGCTAGCGGTCTATTGATTTCCAAAGCCTTGCAGCGTTCGGTCAAGGCAGATCACACGTTCGTCACCAAGGTCAAAGACTTTCTGTCGGCTGGCTTGAGCGATACCCCAAAAAATATTTTTGCCAAACTTGGTATCGATATAGAAGATGCCGCTTTTTGGAACTTCGGTCTCGATGAAATTGAAGCAGCCCTCGACCAAGCAGAGAAACTGGCGATTAAACTAGGGAAAATCTAGGAGATTAAGGAAAAGCCTCGACTTACGTCGCGGCTTTCCTTTGAAATCTCCCTACATTCTCGCCAACCTCACAGGGAATTATTGCGCGCATTTTAATAAGGCGCGGGTTGGTTAAACGCAGAAAGCGACAGCAGCGAATTGCTTCGCTACTAGCGTTTTCGGCGTTACGGTTTTCAAGTGCCAAAAGAATTTAGCATAATGGGTTAATAATGTCAATGCACCTGGGTTGGTTTAAAAAGGCGACGGTTAGCGACTTTCTTAGTCTGAGTGCTATCGAACAAATCGGTCCCGCCAGTTGGCAAAAACTCTACTCGGCATTTCCCACAATTGAAAAACTCTTGCGGGCAACGCTTGTCGAGCTTCGTCGCGCCGGTCTGACCGACAACCAAGCCCACGCTTTCCTCGATCGCCCGACCGCCACTGAAAAAGAAGAGAAACTGCTGAAGCACCATTCGATTGATATCGTCACTCTTGAAGACTCCAACTATCCCGGTCTCCTGAAAGAAATCAACGACCCACCGCTCTGGCTTTTTTATCGGGGCGACTTGAATTGCTTATCTAAGCCAACCGTCACGGTTGTTGGTAGCCGCAAGCCAAGCGCCTATGCGCTTGAGGCGCTAAAGCTGCTTTTCTCGGCCTCATTCTTATCTCAAGTAACGACGGTTTCCGGGCTAGCGTATGGTGTCGACAAAACCATTCATCAAAGTAGCCTGGCTGCTGACGGTACCACCGTCGCGGTCCTGGCTGGTGGCCTGGATGCGATCTATCCCGTTGACCATACTCACTTGGCTAGTGAAATCGTTGAGCGGGGCGGCCTTTTGCTGAGCGAGTACTCGCCGCTTGATCGGCCGCAGCCGTACAAGTTTCCGGTTCGGAACCGAATTGTGGCCGGTCTTTCTCCGGCAACGGTAATTATCGAAGCCAAAATTAAATCCGGTACTTTGACTACAGCGGCCTCAGCCATCGACTATAACCGGGACGTTTTTGCCCTGCCGGGGGATATGACTCGCGAAACAGCTGCCGGTGGCAACTTGCTCATCAAACGGGGGGCGATGTTGCTCGACGACCCCGCTCAATTATTGGAATATTACGGCTTGTCGGGGGTGGAGGAGAAGGTCGTTGCTGTTGACAGCGCCGCCAGCGCTCTCTTACACTTACTGACTAGCCGGGCCCTCGACCTTGATGAAATGGTCAGCGCTACTGGCCAGACAGTTGAAAACCTTTTAGGATTAGTAACAGAGCTGGAGCTGTCAGGATTAGTGTATCAACCTCAGCCCGGACGCTATCAGAAGACTAAGAATTAGAATTATATGGCCAAGAAACTCGTTGTCGTAGAAAGTCCCGCCAAAGCCAAGACGATTGGCCAATATTTGGGTCCGGATTACGTCGTTAGAGCGTCGTACGGTCACGTTCGTGACCTGCCAAAGAGCAAGCTCGGCATTGATATTGATAAAGACTATGCTGTCGACTACCTAACGATTACTCGGTCAAGAAAAGTCGTTAACGAGTTGAAAGATGCGCTCAAAAAAGCCGACGAACTCTATCTAGCCACTGACTTTGACCGCGAAGGTGAAGCCATTGCTTGGCACCTGGTTGAGATCCTTAAGCCTAAGAAGCAAGCCAAGCGGATTACCTTTCATGAAATTACCAAATCAGCGATCCAACAAGCTATCGAACACCCACGGACTATCGACCCCGATCTAGTCGACGCGCAGCAAGCTCGACGGATTCTTGACCGCTTAGTTGGCTACAAGCTTTCACCGTTTCTTTGGAAGAAAGTTTACCGCGGCCTTTCAGCCGGCCGGGTCCAGTCAGTCGCCGTTCGTTTAATCGTTGAGCGGGAGCGGGAGATTCGCGAATTCAAGGTTCGTGAGTACTGGACGCTCGACGCCCTTTTGAAAGGGAAGAACGGCGAATTCGCCGCTTATGTTTCCGAAAAGAACTCGACCAAACCGATGGAGGTCGAGAAGAAAGACGAGATCGAGAAGCTGGCCAAACAGCTTAAGAACGCGACGCTCAAGATCACTAGCAAAGAAGTTAGCCAATCAACCCTGAACCCTCAGCCGCCGCTCATTACTTCAACCTTGCAGCAGCAAGCCGCCCGTTTTTGCCACTTTGCCGCCAAAAAGACGATGAAGATCGCCCAGGATTTATACGAAGGCGTCGATATTGCCGGGATGGGTACAGTCGCTTTAATCACCTACATGCGTACCGACTCGTATAACTTGGCTGACCAAGCCAAAAAGCAGGCCGCCCAGGTGGTCAGTCAGGATTTTGGCCAGAACTACTTGCCCGCCAAGCCCAATAACTACACGAAGAAAGTTCGAGGGGCTCAGGAGGCCCACGAAGCGATCCGGCCGACTGACTTTTCCCTAACACCCAACAAGCTCAAAAATAAACTTAGCCGCGACCACTTCCGTCTCTACGAGTTGATTTGGCGCGCCGCTATCGCTTCACAGATGTCATCGGCCCAAGTCGAGACGACTACCGTCACGGTCAGCTCAAGTGAAGGCGCTAAACTCATTGGCCGCGGCCGCAAGTTGCTGTTCGACGGCTTCTTAAAAGTCTTTGACGAAGCCGAGGAACGTTTTGAAGCTCTACCGGAGCTTTCAGAGGGGGAGGAAGTCACCTTTAAAAAACTCGAACCAACCCAGCACTTCACTCAACCACCCGCTCGTTACTCCGAAGCGACGTTAGTCCGAGAACTAGAGAAACGCGGTATCGGCCGGCCATCAACTTACGCCCCAATTATGTCGACGATTGTCGATCGCGGTTATGTTACTAAACAAGCCGGCCGCTTCGTTCCGGAAACGGTGGCTGAAGTAGTAACTGACCTGCTGGTTGAGCACTTCCCAACCATCGCTGATTACAACTTCACCGCCGGGATGGAGGAAGAGCTCGACGAAATTGCGGAAGGTAAAAAGGGGCTGGTCAAAGTTCTCGATGAATTTTATAAGCCGTTCGCCAAGTTACTAACCGAAGGAGAAAAAGCAGTCGATAAAAAAACGATCGTCGAAGAGAAGACTGACGAGAAGTGTCCGGAATGTAGTAAGCCGTTAGTCATTAAGCTGGGCCGTTTTGGTAAATTCTACGCCTGTTCTGGCTTCCCGGACTGTAAGCACACCGCCCCGATTACGGAAAATATGGACAAAGAGGAGCAAAAAGCCGTTGAGGAACAGGCTGGCGAGAAATGTCCGGAATGCAAAGACGGCGAGTTAGTTCTGAAGCAAGGCCGGTTCGGTACCTTCTTCGGCTGTTCAAATTACCCGAAATGCAAACACACCAAAGCAATTGTGGTTGCCTCGACGGTGCCATGTCCGAACTGCAACAAGGAGCTGGTTCGCAAGATGACTCGGCGCGGCAAACCGTTCTGGGGCTGCTCGGGCTATCCTAAATGTAAAACCGCCTTTTGGGACGAGCCATTAAACGAAAAATGTCCGGAATGCAGCAACCTGCTGGTTAAAAAGAAGTCCGGGATTGCTTGTAGCCAGTGTGGCTACTCGAAAGAAGCTGTTCCCGCTTAACCTTTTCCTGAAACTAGGTAGAATGACAGTTGATCTATGAAGAGCGTTTTGCCTAAGGCTGTCGAAAAGTTATCTAATGTCCTCTCCTCGTTACCCGGTGTTGGGCCAAAAACTGCTAACCGTTTGACGTTCTATCTCCTGGGCCGAAGCGATGACGAGCTCCAGCAGTTCGGTCAAGCGTTCAGCACGTTGAAAGAAAGCGTGGTCAACTGCTCGACCTGCCATATCGTCGCTGAGACCGATCCTTGTCCGATTTGTAGTGACACTTCCCGCGAAATTGAAAAACTCGCCGTGGTCGAAGAATCGTTAGATGTCTTAGCGCTGGAAAAAGCTCGCTTCAGCGGCCGCTACCACGTGCTCGGCGGTCAGATTTCCCCAATTAATAACGTCGGACCCGAAGACCTAGCCATTAGTCATCTGCTCAGTCGCTTGGAAGAGGGGAGTATCAAGGAAGTAATTTTAGCGACCGATCCATCACTCGAAGGCGAAGCCACTGCTCTCTATATTGATGAACAAGTTAAAACCAAGCAGCAGCAAAAGCTTATCAGCGACGATGTTAAAGTTACCCGGCTAGCCCGCGGCTTGCCGGTCGGTGGCGATTTGGAATACGCCGATGAGCTAACTTTAAGCCGGGCTCTTGAGGGCCGTCGGTCGTACTCAACTGATTAGAGAAAATTACTGTTGTTTCTCGCTTAGTTCCGCTACTATGACGAAGTAATGGAACCAAGTGTCGACCAAGAATTCGCCTGTGAAGATTGCGGTTTCACCTCGCCGGTGCCAAACGATGTCTGTCCCAGCTGCGGTGGCCGGGTGGCGGCGCTAAACGCTCCGACTAAGCCAAAGGCAGACGCCGCGGATGAAAACGGTGAACCCGCTCTCGATGACGCTTCGCTGGAAGCAGGAATCGACGAAACCAACGAAGCGGGCGAGCTGTCGCTCGAACAGCTGCAAGAGCGAGAATCTGCTGAGGATACCGCCGACTTGGATTACGGCGACGGCGACGAGTAATTCCCACGACGTTGCCTAGGAGAACTTACCCTGTTAAGGTGAGTCCATGTTGAGGCTCTACAATACGCTAACTGCCAAAAAAGAGGAGTTCCAACCGCTGGAAGCCGGCCAAGCCGGGCTCTACGTTTGTGGGCCAACCGTTTATGATTACGATCACGTCGGTCATGCCCGGACGTATCTCAATTTCGATCTCCTCAACCGGATGTTGAGGTTTGAAGGCTTAGAGGTTAAATACATTCAAAATATTACCGATGTCGGCCACCTGATGAATGATGCTGAAACCGGGAAAGACAAGATTAAACAGAAGGCCCAGGAAACTGGCCAGACCGCTGCCCAGGTAATCGACTACTTCAGTAACGCGCATAAGCGCGATATGGAGCGCCTGAATATCCTTCAACCCGATATCTATCCTCGAGCTTCCGAGCATGTCAAAGACATCATCGAGTTCGTCGAGACATTGATCCAAAAACACTACGCATATGCTACCTCTGAAGGAAATGTTTACTTTAGGGTGTCCAAGAAGGCGGATTACGGAAAACTCAGTCATCGCGGGGTTGCGGAGATCGTTACTGGTACCCGGGTTGAACCTGCTAGAGACAAGCTTTCACCGGCGGATTTTGCCCTATGGAAAGCGGCGCCGTTCGGAGCGACTGATTTTGTTTGGGACTCGCCTTGGGGCAAGGGTTTTCCTGGTTGGCATATCGAGTGTTCAGCAATGAGCCGGAAATATCTCGGTGATACCTTTGATATCCATGGGGCAGCTGTCGAGCACGTCTTTCCTCATCATGAAAACGAGATCGCTCAATCAGAAGCACTGACTGATAAGCCGTTAGCCCGTTACTGGGTTCATACGGGGCTATTGACGGTCAGTGGCCAGAAAATGAGCAAATCGCTCCGTAACGTCATCTCTGTTGAGGACGCTCTCCAGGATTACTCCGCTAACGAACTCCGTCTGGCTTTCTTCCAAACCCATTATCGTCGGCCGTTTGATTACACCAAGGCTAATATGGAACAGGGTACGACTCTCAGGAAGAAAATCTTTAACCAGTACCGTCATCTTCCCGAGACTACTAATCAAGAGATTTGGACCGAGATTGTCGAAGCCTTACGTGATGATCTTAATACGCCGCAGGCTCTCCAGGTATGGGGACAAAATGTCGGTAAGATTAACCGAGAAGATACCGACCAGCTCTTTTCGATTTTTGGTTTAGTGTATCGAAAAATTGAAGAGGATCCCGCCGCCCAGCGTTTGGCTGCCGACCGTCATGTTGCCCGGGAAAAGAAAGACTTCTTAACGGCTGACAACCGTCGGGCCGAGCTTGAGCAGCTAGGTTACGAAGCCGTCGACCGTGACGACATCATTGAATACGTGCCCCGTTAACTGGTCGCATATATTAGTAACCGAGAAAACCGTCGTGAAACGGTTGACTTTTCGTGTGACATATGTTAAAGTCGCGACGTACATTAGCTTAATGCAAATCGCTTGTAGGCGATGTCTCGGCTGGGACTAGGGAGAGTTGCCATTATGGGTTGCGCTTGCGCTTCCCGGCAATATTCCTCCTGCCCTTCTCCTGGCTGAGATGGCGCCTACAAGTAAAGAGCAGTGAGCTCGTGCGCGCCTTTACAATTAGGCAAACTTTTTTTGACACTAACGCAACGATGGAGGTTAGACTCGTGAAGCGATTCCTGAGTATTTTCGTCATGTGCGCAGCGCTCTTCCCGAGTGCTGCCTTCGCCCAAGTCGGTCCCTTCTCAATCGGAGGGATGATCGGTCTCGATGAAAAGAGACTCGAAGTTGCTCCGTCCGTGTCGTTCGGCATGGCAATTTATACGTGCCAGCCGCCGGCAGAGGGTTTCGAAGGAAACGGCCTGACCGGCTTGTTCTCTTCGGCGCTGGGTCAGTACCCGGCGGCCAACAAGGGTCTCTGGGTGAAAGCTCAGGTCGACCCGTTTGGCATCAAAACCCTGATGGGGATTGATCGAGCTAAAGTCGCCAACCCTCGCATTGACCGCCACGAAGACTGGGAGCCAATCGCTCACGAGAGCGACGGCACCTATACGGATACCCGCCGCCTCGCAAAGGTGGGCGTGATTCCGTTCGTCTATCGCTTACGTCATCGCGACGGCCGCGACAAGTATCAATTATTGATCATAACGGCAACCTGGACACGCGGCGGCAATTTGCCGGCGAAGCTCGAACTGATGGTTCGTCCGGAGATTCCACAATGCGCCTCAATGGCGCCGAAGGAGCTCCTCACCTACCTCAACGGCTTTGTTCCGGCGTACGGCCCAATCCAAGGTGGTTCAACGCAAACGACCAACCAGACCATTCCCGGCCAAACGGCGACGGGTACAGCCAACCCGATTCAGGGAAATGGCGGTAGCCCCCAGGGCAACGGTCAGGAGAATCGAACGATCCCGCCTTTCGGCGTGACCGTTACGGCTCGTCAGTTGAACGAAGTTGTCACCAACGACTCGGCGTTCACTATTACCGGTCTCAAGCCGGTGCCTGAGCCGGCTGGAAAAACCAGCACGGAAACGGAGACGACCTTAACGGTCGATTCCAGCAAAACCAGCGTTGTCCTCCGCTTCGAGAGCAACCGCCCCTTTACTGGGACGATTCGCTATCGCGGCGGTGAGATGCCGGCTAAGGTCGAGCGCCTCAACGGTCAATACGTCTGCGTCGTTTACGGCAAAACGAAAAACTACCTCTCTAAGGAGGTGGTAGTCATCGTCAGCCAGGACGGCCAGACCCGGACCATCAAGTTCACGGAGTAAAGAATGAAGAACATCGCCCGCTTTCTCGTCATCTTGCTGGTCCTGACCAGCCTCGTCACCGGCGTCTTGGCGCAAACTCGTCGCAACAACGGTGATAACGTCGGCCGGATGAATCGCAAAACCGGCCAGACGCTCAGTGCCAACGGCGTCGACGCGCTCTACAACACGGCTCGCGTCGAACCGGGTTTGAAAATGGTCATCATCGCTGCCGCCGGAACCCAAGACTACGAGGGCAACCTCGAGCTCAAGGGATTCAAGGTTGTCCCCAAGGGACAGCCAATTCCCGGCGGCAACAGCGGCATCGCGGTTACTGGCGTACCGGTTACCTTTCCAGCAACGGCTCAGTTCGATCGGAAGCTCTACACAGTCTTCTGCGTCAAAACGGGCATTAGCTTCGAGGTTCTGGACGAATGTCTCAATGTGAAGGGCAGGCGGCCCGGCGTTCCGCACGTTAACCGGCAGTTGATCGAAACGACGACGAAGGTCGACTTCGACCTGAATCTCGAATTCGAATTCAATATCGACTTCCAGCCGGTTGTCACCGCGACCGCCACGGCCTCGACCTCGCCGATCTACAACATCATCAATATCACGACGCCTGGCGCGCCGCTGATGATGGGTGGGGGGTCGTCACCCAACCAGTACTACGTTGTTCGTGACCAGCGCGGTTTCCTGTCGCTCGGTACCACGATCGGCAACGGCACCAAAATCTGCATCACGAACAACAACGTCAACATCAACGACAATAACAACGTCAATAACAACAACAATTCGAACTCGAACTCCAACTCGAATTCGAACAACATCAACATCGGCGGCGAACCCGCTCCCGAACCGTTGGATGAGTTGTTGGCTTGCTCCGAGATCGACGGCTACGTCGACTCGCTCTTTCAACTCGACGGCCATCGGCCACGCGAATCAATCGCAGCCTGAACGTCGAACCCAGCCCGAGACCGAAGATTCCTTCTTCGACCTCGGGCCACCAATCACTTCCGCGAACGAGTTCGCTGAAGAGTAGGTGAAATAACATATTGTTTCTGTCTGGAAAATGCTTTATTGCGAAAGAAGTAAAGCATTTTGTGGCCAGAAGCCACGGCCTTAGTCGAGGGCGCAATAAGTAAATTAATATAAGGAGAAGAAATACAATGAATAAGATTCTTGTAATCGTTGCTTTGTCGGCAGTCTTTGCTGCTGGCATGCTTGCCGCTGATAAAGTTTCAGCTGCTAATAGCAACAAAAATTATTCTTCGAACAATAGCTGTGGCAATAGCTGTGGTGGTAGTACGAACATTAATGTTAATGGTTCGAGCAACACCAACAACAACAGCAATGCTAACGCCAACAGTAATGCCAATAGTAACGTGATCAACATCCGTACTAATGGCAACGGCAGTGGTAACAGCAACGGTACTGATACCGTTTGCGTTCCTACCGCTTCGGCTGCTTCAGCCGCCTCGGCTGCCACCTCTGGTGCGGCTGCGGCTTCTGCTGCTAGCGCTGGTGCCAAATGTGGTACTACCACTGGTACTGTTGTTCGAGAAGTCAGTACGAGCTTGCCTAAAGCCGGTGCAGAAATGTACTTGCTCCCTGGTTTAGCTACGGTTGCCGCCTTCGGTCTTCGCAAGTTTATGCTTGCTAAGAAAGAAGCAGAACTTTTAGCCTAACTTTAGGCTCGAAGAGAAAAGAGACCCGCAAGGGTCTTTTTTCTTATCCCTAGACTTGCCAATGTAAAAATCCCTGGACCCGCGTAAAATGAATTGATGAGTATCGCTGAGCAGAAAGCCGAGTTAGAGGTCCTTTTGGACATCCCCGCCAAGCGTCAACGGATCCAAGCTATCCAAGCGGAAATGGCCAACCCCAAATTTTGGGAAGACCATAATCACGCAGCGAAAGTTGCTCAAGAGCTAAAACACCTAGACGACTTATTGCTTCGGTTCGAAGTCGCCGAGTCGGAGAGTGAACTGGCCGAGCTGGAGAACGAGGCAACGTTTACCGGCGCTCATGATGATGCTTCCGCCTTTCTTTCTATCCATGCCGGCTCCGGTGGCACCGAAGCCCAGGATTGGGCCGAGATGCTGCTGCGGATGTACCTACGCTACGCCGAACAAGCTGACTACAAAGTCGAGCTTTTGGATCGGATTGATGGCGAGGAAGCCGGGATCAAATCAGCGTCGATTTATATCAAAGGCTTTCGAGTCTACGGTAAGCTAAAAGGAGAAAACGGCACTCATCGATTGGTGAGAATCAGTCCCTTCGATGCCGATAAGTCTCGTCATACGTCCTTTGCCTTAGTCGAAGTCGTACCGGAAATCGAGCGCAGCCAGTTAATCATCAAGCCGGAGGAGATTCGTATCGATGTCTATCGAGCGGGCGGGCATGGCGGGCAAGGGGTCAATACGACCGACTCGGCCGTTCGGATTACTCACTTGCCGACCAATATTGTGGTTACCTGTCAGAATGAACGAAGCCAGCTGCAGAATAAGAACCAGGCTCTGAAGATCCTCCAAGGTAAGCTACAGCTCTTGGAAGACGAGAAGCGCCGGGCGGAGGAGCAGAAGCACAAAGGCGAACCGGTCTTAGCTTCATGGGGCAATCAAATTCGTTCGTATGTCTTGCAGCCGTACCAGTTAGTCAAAGACCTGCGCTCTGGCTACGAAACTTCGGCCGTCCAAGATGTCCTCGACGGTAATTTAGAAAGTATTTTAGAAAGCTATCGTAAACACATTGCACAAGGTAAAATAAATTACAAAGATAGTAAGGAGAAATAACATATGTCACTACCAAACTTCGGACAAATGAAAGAGCTCTATTCGCTTCAGAAAAAGGCGAAACAAGTCCAAAAAGAATTAAAGACGCTAGAGATTGAGGCTCGTTCCTCTGACGGCGAAGTAGTTGCTGTCGTCAACGGCGAAATGAAAATTGTGGAGATAAGTATTAACGATGAGATGCTGGACCCAGCTCGCAAGACTGAGCTCCAGAACATGTTAAAAGATACTGTCGGCCAAGCGATGGCCAAGGCCCAAGCGGAAAGTGCCGCCCGGCTCCAGCCAATCCTTAAAGACTTTAACTTTCCCGGCATGTAACACTGATGACGCTTCTCCTGATTGGCGGCATTATTATTATCGGCCTCCTGGTACTTCTTAGCGGAGGATCTGAGAAATGATCCTGATGGTGGGTTTAGGGAACCCGGGAAAAAAGTACGAGAAAACCCGTCACAACATCGGTTTTCGGGTAATCGAGGCGTTGGCAGATAAATTAGGGCTCGAATTTACCGAGAGTAAGTCCGTTCCCGCCCTGTACGCCTGGGCCGGTCAAACCGAGCTCATTAAACCACTAACATATGTCAACGAATCTGGACAAGCTGTTGTCGGAGCGAGTCGCAAGCACCATCTCGAGCCCGACGACATATGGGTAATCCACGACGATGTCGAAGTGCCTTTTGGCGAAGTTAGGGTCAAGCAAGGAGGCACCAGTGGGGGCCACAACGGTATCAAATCAATTGATGAAGCCGTGGGGAGCGACTATTGGCGGATCCGAGTTGGGGTTGGGCGAGACGCCAACTTTAGAGAATTGTCTGATTATGTTCTCGCGTCCTTTACGAAGGAAGAGGAGGCAGAGCTGCCCAGTATCATTGACCGGACAGTTTCACACCTGATACAATCGGTTGACGAACAAAAACTAACACCAATTACATTCAATGCCCAAAAAGAACACCAAAACGACTAACGACGACAATCCAGTAGAGCTGGAGCAGGAGTCTGAAAAAGATGCCGAAGCCATGGCTCGCCATCACAGCGAAGCCTCAATTGACGAGTCAGCTTCTAACATCGACGAAGAGGCAGAGAAGGGGTTAGCAGCTGAGGAAGGGGCCGATGCTACCGCCGAAGTACCCGCCGAAGTTGCGGCTATGAGTACCGACAACGAGACTGCTCGCGAGATGAACGAACCGGAACAGGCAGTCAAAGCAACTCCTGATTCACCGAAAAAGAAAGCCTCGACTAAAAAATCAACCAAAGCCAAAACCCGCTCAAAAAAGTATCAAGAGGCCAAGACTCAATTGGAAGCAGGCAAAAAGTACAACCTCGACGAAGCCATCGAGCTGATTAAGAAAATCAGTGCCACCAAGTTTGACAGCTCTTTCGAAGTTCATCTCCGGTTGGCCAAGAAAAAAGGTAAAGGCGCTTCCGAGTCGCCGAAAGGCACCTTCACGTTGCCGCACGGAACTGGCAAGACTAAAAACATCATCGTTTTAGACGAAGCCAAAATCGAAGAAATCGCCAAAACCAAGAAAATTGATTTTGATATTGCACTGGCTAGCCCAGAGTTAATGCCGAAAGTTGGCAAAATTGCCAAAATTCTTGGACCCAAAGGTAAGATGCCGGATCCTAAATCTGGAACAGTCACGACGGATCCCAAAAAAGCCATCGAAGAGATCAATTCTGGCCGAGCTGAATACCGGATTGACCCGTACAACAACATCCATCAGATTATCGGCAAAACTTCCTGGGACGTGGCAAAGCTCAAAGAAAATGCTCTGGCTGTCTTGAGTACCTTCCCGAAAACTCGCTTGGAAGCGGTTTACTTCACTTCCAGTATGAGTCCCTCGATTACAGTTGACTTGAACTCGCTCTAATCAATGGGCCGGCTGGTTCCTGCCGTCGGTTTGCTCCTAGCCCTGGTCGTCATTGCTATCGGTTTTTCCGTGCTTTCCCCAGCTAACTCACCTTCGGATTCGAGTGCCTCTCGGACGGCCATTGAACAATTCATGATTGATGAAGCAATTCCCACTGTGACCCTTCGAGACGCTAAGGGTGGGGAAGTGGTAATTGATCGAACGCTACCCGACAAAACGCTGGTGACATTTTGGAGCTCGACGTGCGGCGAATGCGGCGTCGGCCTACCCATCATTGAAGCCTTCTTGGTGGCCCACCCGGAAATTAAACCAATCTATATCAATGTTAACGACGGGCCGGACAAGGCAGCAGAAGCACTTAGGAAATATAACGTTTCGTTAGATACCTTCTATGACTCTCAGGGCCAAGCGTTCGCCGCATGGTCAGCGACGATGCCGGCCACGTATTACATTCGACACGATCGCATCCGGGTGTTCTTTCCCGGCCGGGTTAACGCCGAGCATCTGCAGGCGTTACTGGCAGTATAGTAAAGCCGCGCCTCGAAAGGCGCGGCGGGTGAGTCGACTAGGCCCAGCAGACGCAGAGCGTCACCGATCGCCATTTAGCTTCACGGTAGGTCCACATCATTGCTTGTTCCGGAGTTTTCGTTGCCCCTTTCCAGTCAATCTGGAGAGCCCCCTTGAGCAGTGACATGAGATCGTTGGCTCGCTCCCTTTTGGCGACGAGAGTGAGAATAGGCAAACGGTTAAGACCGCCGCTTTCCGGAAAATGAATCTCCAGGCCGTCCAACATTGCGTGGAACTTTTCGAGCAATCCCTTCGACGAGAGCTCCTCGCTCAACTCGCTGATACCCAGGATCACTGCATCGAAAAGACGATGATTTTCGCGCTGTGCCCGGAGTTGTCCGATCAGCAGCTTAGATAGCGTTTTCATATGTTCCTCGTGCGCTAGCATATGCTAGTTATATCGCGATTGTAGGGGGTTTTGAGGCGCGATTCAATTCGGAGGGTTGAACTTCACTCGGCGATTTGTCATAATTATTTAGCTACGAAGAAAGTAGGTGCTCCCCGCAAGGGTAAAGCTTAATTTCCTACCGAGGGCAGAACCGATGTTCTCCTTGCTTCGTACGTAAAGGAGATTTTTCAATGCCATTAATTAGAGCTGAAAAAGAAGCCCTTATCGAAGGTCTGTTAACCGAGCTTCGGGAATCTCGCGTTGCCTTAGTTATCGCCTACACCCGTTTGCACATGAAGGCTAACGACGATCTTCGAACCAAAGCTTTCGAGCAAGGCGCGAAAATTAAAATGATTTCCAACAACCTCTTAACTCTTCTTCTGAAGAAAATGGACCGAGAGATGGAGCTACCACAGAAAACCCTGGCCTTAGCCTACGGTTACGCTGACGAAGTCGAAGCGGCTAAGTCGCTGGTGGCTTTCGGTAAGGAAACCGATGCCTTGGAAGTTTTGGGTGGTTGGATTGACGGTAACTTCTTTGACATGGCGCAGGTTAAGACGTTATCTGCCTTGCCTGGCAAAGAGCAGCTTCAAGCCCAGGTAGTTGGTCGTCTGGCCGGCCTCATTCAAGGCCTAGCTTATAACCTCAATTACCCGATTCAGAAGTTCGCTTTCGCCATTTCCGCCTTAGAGCGAAATGGGGGAGCCGGCGAAGTGAAAGCAGAAGCGCCTGCAGCTGAGCAAGTTGCCCAAGAGCCGAAGACCGAAGAAGTTGTCGAGACTCCAGCCGAGGAAGCTTCTGCCGAAGTGGCTGAGGAACCAAAAGAGGAACCAAAAAGTGAAGAAACCAATTTAGAAAATAAGGAAAGTAAAGAAGGAGAAAATAATGAGTGATAAAACAGACAAATTGATTGATCAGATCGGCGAATTGTCGGTCATGGAGTTGAGCGAACTCGTTAAAGCGCTCGAAGAGAAGTTTGGTGTCAGCGCCATGCCAATGATGGCTGCAGGTGCTGCTCCGGCTGCTGGTGGGAGTAACGCCGGTGGTGAGGAGAAAGAAGAAAAAGCTGAGTACAACGTTGTCTTAGCTTCGGGTGGCGAGCAGAAAATTGCGGTCATTAAGGCTGTTCGCGAAATTAAGCCTGACCTCGGTTTGAAAGAAGCCAAAGATCTCGTTGACGGCGCTCCGAAAGAGCTCGGTGTCATGAAGAAAGAAGACGCTGAAGCGGCTAAGAAGAAACTCGAAGAAGCCGGCGCCACTGTCGAACTTAAGTAAGAATTCCAAAACTGGAAACAAAGAGCCCGCCGGTAAGGCGGGTTTTTTGTAGACTGATTTAGCATATGTCAGTTACTTAGAGGAAGTTGTATACTTATGGCAAGTCCGTGGGGACAATTTTTTGAACCACGAAATAGAGGAGTAGGAAATTGCCAAAAGAAGTTATCAGTGATGTTCTGGCGGAGCGTTACGCTTCGTCAACAATGGTCGAGATTTGGTCGCCACGATCCAAAACGATCTTTCAGCGCCAGCTCTGGATCGCGGTGTTGAAGGCTCAAGACGAACTTGGTCTCAAAGCGCCTGAAGGTGCTATCGAGGCCTACGAAGACGTCATCGACAAGGTTGACTTCCTGTCGCTGAGGCGGCGCGAAGAAAAGACCGGTCATGATGTCAAAGCCCACATCGAAGAGTTCTCGGCGATGGCTGGTCACGAAGCGATTCACCGGGGGATGACCTCGCGCGACGTGACTGACAACGTCGAACAGATGCAAATTCGCCGTTCGGTCGAGTTGATCCGTAACAAGTTGGTGGCGGTTCTCGTCAGGCTTGGCTATCGCGCCACTGACTTCAGCGAGCTGGCTATGACTGGCCGAAGCCATAATGTTGCCGCTCAGACTATTCGGCTTGGTAAACGGTTCGCTAACGCTGGCCAGGAAATCCTGCAAGCGTTTGATCGCATCGAGCACTGGCTCGATCAGTATCCACTACGCGGTATCAAAGGCCCGATGGGCGACTCGGCTGATCAGCTCGAATTACTTGGCAGCAAAGAGGCAGTAGCCGAACTCGAACGTCGGGTGGCTGAACATTTGGGCTTCAAAGAAGTGCTGCATAGCGTGGGGCAAATCTACCCGCGTTCGCTGGATTTCGAAGTGGGCTCGATGATGACGCAGGCGGCAGCCGGGCTTTCGAACCTCGCCTTGACGATTCGTCTGATGGCTGGCTTTGAGCTGGCTACCGAAGGCTTCAAAGAAGGCCGGGTTGGCTCTTCGGCGATGCCGCACAAGATGAATGCTAGTCGTGACGAACGTATCAATTCGCTTATGAAGGTGTTGCGGGGTTTCACGTTCATGCTTGCTGAGCTGGCAGGTGACCAGTGGCAAGAAG